>Ga0209514_10006137_pt1 | contig 14883 bp, 9 predicted proteins | sample Subgrocontami58m_FD_187452 | JGI IMG/M metagenome (GOLD analysis project Ga0209514, IMG submission 187452) | Subsurface groundwater microbial communities from S. Glens Falls, New York, USA - GMW37 contaminated, 5.8 m (SPAdes) (version 3) | ecosystem: Environmental > Aquatic > Deep subsurface >...
TGGGCAGCGGCAGAACTGATGCCTAATGGATTCCGGATCTCATGCGCTATACCGCCGGCCATTACTCCAAGGGAAGCCAGCTTTGCCGAATGAAATAATTGCGCCTCCAGTTCACGTCTCTCGGCAAGGTCTTGCCCAACGCCCACAATGCCAACCACCGCTTGCGCATCATCCCGCATGAGAGCGAAACTCCATGAAATGGGGATTATCTTTCCCGTCTTTGTTTTGAGGCCTAATTCGATGTGCTTTACCGTTTTTCCTCTCGAAAGACCCTCGATGATGGAAACCAGGGTTGCCTTTTGTGTGTCTGCACAGATTGTTGTCAGAGGCTTACTCAACAATTCCCTTTCTATGTAACCGGAAATCCGCTCTGCCGCATTGTTCCATGTCAGGATCATTCCCTTTGGATCCAACGAGGTAACAATATCGTTGGCGCTTTCTACCACGCCGGCCAGATGACGCTCCGTTTGCCTGACTTTCTCACGCAAACTTACCTGCTGGGTAATATCATCCATGATGAGCATGACGCTTTCGACGACCCCCTGGTTATCTACGAGGGGGGTCAGATTATAATAATAAACCCTGGTTGGCAGACCGGGCGACCTATAATACATCTCCCGTCCCCGGTCTCCCACACCTGTCTCAAAAACTGTTCGTATTCTTTCTGAAAGACGGGTATATTGAAGGATAACGCTGGGAAATATATCGTCAACGTGCTTTCCGATGGTTTCATATTCGGTTCGGCGTGATTTTTCCAGGAAGTTCTTGTTGGCAATTACCACACGAAGGTTGCGATCAAACATCAGCAATGATGAGGGAATGCACGAAAAGATCATCGTGCAAAGACGCTCATATTTTCTTTCTGACAGGCTCATATTATCAAAATCTGTACTTTTCATATTATTTCCTATAGTTATTCTCTCCCATCTCCAGGAGAAACAAAATGGTATGGCGGCCAGGGACCGGAACACAGAAAGTGGAGTTCGTTCAAACTGGACTTGAGGTCGTTAAATCTGTTTTTAAACTCATTCAAAGAATCCTTGTGGATCAAATAATTCAAAGATACCCCTTGAGAAAAAGATGTATGGGTGTCTCTTTTGTGCTTTATGCAGATATCTTCAAATTGCGCGTGACAGGTCTTTACAATTTCATGAACCCATTCATCGTTCCCATCCCGAGACGCATAATAGATGCGTCGCTGTTGTAAATATGACATGGCAGGGGATGCAGGTGATTGGAGATCAGGGATCGGTGACTCTGTCGACTGTTCACCGACTCCAAATTCCTGTTCCACGCCGGATTGAATTGTAGAGACAGGTTTTAAACCTGTCTCTACAGAGGGGAGGTTTGGGTGGAGGTGAACTGTTATTTTATTCTGAATGACACGTATTCCCATTTCCAGTTTATCGTGCAGTTGCCCCAGGTCTGAAACAAATGCCGCATAACGATTCTTCAGGAATTCGAACACTGCAGTATCTCCATGAAACACTGATGAAAATCGCATAGGTAGGACAGTCTGTTCTTTTTGAACGGTTTCAATCACCGCTGCATGGCGTAGCGCGTTTCCATTTGATACGGGTATTTTGGCCATTACCACGTCAGATAAAATGGCCACAATGTCTTCGTACTGCAAAGCATGGACATTAGCGTTTCCAATGCCAACCACATTTATGAGTGGTTTGTACAATTTCCTCGTTATGCAATATAAATAGTAATACACGATAATGCCTTACCTTTTCCAGTTTTGTAGAAAACAGATTTGCAAGCTACTATAAAGCTGTCCATTCAAATAAATATTTCTCGTTATACTCAACGTTGAAACTTTTTAATATTTTCAAATATTCTTCCTTAAACGATATATTAATATGGTGTCTTTCCTGGTTCTGGATATATTTAACCACCTTATCAATTTGTGAATTTGAATATGAAAATGCCCCAAAGCCTTCTTGCCAGTAAAATTTACCGGATACCCATTTTTTGTCGTTTATAAAATTTGTTGAAAAATGCTTTACGTCTCTTACTAAATCAGAAATCGCAATATCCGGCTTCATCCCAATGAAAATATGAATGTGGTTTGGCATCCCATTGATGCAAATAAGTTTTTGTTCTTTGTTTTGAATTATTCCTGTGATGTATTTATAAAGTTCGTCTTTGTGGTTGTTACTTATTAAATTGCCTCTACCTTTCACTGCAAAAATGATATGGATATATATTTGAGAATATGTATTAGCCATTTATCCGTTCGGACTCTATAAATATATTGCTCCGCTGGAGCAATTGTTGTCAAAAAATCCCATAGGGATTTAACATTTGTTGTTTATCTTTGTTCTTAAATAAAATGAAAATTCCTATACAATTTAATTAGGCCTTCGGCTACTATTTCTATTTGCATGTAGGGGCAATTCATGAATTGCCCCTACCAGATTGAAATTCCTGAACATAAATATAAAACTCCGATGGAGTTTCGCTTTGCTTGTTTATCTTTGTTCTATAAATATATTGCTCCGCTTGAGCAATTGTTGTCAAAAATCCCATAGGGATTTAATATTTGTAGCGGTTATTTCCCATTTCCATATACACTCCGTAGGAGTAAATTCTTTCTATAAATATGTTGCTCCGCTGGAGCAATTGTTGTCAAAAAATCCCATAGGGATTTAATATTTGTAGCAGTTATTTTCCATTCCCATATAAACTCCGTAGGAGTTTAATATGTTTTGCTTTATAGTTTCTCACAACGCCGGACAAAAATTATAGGGAGGCCACGGGCCGGAGAATTCAAACGCCAGTCCTTCATTCCTATACTTTTCAGCCAGCATATCTAAAGTATCTTTAAACATAGTAAAGGTCTGCTGTTCTACCAGAAAGGCCGTGTTCATAACCATATCAAGCGGCCTGCCATGGATACTTTTATCAGTGCACTGCAAGTGCCGGTAGCTCTCGGCAAATTGAGATAATGTGAAATCAATATCCTTCAAATACATTTGAAGGTCTTGCTTAAAATTTTCTTCCTTTATCTTACGCATCTTCTTTGCCAATAAATACGCCTCTCCAGGTAATAATGATGTCTGAGCAGTCGTTGCGGAGGGTTCTTTATCTTTGTCAAAATATTTTACAAAAATTGTCTTGTCACAAAATACCTTTACCGACCATTCGGTCTTATCGGCAGTATAATCCAAAAAATTTATGATCTGTTCCTTATGGGGCATTATGGTCTCAAAGAGGCCTTCCTGGTTTTTATAAATCGTGCAAAACCGCAAGGGAACAACCGGGGTGTGTTGCCCTGTTGAAATATCTTTTTTTGATAACAGTACACCTCCTCCCCCTTTCTCCCCCTCAGTGAGGGGGACAGGGGGAGGAATAGTCAGGGGTGAAAGGGGGGAATTCGAGATAACATGCTGGTTCAACGTCGCATGCGTCATAACAAACTCTATCACCTCTTCGTGTCTCTTCGCCCTTGGGACAAGCCACGCCATATCAGTTATATGTTTATCAAGCGCCGCTTCGCTGTATTCCTTTAAGGATACATCACTGAGTATGGCGAAAATACCATCCTGTTCCGCAAGGTAAACTCCATGTATACCATCAATGCCCATTATGGTATGAGGAAATGATACCCGTGTCCTGGTAAGACAGTAGGTGTAAATCCCAAGAGAAGTGTCTGATAGAATAGTATTCGCTTGATTTGTATAGACTATTTTACTCATTATGATACCCTTACCCGAACGAGTCGGGAGTGTCCTTGAATGGGAATTTACGATTTTAGCCCCCGAATGAATCTATCAGGGGCGTAATTCGTAAATCATACCTCGTACTTCTTACTTCCTCGGATTTGTCTTCTTTATAGACTTTGTAATATTTCCAAAAACTAAATTGATACGATCGAATTATCCAATATTTCCCTGACCTTCTTTAAAAGCGCCGTTTGAGAAAAGGGTTTGGAAATAAAATGGAACCCTTCTTTAAGGACGGTTATTTTGTGAATAGAACTCTCAGAATAACCGCTCATAAAGAGCGCTTTTATGTCGGGTCGTATTTTCCTTATTTCTTCATACGCCTCCCGGCCATTCTTTGTTGGCATAATCACGTCCAATAACAGAAAATTGATAGTGTCCTTGTTCTCCATGAATTTATTTATCGTGTCATATCCATCTACTGCTTCTATAATCTTATAGTCAGCCTCTTCGAGGAGTGACTTTGTAAGATTTCTGACATCTTCCTCATCCTCTGCCAACAGTATCATCTCCGTTCCATTGAGGTAAGCTGGCAGTGGTGTTGGTTTTCCTTCTTCAACTGTTGATTTAATCAGTGGCAAATAAATCCTGAATGTAGCGCCCTTGCCCGGCTCACTTTCAACATTTATGTAACCCCCATGCTGCTTTATAATTCCATACACAATTGATAGTCCGAGACCAGTGCCCTTTCCCACCTCCTTGGTTGTGAAGAACGGTTCAAAAATCCTCTGTTGTGTTTCTTTATCCATACCCATACCCGTATCAAAAACAGATATACGCGCATATTCCCCAATTTCACCGTATCCATGGGTTCTTATAAATTCACTGCCCAATTCCACAATATCAGCCTGTATGGTCAGCTTGCCCCCGTTGGGCATGGCGTCTCTCGCATTCGTTGCAAGGTTTATCAATACCTGCTCCATCTGGCCACTATCAGCCATCACGATGCAGTCTTTTTTTGCAGGTACAATATCGAGTACAACATCTTCACCAATAAGCCTCGAAAGGAGATTTTTTACCGGAAGCAGGATCCTGTTTATCGGTGCAGGTTTCTGGCAGCTTCCCTGTTTCCTGCTAAACGCAAGCAGTCCCTGAACTAAATTAGTAGCCCGTTCTGCGGACTTCAGAATTTTTTGAATATAAATCCGGGATGGAATGCCTTTTCCTGTACTCTTTTCCAACAGATTTCCATAGCCTATGATTATTGACAGGATATTATTAAAGTCATGTGCGATGCCTCCCGCCAGGGTGCCAACTGATTCTAACTTTTGTAAATGATAGAGATGTTCCCTCAAAGTATTTTGTTCCTCTTCCATCCGCTTCTTCTCTGTAACGTCCACCCAGTAACCAATGATTTCTACAGGATTTCCCACCGTATCTCGCACTAAATCCAGTTCATCATACATTGACCGATAGGTTCCATCTTTGTGCAAAAAACGGTACTCAAGAGCCATAGTATCAACCTCTGCACGGTGTGAGAGTTTATCAAGAATATGCGGAAGGTCTTCAGGATGGACATGGTCAATCCAAAACCTCGGATTGTTAATAAATTCCTCAGCGTAATGGCCAAGCTGCAAACTGACATTTTCGCTCAGAAATGTGACGCGATAATCGTCATACCTGGCGGAATAAATCATTACCGGACTCACCTTGAACAGGAATTCAAGTCTGTTCTTCATTGTCAGTAAATTCTCCTTTACACACATGTGATCAATGCCAAGGGCTATTGAGTCCGATACTGTCGCCAATGCTTTTAAGGTAATTTCCGTAAGCGGTTTTTGAGCGAATATTGCCATAATTCCCACTAGGCGGTCATCGACAGTCAGTGGATAACCTGCATAAGAAACCATTCCTGTCTGTCTTGCCCATTCCTGATCGGGCACTTTTGGATCACCGGTTACTGAATTTGTAAAATAGGGTTTCCGTTCCTCAGCAATAAGACCGACCTTGAACATGCCTACAGGTATGCGGTTGTGTTGACCGTCAGTGTGGATATATATGCCGGCACTGCTTTGTAGTTCCAGCATGTTTGTTTCTTTATTGAACGTCCAGATGCGGGCAAATGACACATCAAGATTTCTAACCAATGCCTCTGCGCATTTCTGCAATATGTCCCTAAGATTGCCGTGTTGTACAAGGGCAATACCGATATCTGCGCCTAATGCCGTCACGCATGACTGCTCCTCTAATGTACTTTCTGTCTTCATACGTTTAGCCCTAAAAAGAGTGATAAAGAGCGCAATGCCCGCTATGATGATAATACCGGCGGGTATGGAAGCGCTCATGAGCATAAGTCTCATAAAAGAAAGTATCTCTTCCTCGTCAATCTCAGTCATCAAAACCCATCCCAGTTGAGGAATGGGTTTTGATGCCCCCGCCACCACGATACCCCGGTAATCTTTATAAAATCCGGCCATTTCTTTCTTTGTTGTCAAACCCGTTACAACTGGAAGTGTGTTAACGGTCTGTTTCAATACAGCGTCCTTTACAAATATGGAATTTGTAATCATGCGTTTATTTTTATTTACCAGATAGACCTCTATGCCCTTCCATCTTCCTTTATCCCATAGAATCGAATGCTGTTCCATACGATATTCTCCCGATAACATCTTATTCAACTCTGAAAGGCGGATGGTATTGACAAGGACGCCGATTGCCTTTTTTTTACCCATGCTAAAAACAGGGGCAGAGACTGCCAGTTCCGGCATTCCCCCGCATCCGTCCGGATTTTCTACCAGGGCAATAGCATCCTTCCCTTTTACAAAAAAGGTCTTATTGGATAAATCCTTTCCAATTTCAGAGTTGTCTGTGGATGCTACAACCCGTCCTTCCATCGAGAGGATATGGATTGTCTTTATACTCTCGTCAAGGGTAATCTTGTTTTCTGTAAGGTATTTACTAAGATTATTGACGGAAACTTCCCTTCCACGAATTTCCTTTGGAAGCTGAGTTATTATAAAACCGTCACTGGCAAAATCCTGGGCGCGTCGTCTGGTCATCTCCAGAAACTGACAGACCTGTCCTCTATACGACTCCGCAATGACAGCTATATCCTTGAGTGCGGCATTTTTTGTATGAGCTTTAATTAGGTAGTAGCTCAGAAAGAATGCTGCAGGCACAGAGAGGGCTATAATGACAATTGCCGGTAATGACTTTTTTAACAGCGAATTGAGTAACTTAATTTTAATAAATAACATATAACAAGAAATAAAACTTGTCCTCATGAAAATGGGGAAATGTTTAAGTGTTTTTTGACGATTTATTTTTTCGGGCAGTTTCTATACTTCTCACAAAGATTGAAATCAATTCTTTGCATTCGGTAATACCTTTATCAACTTTTTTATTGCCGTCACTCATCCTTTTTTACTTTTTAATTGTTCATTTCTTGTTATATGTTATTCATTTCTTTTATAGTCAAAAATAACACCTGTTGAGCAGTAACGTTTTTTCTTTTCTCTCGTTCCCAAGCTCCAGCTTGGGAACGTGCCTGTACTAGAAGCTCTTGCTTCTTTTCCAGCTCAATTTCATTTTTATAATTCAAAGCGAAGCTTTTGTTGCAATCCCGTTCCCAAGCGGGAGCTTGGTAACGAGCGGCCAATTAGTGGGTTGTAACTCTGCGCTCTTCGCGCCCTTCGGCTTTGCGGTGAATTATAGTGAACCCTCGCAATGACAACTTACTTTTAGCGTCTACTATATTACCTCTTTTTTACCTCTTCGACGGCATGAGTAAAATCATTTTCTGTTATCACGAGTTCCCCGCTGCTTGTGCTCTGTTTACTGATGGTATTACGGATGGTCATTAATGCAGCCTTTTTGCAAATCAACTCTATGTCAGCGCCTGTCATCCCTTCGGTTTCCTGAGCAAATTTTTTAAAATCAATCCCCTTTTCCAGAGGTTTATCTTTCGTATGTACCTGAAATATCTTTAAACGGGTCTCTTCATCGGGGATGGGAATTTCTATGAGATAGTCAAATCGGCCTGCTCGCAGCAGGGCCGGGTCTATCTGATCCATCCGATTCGTTGCTGCAAGCACCAGGACGCCTTTCAACTCTTCAATACCGTCCATTTCTGTAAGAAACTGACCGATGACACGCTCTGTTACATGCGAATCGCTTCCTTCTCCGCGTCTTGGGGTAATCACATCCAGTTCATCAAAGAAGATAATGCAGGGCGCCGCCTGTTTTGCCTTTTTGAACATATCTCTGATGCCGCGTTCCGATTCGCCGACATATTTCGAAATCAGGGCAGGTCCCTTGACCGATATAAAATTGACCTTTGTCTCATTGGCCACGGCCTTTGCCAGGAGGGTCTTCCCCGTTCCCGGAGGACCGTAAAGGAGAATTCCCTTTGGCGTATTGATCTTTGCCTGTTTGAACAGGTCGGGATACTTCAGTGGCCATTCCACAGCCTCCCGAATTTGTTGTTTGACAGTATCGAGTCCTCCAACATCCTCCCAGCGTACATTGGGAATTTCCACGAATACCTCACGCAAGGCAGACGGTTCTACCTCTTTCAGCGCTTCGATAAAGTGTTCCATGGATACTTTGAGATTCATCATGGTTTCGTAAGGGATATTTGATGTGCCTAAGTCAATCTCCGGTATGACTTTTCGCAGGCAGAGCATGGCAGACTCACGGCAGAGCGCCTGGAGGTCTGCACCCACAAAACCGTGGGTAATTTCGGCCAGTTTATTGAGGTTTACGTCTTCAGAGAGGGGCATCCCGCGGCTGTGGACTTCGAGGATGGTGAGTCGAGCATTTTGATCGGGAATGGGTATGGATATTTCCCTGTCAAAACGCCCCGGACGGCGCAGTGCGGGATCCAGCGCCCCTGGTATATTCGTCGCGGCGATGACAATTACATGTCCCCGGTTATCAAGTCCGTCCATAAGCGCCAGGAGTTGCGCCACTACCCTTTTTTCCACGTCTCCCACGACATGTTCACGTTTCGGGGCGATGGCGTCGATTTCGTCAAGAAAGATAATGCTCGGGGCATGTTTTTTTGCATCTTCGAATATTTGTCGAAGCCGGGCTTCACTTTCTCCATAGAACTTGTGAATAATCTCCGGCCCGTTGATCGTAATGAAGTGCGCATCGGTTTCATTGGCCACAGCCCGTGCAATGAGAGTCTTTCCACAGCCTGGCGGACCATATAACAACACCCCTTTGGGGGCATCGATCCCCAGCCGTTCGAATACTTCAGGATGCTTTAAGGGAAGTTCTATCATCTCGCGTATCCGATGTATTTCATGACCGAGGCCGCCGATGTCTTCATATGAAAATTTTAAACGTTCCGCAGTTCCCGGCTTTTTCTCATTGATTTTTAACAAGGTCGTGGGATTGATAACTACGACACCTTTTGGAATCGTAGTTTCAACTACAAAATCGGTAAACCGGCTGCCAAAAAGCGTGGCGCGTATCCGATCGCCTGCAATAACAGGAAGACCGTCAAGGAGACTGCCAATGTACTTGCTATCACGTTCAAGGTTAACTGCGTTGACAGGAGTAAGGACGACATTATCTGCAGGATTCCAGGCTATTTTTTTTAGAGTGACCTTTTCATCAAGACCTATATGAGCATTACCACGGGTCGGGCCATCGATCTGGATAATTCCTTTCCCGCGCTCCTCTTTAAAGGCAGGCATTACCTTTGCGACCGTACGCTTCTTGCCCGCGATTTCAACAATTTCTCCAATCGAGGTATGTAATCTTTCGATATCGGCAGGGTCGATTCGTGCTAGTCCTCGTCCTACATCCTTTTTTACAGCCTCTGCAACCTTTAAGGTTATTTCATTCATTATCCACACCTATTCCTGCCACTAAGGCACGAAAACACAAAGAAAAAAATTAAAGCATGATTCGCTTGATGTTCAAGGAATTCCAAAGTAGCCACAAAATCACCTGATCAGTAAGGGCACGGAGCACCGTGCCCCTCCCTATAATAATATGTTTGTGACTTGGTGTCTTAGCGGCTAGATAGTTTCTTAATAAAAATATTTTTACATTTTCGGCAAAAAAATTTAGCACCGACGACCCCTGTGTAGCGCGAACTTCAGTTCGCAGGACAGCGACATAAATGTCGCGCTACATGTTCCGACTTGTTCGGGTTAGGTATTATTTCATGAGTTTTATTTCAAGTATCCCGTTTTTATACGTGCGCGCCATTTTGTCTTTCGTGAAACTTTCCTTCAGGAGGATTTCTTTATGATATTTCTTTTCGCGAGTTTCTGCTGAAATCTGCAATATGTCGTCTTTCAAATCGACACGGATATCTTTTTCTTCCACCCCAGGCATCTCGGCCACAATCATGGTATGATCTGATTCTTCGAAGATATCGACAATGGGTTCCCGCACTTCATCGACAACTGCCTCTCCCTTTTCATCCTTGTGTATATTGCCAAAGGGTTCTACCTTAATCTTATCTGCGCCCAACCCGCCCACCTTTATAGAAATGCCGAATAAACCACTCAAATTTTTATTCAAGCCCTTAATCTCACCTGTCTTCTGGAACTCCTCCCCTTTTTCTGCGAGGTCTGAAAGTTTTTCTACAAAGTCGCCAAGACCTTTAAAGATGCCTCCCAATCCTAAATCAAACTCACCTCCTGTTTCCTTCTTTCCTGCTTTTTTGGCCGCCATAACGTCCTTCCTTTCTAGAAAAGTATGAATTACCGGGTTTCGCTCTGTTTAATTAAATGTGCTTTCCGTTTTCCCCTCTATTAACGTATAGGATTTCAATCTTGTATGATTCCCCTCTTGGGAAGAGACTCCACAAGTCCCCTCTTGGGAGGGGTTGGGGGTGGGTCCCTTTCCCCGTTCCCCGCTTTTGCGAGGACATGTTTCACGAGGACAAGGGTCGTGAAACCTCAGTGAATATCTCACGAATTACCGACTTACCCACCCCGAAATCGTTCGACTGAGCTCACGACGAAGTCCCCTCCCAAGAGGGGACTTTTTAACTTGATTGTATAGGAATTTTCATTTGAAGTTTTGTTTCACGAGTCCGCAGTCGGTGCCTTTTCTGTAATTTCGGTTGTAGTCTGTATTTTAATTCCGTAATTCTTGACCTTGTAATGCATGGTCTTGTAATCGATCTTGAGTATTTTGGCAGCCTGGCTTTTGTTTCCGCCAGTTCGTTTCAGTACCTCAGTAATCAGCTTTTTCTCAACATTCTCAACGCATTTAGCAACCATGTCACGGAGAGAAAGGCTATTACCGTTGTTCATATCCAAATCCAGTGGAATAGCCTGGTCTGCCTTCTGATCAGCCGCACTTGCCATCTGCACGGCTGCAGGACTTGACTCTTGTTTCTGTTCCTGTGTTTTTATGAGAAGGTGTTTTGGTTCTACAATATCAACTGCTAATAAGACCGCACGACGAATAACATTTTTGAGCTCTCTTACGTTGCCTGGCCAGTTGTATATCAGTAATATCTCCAGCGCCTCTTTTGTAATGCCGCGAATATTTTTATTGAGTTCTTTGTTGGTGATATCCATGAATCTCTTGCAGAGGAATACGATATCATCCTTCCGTTGCCGCAGAGGCGGTATCTCAATGCAAAATTCATTCAGCCGCTGATACAGATCCATTCTAAAATGCCCCGATTCTACTAAGTATTCCAGCCGCTCATTTCCTGCCACAACGACACGGACTTCTACATCAATCTCTTTATTACTTCCCAGACGTCGAATTCGTCGTTCCTGAAGCACTCGCAGCAATTTACCCTGCATAGACTTGGGTAGATTCCCAATTTCGTCCAGAAATAGCGTGCCCCCGGAGGCTATTTCAAATTGACCGGCCTTTTTCTGGTCTGCACCCGTAAACGTGCCCTTCTCAAATCCGAAGAGCTCGCTCTCAATCAAGGTTTCCGGAATCGAACCGCAATCTACGACAACAAAGGGTTGACCACACCTGGGGCTTCGATTATGGATGCTCCGTGCTATCAATTCTTTGCCAGAGCCTGTTTCTCCGCAAATGACAACGGTGAAGTTGGTCGGGGCAACGCACGCCACTAATTCGTTTACCTTCGCAATTTCGGCGCTATTCCCCATCTGTTCATACAGGGGCATAGCGAAATTCAACTGTGTTTTGAGCATGCGGATTTCCTGGCGCATTGCTCTTTCTTCGAGGGCCTTCTTTAGCGTGAGCACAACCTCTTCATTATTAAAGGGCTTGTTAAAATAGTTATAAGCGCCGTGTTTAATCGCCTCGACTGCCGATTTTATTTCTCCGTGTGCTGAGATAATTATCACCGGGGTTTCGCTGCCGGCATGCTTGATTTGCTTCAGGACGTCCATCCCGTTCATGCCTGGCATACGAAGATCAAGAATGACTACGCTGGGAGATGCCTTATTAAAAACCTCCAGCCCTGTATTCCCATCATGTGCTATGTAGGTTGCAAATCCTGCCTGATTGAGGACGTGCGACAGCATATCGCACATATCTACTTCGTCATCTATAATGAGGACACTTATATTGGAATCAGTTGCCATGGTTATAAATTTTTCTTTTTACTAACTGCCTCTTTGAATGGCAGGTGGTAAATCACGTAGTCAATAACAATGTCTGATGGTAGTTTTTCGTCTACCTTGTGAAGCATCCCCAGAAAAAGGACTCCAGTTTCTCCGTCCTTTAAAGTCTTATCAATTCGATTCGCTATAAAAGCATCTCGTTCTGCCAGGTAGTTAGAACGCCCATCTATGCCTTTTTCAGCGCCTTTTAGCGCGGCTGCATCTTTGATTAATTGATATTCTTTTATCAATAACGCCGGGTCTTCGGTTCCCATCAGGGTTGCTCCCTCATGGATCAGTTTTAGCAACAACTGATGATTTCTGCCTCCGCTATTTGCGATATCCTGCACAATTTGTAATTCTTTTCCGCAGACTGGCAAACCATCCTGATAGACCTTGACCTGATTATAACGAAGATTTTTTTGATTTAAACGTTCTTCAATGCCTGTCCATAGATCGTTTATTTTTTTCAGGTGTTGTTCCCACTTATGTATACCGTACTTTTTAATATATTCTTTTTTTAAGGACTCTGCTAATGAGCCCATGTCAACCTCAGTATGAATAATCGGAATATAAATAAGTCGTCGTCCCATCGTCTACGTGTTAGTGTATTGTTCCTCTAGCCCCTGTTTTATAACCTCCTTGACACATTCAAGGCTAAATGGTTTGGTTATGTAGTCACATGCCCCAAGCCGCATGGCTTCCTGAGCCGTCTTCAGGGTTGCATAGGCCGTGATCATCACAACAGGAATATCATGCCGAACGGCCTTAATCTGCTGAAGGGTCTCAATACCACTCATTTCAGGCATTATAATATCCAGTAATACAAAATCTACGCCTCCATCCTTTACCCTTTTAATGGCGTCTTTCCCATTATTTGCCATGTCAGTTACATAACCTTCCTTATAAAGTATAGTAACAAGCATTTCACACATATCAGGTTCATCGTCAACAACCAGAATAACAGGTTTCCTGAATTCGATTCCCATAAAATTTCCTTAAAATTTGCTAATGAAATAAAAGGTATATTTATGGAGGAAGTGCAAGTTTTATTCCCGCTTCATAATTACTCAGTTTAGGATATGGCTAGATAAGTATTCCGATTAGATAAATTTAAATGTTAGAAATTGTAGTAACACTTGCAGAAATTGCATGTTATAAGCAGGGAAAAATCTTTTTCTTATCTATTCCAGAATTCTTTCCCTTGCAATGAATTGTATATGGGGTGTTCGTAAAAAAGCAGCCTAATATTGTAAATCTATAGCGTTGATTCTGTACAATTATGGTATGTGTTGTATGGTATATGGAAATTATGCCATATTATGGGCTATTAATGAATACGTTTTATAACAGCCCCTAGTTTCGACAGCCGTTCTTCGAGTCGCTCATAGCCCCGATCTAAATGATAAACGCGATCGATGGTTGTTGTCCCTTTAGCCACCAAGCCGGCAAGCACGAGTCCTGCGCCGGCGCGCAGATCGGAGATCATCACATTGGCGCCGGATAGATACGGCGCTCCTCGGATGATCGCACTTGACACTTCTACGCGGATATCTGCCCCCATCCTTACTAATTCTGGCACATGCATAAATCTGTCAGTAAATATCTTTTCGGTAATAATACTTTTTCCCTCTACCGTACATAACAAGGCCATAAATTGAGCCTGCATATCGGTAGGCATGCCGGGATAGGGCAATGTGGTTATGTCGACATTGTGGTATAGATTATTTCCTTTGACCCGGATGCTGTTACCGATGATATTTATTTCTACGCCTATTTCTTTTAATTTATCGATTACAGCGGTAAGATGATCTGCCCGCACATTTTCCAGGGTAATGTTGCCCTTTGTAATGGCGCCCGCAATCATGAATGTGCCTGCTTCGATCCGATCGGGAATGATTTCATAATCGATTCCGTGTAATTCCTGAACGCCTTCAATGGTTAATTTGTTTTCACCAATCCCGGAAATCTTTGCGCCTGCCTTGTTTAAAAAGTTTGCAAGGTCTTGTACTTCAGGTTCGCGGGCTGCGTCCTCAATGATTGTTGTTCCTTCTGCCAATACTGCCGCTGACATGACATTGCAAGTTCCCAGCACGGTCGAACCGTATTTTCCTTTCAGAGAAATTTCCGTGCCTTTTAGTCTATCCGCTGTAGCGTTTATATAACCTTCTGTCGTTTCAATCTGGGCGCCCAATGCCCTAAGGCCGTTTATATGCAAATCGACGGGCCTCTGGCCAATAACGCATCCTCCGGGGTACGATACCTTTGCCTTGTGTCTCTTGCTTAATAATGGACCGAGTACGCATATAGAAGCCCTCATCTTTCTCACGAGTTCGTAAGGGGCCGTGTATTTGTCGTTATTTTCTCCATCTCTAAACATTATTTCAAGGGTGCCATCTTCGTATCTTTTAATTTGTCCACCAAGATTCTCCAGTATTTTCAATTGAGTTTGGATATCGACAATATTGGGTATCCCCTTTATCCGGGATGGGCCGTTTAACAACAAACAGGCTGCCATGATAGGCAAGGCAGTATTTTTTGCTCCATTGATTCTTACGCTTCCCTTTAAACGATGTCCTCCCTCAATGACGATTTTATCCACGGCCTTCCTCCATTTGTGCAATAACGATACGGGATATATGTTG
>Ga0209514_10006138_pt1 | contig 14882 bp, 5 predicted proteins | sample Subgrocontami58m_FD_187452 | JGI IMG/M metagenome (GOLD analysis project Ga0209514, IMG submission 187452) | Subsurface groundwater microbial communities from S. Glens Falls, New York, USA - GMW37 contaminated, 5.8 m (SPAdes) (version 3) | ecosystem: Environmental > Aquatic > Deep subsurface >...
CCTCTGGACGCGGGCGACGCGGCTGCGGCACCGTCTGCTCCAGGAGGTCGAGACCCAGGTCCGCGCCTGCTCCCCCGGCGCCGCCCCGGTGGGCGAGGAGGTCGACGAGGTGCTGCGATGCCTGACGATGTGACCTCGGGCACGCATCCCCCCTCGCTTCCCAGTGACCTGGCGCGGGCCGTCGCCCGCGAACTCCTCGCGGACCTGCACCCGCCGATCAGCCCCGACACGCCGACGGTCGTCGCAGGGGCCACAGGCGGCGACCTGTCAGTTTCGCGGATCGGCCCCTACGAGGTGCTCGCGCCGCTGGGCCGCGGAGGCATGGGTAGCGTCTACCGAGCGCGCGACACGCGACTCGGCCGCATCGTCGCGCTCAAGGTCTTCGACATGAGCCAGGTCCCTCCCTCCGAGGCGACGGAGCGCACCGAGCGCTTCCGACGGGAGGCCAATGCGCTCGCGAAGCTCGGCAGGCACCCCCACCTCGTGCAGGTGCATGAGCTGGGCAGCGAGGCCGGCCGCTGGTACTTTTCGATGGACCTGGTCGAGGGGGCGACCCTCCGAAAGTGGCTCAGCGCCGAGGCGAGGACGCCCCGCGAGGTCGCCTCGATGGTCCAGCGCGTCGCGCTCGGCCTCGCGCACGCGCACGCGCACGGCGTGATCCACCGCGACGTGAAGCCCGAAAACGTTTTCGTGGGGCAGGATGGAGAGCCCCAGCTCGGGGACTTCGGCCTCGTTCGCGACCTCGACGCCTCGCACGGGATCACGGAGGAGGGACAGGTCATGGGGACCGTCGCGTACATGGCGCCCGAGCAGGCGCTGGGCGCGATGGACCGCATCGGGCCCTGGACGGACGTGCACGCACTCGGCGTCATCCTGTACGAGGGCCTGACGGGGGCCCACCCCTTCGAGGGATGCGAGAAGTCGGAGATCCTCGCGCAAGTCCTCGCAAGCGAACCCGTCCCCCTGCGGCGACGGAACCCGCGCACCGCGCCGGACCTCGAGGCGGTCGTCATGCGGTGCCTCGAGAAGGACCCCGCGCGGCGCTACCCCGATGCGGGCGCCATCGCGGCGGACCTCGCACGCTGGCTCGACGGGGAGCCCGTCAGCGCCACCCGCCTGACGCCGGCCTACTGGATGCGCAAGAAGCTCCGCCGCCATCGCAGGCCAATCCTGGCGGCCGCGTCCCTCCTGGTCCTCTTCGTGTTCCTCAGCGTCTTCAATGTCCGCAGGGACCGAGCCAGACGGGAGGAGGCCCTCGCCCGGGCCCGGGAGCTCATTGCGAAGAAGGCGGCTCCCCTCCTGGAGGACGCAGTCTCCACGACCGAAAAGTACTTCTGGAAGGAGGCCGACTCCGCGACCCGGATCGACGCCGAATTGAGGAGGGAGTTGGACTCACTGGAGGAGGTCTGTCATGACGCCCTGGGGCTGGCCCCCGACCTCGAAGAAGCGAAGGCGTGCCTCGGGGAGTCCAAGGCGGTCTGGGCGGAGCTGCGAGCGGCGCACATCGCCTGGATGGAAGCGGAGGTGCTCGCCCGGGGACAACAGGCCCTCTGGACCGATGCCCGAGTCGAGTCGGACCTGGGACGGTGCATCGATGCTTGCACCCGTGCGCTCGGCGCGACAGCCTCGCGCACCGACCCGCTTGCGCGGGCCGCGCTCTCGCTCCGCGCGCAGGCGAACCACGCAAGAGGGGACTTCCTCGCGTCCGTGCGGGACTACACGCTCGTCATCGAAGCAAACCCCGGAGACGGGCCCCTCTATCACGGACGCGCGAGGGAGTACATGTCGATCCTGAATCCCGACGGACCGGAGCTCGTGATCCTGAAGATGGTGAGAGAGGATGTGGAGCGGTGTCTGCGGAACGACCCGCGCGACGAAAACCTCCTGAGCACGATGGAGGACTGGGTCAAGGTGGTCGAGACGCGTTTTCCCGGCCATGAAACGGAGTGCGACGAGACGCTGCGGTGGATCGAACAAATGAGAAGCAGGGCCAGGTAGGCCATGACAGACCGTACCTGCGGAGGTGCTGCGATGCCTGACGACGTGACCTCGGGCACGCATCCCCCTTCGCTTCCGAAGGACGTGGCGCGGGCCGTCGCCCGCGAACTCCTCGCGGAGCTGCACCCGCCGCCCGGTCCCGAAACGCCGACGGTCGTCGCAGGGGCCGCAGGCGGCGATCCGCCAGTCTCGCGGATCGGCCCCTACGAGGTGCTCGCGCCGCTGGGCCGCGGAGGCATGGGGAGCGTCTACCGCGCGCGCGACACGCGACTCGGCCGCATCGTCGCGCTCAAGGTCTTCGACATGGGCCAGGTCCCTCCCTCCGAGGCGGCGGAACGCACCGAGCGCTTTCGCCGGGAGGCCAACGCCCTCGCAAAGCTCGGCCGACACCCCCACCTCGTCCAGGTGCACGAGCTCGGCCACGAAGCCGGCCGCTGGTACTTCTCGATGGACCTCGTCGAGGGAGCGACCCTCCGGCAGTGGCTGCGCGCGCAGGCGAGGACGCCTCGCGAGGTCGCCTCGATGGTCCAGCGCGTCGCCCTCGGCCTCGCGCACGCGCACGCACACGGCGTCATCCACCGCGATGTGAAGCCCGAGAACGTCTTCGTGGACCAGGATGGAGAGCCCCTGCTCGGGGACTTCGGCCTCGTCCGCGACCTCGACGCGTCGCAGGGAATCACAGAGGAAGGGCAGGTCATGGGGACCGTCGCCTACATGGCGCCCGAGCAGGCGCTGGGCGCAACGGACCGCATCGGACCGTGGACGGACGTGCACGCAATGGGCGTCATCCTGTACGAAGGGCTGACAGGGTCCCATCCCTTCGAGGGCCGCGAGAAGACGGAGATCCTCGCCCAGGTCCTCGCAAGCGAACCCGTCCCACTGCGACGACGGAACCCGCGCACCGCGCCGGACCTCGAGGCGATCGTCATGCGGTGCCTCGAGAAGGAGCCGCAGCGACGCTACCACGACGCAGGCGCCCTCGCAGAGGACCTGCGCCGATGGCTGGACGGGGAGCCCGTCACCGCCAGCCGCCTCACGCCAGGGTACTGGATCAGGAAGAAGCTGCACCGACATCGGCGCGGTCTCCTGGTGGCGTGCGCCATCGCGTTCCTCGGCGGGGCACTCACGTGGGGCGTGACCGTCGGACCCGATGCGCGGGCCCGATGGCGTGCGCGGGAGCTGCTCGACTCGGCGATGCGCGAGAGGGAGGTTCTCCTGTCCGAGGACCGCACCCTCATCGCCGACCTGGATCGGTTCAGCCACGATCATGAGGGCGATCCGGGCGGTTGGGACGCGCTGGTCGCCGAGGCGAGGCGACGGTTCCCCGACGCTCGGGTTGCGCGCGCGCGGGCGTTCGGACCGACGACCGTCGAGGACCCGCGCGTGAGGAAGGCGGTCGAGGATCTCCTCCGCACCGCCGCCTACGAGACCCTGGCGACGGAGACGTCGGAGCCGCCGGAGGCCGTTGGCCTCCTCATCGCACGGGCCGCGGAAGAGCGGGACCGCGCACTCGCGGCGAAGGGACTGCCCGCGCGCCCGATGGATGCCATCCGCACCTACGTGGGCGTCTGGCGCGAGGGGCGCGACCCGGCGGCGCGGGAGCGGGCCCTCGAGGGGCTCGGACGCCTCGCAGCGGACCTCGACAACCTCCCCCTGGCGCGCAAGCTGCTCGAGCCGATCCGAAATTCGCTCTCGCCCGAAGCGAGGCGCATCCTCGCCGTGAGTTGCGTCGAGGCGGGAGACCTGGCCGCGGCGGAGGAGGTTGCCGATCCCGACCTGGTCGACCTGATCCGGAGCTGTGGTGGTGCGCAGGACTACCCTTTCGAGGGGCATGACCTGCGCTGGATCGGGACCTTCCCTGCCGGCGCGTCGGGGAGCGAGACGCTGCTGCTCCTGAGGGGCGACGGTTCCCTGACACGCCTCCGGCTCACCCCGGAAGAGATTCAGATCCTGCACAGCGCACGGATCCCCGTTCCTGCGCCCGCCGATCAGATCTACCATGCCGTTCCCTGGCCACAGACGGATGGCGCGCCAGCGCTGCTGCTGGCCGTTCCCACCGCGGATGGGGGCAGCGCGTTCTTTGTCATTCGCGGAGACGACCTGATTGTCCTCCCCGGCCCGGTCCTCCCCGGTGCGGTCCATCAGATCTCCACCGGCGACATCGACGGTGACGGAGTCAGCGAGGCCGTGGCGAGCATGTCGACCGGCTGGTGGGGGCTCCACTGCCTCGGGCGCGGGGCGGACGGTGGCGCCATCCTCCTCGGCTCGCGGCCCACGGAAAGCGTGCCCCGCCTCGAGCTCCTCGATGTCGACGGTGACGGTCGCGCGGAAGGCGTCCTTCTCCTCGGCGAGTACCAGGACTTCCGCCTCTCCCTGGTTCGATTCGCGAATCCCCGATCCTTGGAGTCCAAGACCCTCGCTACCCTGGAGCGCGATGGAGTCCCCCTCTGGGTGAATGGGACCATCCACTTCTTTCCATGGGGAAACGAGCCCTCGGTGATTCTGAGAACCGAGACAGACGTGCTGCTCGGCGGGCGGTTCCACGTCCAATCGCTGGACGTGGGTTCCTACCAGGTTCCGGTCGCCAGGCACGGCGATCGTTGGACGCTGGGTCCAGCGCGTCTGATGGATCGACTCCCTCAACACTGCGTCCAGGGGGTGACGGTCGGCATTGGCCGGAACCGTTGCTACGCGTGTCTGACGAAGGCGGGCAATGGCGTACGACCCGTCGTGATGCTGCCACATGGGGATCGAGGTGCGTGCGTGCGCCTCCCCCTTGCCTCGGACGGTGGAGACGCCCGGATGCTTCTCACCGAGCCCCTCCGTCTCGATGCGCGCGGAAACGGGCAGACGACATGGATCGCGGTGGACGTGCCGAGGGGCCTGCTGAGGGTTGCGTGGGGCGGGAGACCCGGTCCACGAGGGGTCAATGCCGGCGCTCCAGCCGATCCCGTGTGGGTCATTCCCGAGTTTCTCCGTTCCCGCTCCGCCTGGGAAGATGCGGTCGCGGTATACCGGGACGACAGGCTGCCCTGGACGGACCCGGTCCGGAGGAAGCTCGCACTGGCGGACACCCTCCTCGCATGGGCGGATCAAGTCCCCGATCGCGCTCATCTCGAGGAGGCCCTGCGGCTGTATCGGGAGGCGGCTGCAGCCGGGGCGGAGCTCGCCCGGGCAAGCTCCATGGTCACGAGGGAGCAGGGATTCCACCTGGAAGAAAACGCCTTGCGACAGCAGGCGGCGAAGTGGAAGACCGTCAGGCTCGATCCGAGTGGCGTCGGCGACTCGCTCGTCGCAGGGCGACCGACCGCGGCGCGACCACAGCAAGGTGGTTGGAGCATCTGTACGGAGCCTGGCGCTCCCGAGTGGGTGGGCGTGCCCATCCGGATTCATTCGGAGCTGGTGCGCCTCGAAGGCGACTTGCAGGAGACGACTCTCGGGCCCATGAATCGGGTGGAGGTCTTGATCTGTCCGCAGTCCTGTCCAAGAGAGTCGGGTTGGCCCCGCGCGCAGCACGTCCTGGACCGCTGGGGCTTCGGCGTCAGCGTGGCGGGGTCGCAGTGCTTCGCGAAGACCGAGGCACTCCTCCGCGGGGCCTGCACGGACTGGAGCGCACAGACCCTGGGAGGTCTCTTGTGGCCGCTGGACGGCAGGTTCGACCTCCTGGCGTCCTCGAGGGAAGATCGCTTCTGCCTGCGCACCCAGTGGGGCAGCTCGTCCCCGGGGTGGGAGCGCCACCGGCGTCTGGACCTCCCGCTGCCCGACGGGGATTGCTGGTTCCTCCTGGGCGGACCTCTCTGGACCGCGGACGAGCCGATCCAGTCCACGCTCGGCACACCCTCCCACGCGGAATTGTCCGGGATCGCGATCTCCGTGCCGAACGAGGCATCCCTCGAGCTCCGACCCGTGCCCGACGAGCCGGACCTCCTCGCCTACCGCGGAAATGCGCGCGCCCTCCTGGGCGATTGGCCGGGTGCGCGATCCTTCTACCAACGGGCCCTCGACTCCACTTCCCTTCCGGGACGCCTCCGCGTGCAGATCGAGTTCTGGGCAGCGATGGCGGAGTTCAAGCAGGCGACGGGGTCCGGCATTCCTGGGGCCGTCGATGCCTTCCGGGAGGATGCGGAGGTCTCGATGCTCTGCTGGGCCCGCGATGTGCCGGCGACCCCCGAGTGGAAGACGTTCTCGGCGGGTCTCGCGCGCGCGGTCCTCGACGCAGGGCTTGTCGCGCATGGCTGTGACAGGCTGTCCGCGATCCAGGACCGCGATGGGTCTTCCATCATCCCGTTTCTCGCAGCCGCCCAGGAAATCAGGACGCGCCATGGTTGGGAGGTCACCCGGGTCGTGGGCCCCGCCGAGGGGGAGAGGCCGGAGGTCGGAGAGTGGATCTTCCAAGTCGACGGCGCAGATGTCCCCTCCGAAGATCGGTCGATCGATCTGCTGCGTGAGGTGGGGGACCGGGTCGAGGTCGATCTGCGGGTGACGACCCCGGCTGGCACCGAGCGGAACATCCACGCACATCGCCGGTCACTGGCGCTCGTGGCCGTCCGTGCGGGCTACTGGATTGGGAAGCCATAGCCCGGAAGGCAATTGAGAGCCCCTGCGACCTCCGGGATGGGACCCGCCCGGGGTGGCTCTAGCACCACAACGCAGCTTCGCTGTCTCGCCCCGAAGGGGCGCACCAAGACAGCCAGGGACGAAGTCCCTGGGAGAGACATCCCCGTCCGCGGGGGAGCCCTGAAAGGGCGCCCCACGCGCCTGGATCGCCCTTTCAGGGCTCCGCCACATCAGGGAAACCATGATTCCAGGGCCTTCGGCCCTGGCTATCTTGACACGCCCCTTCGGGGCTGGGCACGGAACTTGCGTCGTAGTGCTAGGCCCCCTTCTCCGCGGCGAGGATCCGACGGAGCGCCTCGATCCGGTCGCGGCCGGAAAGCATCTCCAGGTCGCGCGTCCCAAGCGGATCGATTTCTTCGCGAATGAGGCGCAGCTCGGTGGGAGTCGGCGCCTCCGTCGTGGCGAGCGGGCTCGCGACGCGCAGGGGGAAGCCCGTCGCGTCCCGCACGGCGTCGATCGTCTGCCCCGGGTGGACGCTCGCGACGCGCAGCAGCCCGGCGTCGACGTCGAACACGCAGAGGTCGGTGACCACCTTGCGCACGCCCGGCCCAGTGATCCCCGCTCGTCGCCGCGCCTCGACCTCCGACGCGGCCCCCGCGCCGACGCCGCTCGCGAACGAGAGCGCCGGGACGAAGACGTCCTTCGTGTGCCTCGGGACATAGAGGTAGACGCGCGGGGAGTGCGAGGTCACCTCGGGGATCCCGCCAACTCCGGGGAGCCGCAGCATCGGCCTCTCGTACGGCCCCAGGCAGACGTTGTTGAACCACCCACGCGAGTCGACCTGCGCGGGGCGGAAGAATTCGCGCGGGGCGAGGAGCGGCAGGATCTCGCACGCCGCCGTCGCGAACCCCCAGGCGGAGAGGGCCCCCCCGAGCGTCAGGCGCTCCACACCCGCGAGCCCGACAGGCCCCGTTCGCAGCGACACGCAGTTCCCGATCGCGTACGCGATGTACGCGCCCGGCGCGTGCGTCCGCTTCGCGAGCTGGTACGCGCACGCGACGAGCGGCGTGGCGATCCCCTGCGCGAGCAATTCGCCGTCCACCACCTCGCGCGCCATCGCGACGATCATCACCTCGGCGGGCGTGAAGTCTGCCATCTCACCTCGCCATCACGCAGAAGAGGAACCCGCCCGCGGCGAGCGGCGCGGTCGTCACCGGGTCGACGACCATCCCTCTTACAACTGCCCAGGTCCCTGCCATTCCTTCACGAGCTCCAGAACGGTCTGGTCGCGACACGCCTTTCCGTAGCGCAGGATCGCCTCGCCATCGAACGGGTAGTGCGGGTAGCAGGAGGTCGGCCACGCCCCGCGCGGCGCCTCGACGACGCGATGGACGGCGAGGCCGACGAGGTTCACACCCCGCTCGGGGAGCCTCTCCGTCGGGACGATCGCCTCGGCGCTCACGACGGTCAGCTCCGCGAGGGCCGCGAGCTCGACGTCGACGCCGAGATTCCCGACGAGGACGGCGTTCCCCTCCGGGTCGCACTGCTGCGCGTGGATCAGCGCGACGTCGGGGCGGATCGCGGGGACGGCGAGCAGCTCCTCGCCGGTGTAGGGGCACGTCACCGTCCGCAGGTCGGGGCGGACCTTCATCACGTCGGTCCCTCGGACGCCGCGGATCGGCATGAACCCGACGCCCGCGAGGCTCGCGCGCAGCCCCGCAGCGAGGGTCCCCTCGGTCTCCTCGACGACCTGGACGTGCCCCGCGGTCGCGAGGGCTGTGAACATCGGCGCGAGGCCGAACGCCTCCAGACCAAAGTAGCAGGTGCGCGTGCGGGCGACGCACCCCGCGCCCACCAGGAGGTCGCTCTCGAGCCCCGCCGTGAAGGCGAGGAGGGTCAGGTCGCGCGGCTCTCGTCGGAGCAGCTCGAGGACGAGCCGCATGGGGCGGCGGTAGAGCGTCATCCCGCCGATGCCCAGCGTGCAGCCGTCGCGGACGCCGTCGAGCGCCTTCGAGAGCGGGACGCGCTTGTCGGGCATGGTGGTCCTCGAGGGGAGAGGAGCGAGGGGCGAGGGCCGAGGGGCGAGGGCCGAGGGGCGAGGGGCGAGGGGCGAGAGGCGAGGGGCGAGAGGCGAGGGGCGATTTGCGTCTCGGCGCCCCTCGCGCTTCGCCCTTCTCCCCTCTCCCCTCGCCTCTCTCCCCTCGCTCCTCTCCCCTCGCCTATCGCAAGAACCCGCCCGCGGGACGCGTCTCGCCGTTCGCCGTGTTGTAGCCGCTCCACGGCACGGTCACCGTCTGGATGAGCGCGCAGGCGTTCCGCGCGTCGTTGAAGACGTAGACCGCCCCGCCGCCGCCCGGCCCGACGCCGACCGCGAACTCAGGGAGGCCGTCGCCGTCGAAGTCGCCCATCGTGGGCCTCGTCTCGCCGTTCGCGGCGTTGTACGCCGCATTCGGCAGGCGGATCCAGCGCGGCCCGGTGTAGCTCGCCGACCCGAGTCCGACGCGGACATTCCCTCCCGCAGTCGTGTAGCGCCCGAGCCCCGCAACCACCTCCGCCACGCCGTTCCCGTCGAGGTCGGCCATCGCGGGCCAGGTCTCTCCGTTCGCGCTGTTGTAGGCGGTCCAGTCGACGCGCTGCCAGCCGAGATTGGCGAGCCCGCCGACGAGGTCGTCTCGCAGGTCGATCCACCCGCCTGCCTGCGGGAACCGTCCGAAGCCGATCGCGATCTCGTCGCGACCGTCTCCATCGTAGTCGCCGCACGCGGGACGCGTCTCGCCGCGGGCCGCGTTGTAGGGGCTCCACGCGACCTGTCCGGTGGCGCGGTACGCGAAGTTCGCCTGCCTGTCGTCGAACACGAAGAACCGTCCCTGCGACACGCTCGACGCCCCGAGGCCGAGGACCAGCTCGTCGCGCCCATCGCCGTCGAGGTCGCCGCACGCCGGCCAAGTCTCTCCGTTCGCAGTGTTGTAGGCAGCGTCGGGGATGCGCACCCACCCGAGGAGCGCGTAGTTGGCAGCCGCATCGTCGAGGACCATCGCCCACCCGCCCGCGGCCGGGTAGCGGCCGAAACCGACGAGCAGCTCGTCCCTGCCGTCGCCGTCGACGTCGCCCGTCGCGACGCGGGTCTCGCCGTTTGCCGCGTTGTAGGCCGCCCACGGAATCGACTTCCACTGCGGCACGCCGTACTGCTGCGACTGCCCGCCGAAGGTCACGAACCAGCCGTTGTTCCCCGCGTCGCCGAGGCCGACGGCAAACCCCGCCTGGCGGCCGGGCGCCGCCGCGACGGCGTCGAAGCGGAACACGGGCGACCACGCGCTCATCTCGTAGCCGTCGTAGCTCGACACGCGCCAGTAGTACCTCACACCCGCGGTCGTCGCGAACGCGGCGGACACCGTGCCATTCGCCGCGCCCGAGGCGGTCAGCGGGTCGGACAGCGGGTTCGTCGTGTCGACCTGCCAGTAGCAGGTGATCGAGTCGCCGTCGCCGTCGCTTCCCGCGTTCCAGGTGAGCGTCTGGCTCGCCGAGGCCGGACGGCTCGCACCGTCGGTCGGCAGGACCGCGGCGGAGGGGGCCACGGGCCTCGCGTTCTCGCGGAAGCCCCAGGTCGCGCTCGTCGCGCCCCCGTTCCCGTTCGTCGCCCGGACGTCCCACACGTACGAGGTCCCGTCCACGGTCGCGATCGGCCCCGCCGTCGTCCCCGGCGTCTGCCCGCGGAAGACGTAGTTCGTGTCGTAGTCCGGCGTCCCGCTCGCGGCGACCGACCAACGGTAGGTGATCGGCCCGGGGCCGCTCGAGGCGCCCCACGAGAGGCTCACGGCGTTCCCGATCGTCCTCATCCCGTTGGCGGGGCCCGCGAGGGTCGGCGCGCTCGGCGGATTCACGTTCGGGTCGACCGTGACCATGAAGATCTGGTCGTTCGTCCCGACGAAGTTCGTCGCGCGGATGCCGACCCAGAACATCCCGGTCGTCGTCGGCGTCCAGCTCACGCGCCCCAGCGAATCAACCGTCATCCCCGGGGGCGCGGTCGGCAGGCTGAACGTGATCGGCGTGGAGCCGTACGCCGTCACCGTGTTGTCCGCGTCGTAGCTGTACGGCTCGCCGACGGTCGCGCGGAGGTTCGCGATGCTCACGATGCGAGGCGCGGTCGGCGTCCCGTACCCGGGCATCTGCGCCGTCACGGTCGTCGCCACGGTGTTCAGCGCGTTCCCGTACATGTCGCGCGGCGCGGTGCGCGTGAAGACGACGTACGTCGCGAGCCCCGCGGAGGGGTACGCCGTCGCCGTCGAGAGCGGTACGACGGTCGAGTTCGAGGCACGGTAGACGCTGTTGTTCACGCCGTACGCGGCCGACCAGCTCCCGGCCGACAGGACCGTTCCCGCAGTCTGGCCCGAGGTCGAGTTCCCCGACGCGTCGAGCTGCTTCACCTCGAGGACGATCGGGGCGGGGCTCATCGTGAGGTCGAACCGCAGCTCCACGGTCATCCCGCCGGGCTGGATCCCGCCCGCCTGGATCGACCCCGGCGCGATCGTCGTGACGATGTCGACCGGGGCGGCCCACACGGGGTTCGAGTAGCAGCGCCCCTCGTCCGGCCCGAGGTTTGCGACGTCGGGGTCGCCGCCCGTGAACGCGGCGATCTGGATCGCCGACACCTTGTTCACCGTCCCCTCCTCGGAGGGGTTGACCAGCTCGACGTGGTCCTGCACCGCGGAGAGCGGCGCGAGGCGCCCCGCCGCGCGAGTCTGGTCGATCGTCCGGGACCCGTACGAGCGCGCGAAGGTCGGGTTCTGCCGCCCCGCCTCGTCCTTGTAGATGTGGATGGAAGTCACCGCTCCGCCGTTCGCCCCGAACTCCTCCGACGACGCCCAGCGGTACCGGAACATCGTGCCCGTCGCGCCGCGGCGCACGAGCATCGTCCGCTGCCCGTCGAAGCCGCTCCCCCCGCCGCCCATCTGCCCGTCGGCGTTTTCGAACGTGGTCGACGCGTCGTGCCACACGAGGTTCTGCGCGTCCCACTTCCCGTCGGAGTCCATCTCGAAGCTCGCCACCGGACCGTCCGTCACCACGAGGTTGCCGTCGGCGAGCGCGTTCATCCAGCGCTCCTGCGGCGTCGCGCCCGGCTTCCCGTCGGAGAGGACGTACGACAGGCAGTTCCCGAACGCGCTGTCGTTGACGGCGTAGGTCGCCGGGAGGTCCATCAGGGCCATGAGCCTGCCGACGCTGAAGTTGAAGTCGCCGTGCGCATCGGTCCCGCCCATCACGTAGAGCTTGTGGATGAAGTGGTCCCCCTCCGCACCGTTGAACGAGTAGTCGAGGACGCGAGAGAGGTAGTGGTGATACTTCGTCAGCGTGATCTGGAGCTCGGAGTCGGCATTCGCGGTGCCGTTCGCGAAGGTCGGATTCGCCCACGGGTTCATGTTCGTGAAGTCGATCTGGTCCTGGGGCAGGATGCGCGACGTGCGACCGTTGTAGAGCTGGAGGCCCTTGAAGACGAACTCGTTCGCGAACGAGCTGACGTACCGCCGCGTGCGCTGGAACGCGCCGACGCCGATCGTCGCGTCGACCGTCGCGTCCTCCCACCCCTGGCCGCTGTACGGGTGGGCGGCGTAGCAGAAGGCATCGACGTTCTCGGCGCCGTTCGTGCTCGCGAAGTCGTTGATCACCGTGTCCAGCTCGAGCGGGGCGCCTTCGCCGAGGAACTGGCTCACGATGCTCCCGCCGTGCCACATCCCCTCGACGTGCGTGCCTCGGTAGGCAAGCATGTGAGCCCCGATCGGCAGCGGGATGCCGCTGTGCCAGATGTTCTGGGCGAAGCTGACCTCTTCGCCGGCGCAGTCGCCGAAGAGCTGCCGCATCCTGTCGAACTCGGTCATCACCTGCCCGGTGCGCGGGTCGATGCTCCGCGCGGGCGAGGTCGGCCCGACCGGCGGGCGGCGGAGGGCGCTGTCGCGGCTCACGCCGCCCCGCGCGTCGGTCACCGCGCTGTAGAAGCAGTTGTGGTCGCTCGTCGTCACCTTCCCGTTCCAGTCGGTGACGCTGTCGATCAGCCCCTGCGCGTAGGCGCACTCGCCGAGCATCGCGAGCGGGCAGCCGTACGCCTTCATCGGCGCGAACGTCTCGAGCACGTCGGTGTGGTACCACTCCGCCATCGTGTGGAGGTGGCCGTCGTACATGTGCCCCTCGCCCGCGAGCCGCGGCCACGCGCGGTTCGAGAAGCGGATGCAAACCATCGTGCGCTGCCGGCCCGTCCGCACGATCGACCACTGGCCGCCCACCAGGCGGCGGAACGACCAGTCGATCACGCAGTTGACGAACCGCTTCATCGGCTGGCCCGGCTGCAACGGGATGCCGAACGCCGCGCGTGGGACGCGCAGGATGGCGTGATGGCCGCTCACCGTGAGCGGCTGGTCGCGGAAGAGATTCGCGTCGGGCTGGCCGTTCGTCAGGACCGGCTGGCCGTCCTCGTCGACGACCACGAGCCCCGCGGGGACCGTCGTCGGCGCTGCGGTGTAGGTGTCCTCGTACAGCGTCGTCCCCGGCGCCGCGTCCGAGGGGTCGTTCTTCAGCGTCATCACCGTATGGTCGAGCCAGAGCGCCGTCGAGATGTCGCTCGCGCCCTTGTCGGGGACGAAGACCATCACCGGCACGTACACCCGGCCCGGGTCGACGCGAAACGGCGCGTCGGCGTCGAGGTCGATGTCGCCGCTCTGCTGGTACTGCGTGACCGCCTGGTCGGGCGTGCGGGAGATCACGAACTGGTGGTAGAGGCGTACCGAGCCGCCGTCCGCGAGGAAGGTGACGGTCCCCTCCGGCGCGGGCGAGGGGACGCTCCAGAGGAACCGCGCGACGCCGGTCTCGCCGACGCCAAGCGCGAGGGCCTGTCCGCCAATCCCCTTGCCATCGACGGAGCCCGTCAGCGCCGCCGGCCCCGCCGCGCTGCCGACGTTCCGCACCGCGACGTCGAAGGTCTCGCTCCCCGTCGCCTGCGAGGTCGCGATGTCGACGACCTCGAACTGCGCCGAGGCCGTGCTGGCCGAGGGGACCTCGAACGTCGCCGCATCGTTCCCCGCGACGAGGTCGCTCGAGGAGGCCACGCCGACCGTGTAGCTGCCGGGGCCGCTGACGGGGACGACGACCGTGCGCCTCTCCCCCGCCGCGAGCGTGAGCGTCTGCGACGCCGCGACGCCCGCTCCGCCCGCCGGGGCCGCGTGGCCGACGGACAGGGTCACCTCCGCCGCCACCGCGCCGCCGTTCACGACCTGGATCTCGAGCTGCGCCTGCTGGCCCGCGAGGGGCCGCCTCGGCACGCACGTCACGCGCGCGACCGACGGGTCGGCCAGGCCCGCCTCCGCCCGCTTCACGGCGTCGGCGACGTCAAGCAGGCCGAAGTCGAACCACGCGCCCATCGATTCGACGAGCGGGATCGGCCGGCGGCTCGCGCGCAGGATCCCCGCGAGGGCCGCGCCGCCGAGATTCGGATTCCGCGAGAGCGCGAGGGCCGCGCCGCCCGCGACGAGGGCCGCCGACGCGGACGTCCCGCTCACCTCGCGGTACCAGCCGTTCGGCACGGCGGACATGAGCCCCTCGGCCGGGGCGGCGAGGTCGGTCCTCCGCGAGAGCGACGTGGAGAGCGCGAGGCCCGTCCCGTCCGCGGAGGTCCCCGCGACGGAGAGCACGCCCGGATAGGCCGCGGGGTAGAGCGCCTCGTGGACGTTCTCGTTCCCCTCGGAGGCGACGATCACCGCGCCGTGCGCGATGGCGTCCTCGACGGCGGCGCGGAGGACCTCGGAGCCGGCGCGCGCGCCGAGCGAGAGGAGGATGACGCGGGCGCCGCGGCCGACCGCGTACTGGATCCCCTGCGCCACGTCGGAGAGCGACGCGCGCCCCTGGCCGTCGGCGACCTTCACGGGGAGGAGCCGCACGCCCTGCGCGACGCCCGTGATCCCCTGGCCGTTCGAGCCGTCGGCGGCGACGAGGGCCGCCATCGCGGTGCCGTGGCCCGAGTCGTCGGTCGGGTCGGCGTCGCGGTTCACGAAGTCGTACCCGTTCTCGAGGGACGCGTGGAGGTCGGGGTGGTCGAGCGTGACGCCCGTGTCGAGCACGGCGACCATGACGTTCGAGGAGCCTAGCCCGCGCTGCCACGCCTCGGCGACGTGCATCGCATCGAAGGCGGCCTGGTTGTGCGCGGAGAGGTCCCCCTCCGCCGCCGTGTGGAACGGCGAGTGGCAGCAGCCGTCGGCCGCGACGAGCGCGAGGTAGTCGGGCTCGACGCTCGCGAGGGTCGGCTCGGCGCGGAGCGCCTCGATCGTCGCCGCGAGGTCGCCGCGGGA
>Ga0209514_10006140_pt1 | contig 14874 bp, 13 predicted proteins | sample Subgrocontami58m_FD_187452 | JGI IMG/M metagenome (GOLD analysis project Ga0209514, IMG submission 187452) | Subsurface groundwater microbial communities from S. Glens Falls, New York, USA - GMW37 contaminated, 5.8 m (SPAdes) (version 3) | ecosystem: Environmental > Aquatic > Deep subsurface >...
GCGACCGGTGGGCCGAAGCCGAACTTCGCCTCCGGGAAGAGCTCGAGCACCGCGCCCGCCATGACGTGCGCGGTCGAGTGGCGGAGCGCGTGGAGCGCCTCGTCCCCGTGATCCGCCTGCCGTTCCGTCTTCGCCATGCCGGGCACCTCCTCGCGATCTCGAGGGGACGACGAACGAGCCCCTCGTCCCCCGGTGCGGCCGTCGGCCGCGGTCTGGGACGAGAGGCTCCTCTCGCGGTTCCACCCAGCTTCGCGGCGCCCCCTTGCTCGGGCGCGCCGCGCGCTTCGTCGTCGGCTGTATGGGGCCGGCCCACGTCGCTCGGCGGTGGTCTCCCCCGTCGGTCCCGCCGGCTCGCACCGGCCGCCGGCTCTCTGCGCGGGTGGTCGCTGGGGGCGCTCGTCCGCGTCGTCGCGAGGTGCCTATTACACCACGCCTACAGGACGCTCGCGAGGGTCTCCCACATCCGGCGCTGCACGTCGTGCGGGATCGGCGAGCGCTCCTCGACCCGGCGGGCGATGACCTCGACCTGCTCCCGGTAGAGGAACGAGGCGGCCTGGAGCAGGTCGAGCGCCTGGCCGCGCGCGGCAAGGTCCCGCCAGCCGAGGATCTCGGTGCGGCCGCGGACGAGCCGCTGCTGGAATCGGTCGAGCCGGACATACCGGTCATCCTCCGGCCAGCGCTGGAGCCGGAGGTCGATGCCGCGGATGAAGGCGCACTCCACGAGGTCGGCGCCGCGGAAGTCGTTGCCGCGAAACTCGTTCGCGGTCCGCGGCGTGTCGAGCTCCTCGGCCACGCCGCCCGCCTTGAAGGAGGGCTTGCCGTGGAAGACGACGCCGGTGAGCAACCCGGCGAACCGGCAGTCGACGAACTCCGCCGCCGTCACGGTCCACTCGTCGAGCCGCGCGCCGTCGAAGGTGCACGCCTCGAACCGCGACTGGCCTGGCGGCGCTCGCCGAAGGTCCGCCCCGTCGAAGTGGCACGCCCGGAAGAGCGACCGCGGGTGCGCCGCGAAGAGCGGCACGAGGCGCCGGTCGAAGACGGTGTCGCGGAAGTCGCAGGCCTCGAAGGTGCAGCCAAGCGGCACGAAGGTGTCGAACGAGACCTTGCGGAAGTCGACGTCGCGCAGCGTCACCCGATCGAGGTGGACGAGCCCCTGGCCGGGTGCGAGGCCCGTCACCACGGCGCGCTCCTCGGCGGCCGCGCCTCGCTACGCGTCGGACGCGGCGGACTTGATCGGGACGACGTTCGAAGCCGCGCTCTCCATCTGCGAGCGTCCCTCGAACACGACGCCCTTCTCGATCATGAGCGACGGCGTCGCGACGTCGCCGCGCACGCGTGCCGGGTGATGGAGCTCGACGCCGGTCTTCGCGCGGATGTTGCCGACGATCTCGCCGTGCACGACGAGCGTGCCGCAGGCGATCTCGGCGGAGATCTTCGCGCTCTCGCCGACGATGAGCGTGTCGGTCGTGCTGATCTCGCCGGTGAACGTACCGTCGATCCGGACGGTGCCTTCGAACGAGAGCTTGCCGTCGAACTCCGAGCCGCGGCCGAGGAGCGCGTTGAGCTCCTGGGGCGTCGCGGGGGTCGGCACAGGCGGGAGGACGTCGCGGCGCGGATCTGCCATCTCGGGTTGCTCCCCAAGCGATCCGAACGCCGCCGGCCGCGGCTCGTGCCGCGCCGGGGAAGCGTCCGGTCGCGATCTCTTGAACGTGAAAGGAGAGGCTAGGGCCCGCTCGGGCGGCCGTCCAGCGGTAACGCGGAAGGCGATCGCGGCGCCCGCGAGCGCCCCGGCCGCCGCCGCCGCGGCCCCGAGGTCGGTCCCGCCGCGGAGGAGCGTCGCGAAGGGCGCGGCGAGCAAGAGGCCGAGGACGAGCCCGGCACAGGCGCCGAGCGCACCGCCGAACGCGGTCTGGAGCAGACGCACGGCGGGCCCGGACCGCCCGCCGCTCGGGCGCGACATGCCTCATCCTACCGCGTGGCTGCTCCGTTCGGGCCGGCCCGCGGCGGCTACCGTTGACCGGGAACTCGCGCTAAGGAGATTGCCGCCATGGGGATCGCCATCGGTCCGCGGCTCGCCGCCTTCGCCATGGAGCCGAACCTCGTCATCGTCGGCACCGTTCGTTCGGACGGGTCGGTCCAGATGAATCCGCTCTGGTTCGAGCTGCGGGACGGCGCGTTCTGGCTCAACGCTGGGCCGCGGCGCGGCTGGCTCGCGCACATCGAGCGCGACCCGCGGGTCACGCTCCTGCTCCAGGATCCGAAGGGGCACCACCGCTGGGCGCAGATCCAGGGTCGCGCGGCGAGCCTCGCGACCGAAGGCGGCCCCGAGCACTTCGAGCGGCTCGCGCTCCGGTACACCGGACGGCCCTACCGCAGTCCGGACCAGGTTCGCACGATCGTCCGCGTCGAGCCGCTCCGCGTCACCGGCGAGGACGAGCGACAACCCTGGGACTAGTGCTCCGGCTCGCGCGCGGCGGGCCACGGCACCAGCGAGCTGTCCACAAGGAAGCGACGGAGGAAGAGCGGCAGGACCACGAGGAACATCGCGAGCATGCCGGCCATCTGGAGCCCCCAGACTTCAACGAGCACTCCGACGCTGAGCGGGAGGAGCACTCCGGCTGCGGTGATGCTGTCCAGGAGCCCGACCGCGCGGCCGCGCGCGCTCGTCGGAGTCGAGTCGATGACCATGGCGGTCGACGAGACGCTCGCGGCGCACCAACCCACGCCCACCAGGAAGATCCCGAGCGTGATCGAGGCGTGATCCGAGGTGAAGGTCGCGACGCCCGCGCCCAGCGCCTCGACGATGGCGCCGGCCACGAGCAGCGGGCCCCGCCCCATCCGATCGACGAGTCTCCCCATCGGCAGAGACGGACCGAACATCCCCGCCGCGTGGATCGACGTCGAGAGCGCCACGGCCGGCAGCTCGTACCCGTGGTGGGTGAGCTGGAGCGGGACCGTCACCATCGCCATCTGCATCGCCGCTTGCGAGGCCAGCATCGTCACCGCCGCGACCCGGCGATGGGGATGCGAGAAGAACTCCCGTAGCCCGAACGCGGCGGCGATTGTCGTCCCCTCCGACGCCGGAGGTGCGTAGCTCGGATAGTAGCGACCGAGGTCGGCCGCGATGTCGCGGGGGTCCGGCCGCACGCGGGTCACCAGGATCGCAGCCGGAACGATGAGCGCCGGGAAGACGAACCACGGCAGCGCAAGACCGTTCATCCCGAGCGTGGGCGACAGCGCATAAGCGAAGCCGATGATCGACGGGGCGAGGAGCACCCCAACGAGCGAGCCCGTGAGCATGATCCCGAGGACGACTGCGCGGCGACCCGGCGGGTACATCTCCGCCGCGGCGAGACGGAGCTGCTGCACGCCGTTCATGCCGAGGGCGAAGAAGACCAGCCCGACGACGAGACCGGGGAACGAGCCCGCCTGCATGGCCGATCCGATGACCAAGGCGCCCAGGAGCGCGAGCCCCAGGGCGAGGAACATGCCGGGCTTCCGCCCGAACCTGTCGGTGACTCTGCCGAACTCGTGCGAGGCGACGAGGCGGGTGGCGCCGAGCACGCCTACCGAGAGGCCGGCGAAGGCCGGCGACCCGAGGAGCGAGAGGACCATGAGGGGTCCCATCGCGGAGGTGAACTGCGTGCCCGTGCCGACGAACATCTGGGTGAGTGCCAGCCACAGGGTGTTGCGCTTGATGAGGGCCGGCGTCGGATCCGACGGCACGACCTGGGTCGCGGCGGACATCGTCACGTGCCGTGTAGTGTCACGGCTCGTCGCCGATCATGTCCAGCGCGCCTGGTACGGCCCGGGGTCTACGCGGCGGTGATCCATGGGCGCGTGGCTCGCAGATTCTGTGGGCCCTACTGGGCTCGAACCAGTGACCTCAGCGATGTCAACGCTGCGCTCTAACCAACTGAGCTAAGAGCCCGTTCCGTCCAAGGATACTCGTTAGGGTCCTTCGCGCGACGCCCCCCGCGAGCCGGCGAAGAGCGCGAGGCCGTCGGTCCGGGCGTCCTTCGCGAAGCAGGTCACCACGAACGCGCCGAGCCCCGCCGGGTCGAGGAGCGCCTCCACGGCCGAGCGCCGGCTTGCCGTGCGGAGCTGCTCGAGCGGGCCCGTCGGCCGCGGGAGCGCCTCGCGCACGCCGAGCGCCAGCAGCACCTCACGCTGGGTCGCGGTCCCGGCGTGCCGTAGCCCCGCGCCCTCGGCAGCCCGTCTGATCGCGGTGAAGTTCACGCTCGCGGTGAGGTCGTGCGCTCCCGGTTCCGCGAGCGGATCGCGGACGAGCGCGTGCCGTGAGAAGCCGCGGAGCGTCCCCGCGCCCGCGCGGGCGAGGAGGCCCGCCTCGTCCGCGCCGTAGTCCACGAGCAGCAGGTACCCGCGGCCGAGCGCGGCTGCGACGCCGGCGACCCAGCCCTCGGCGGCGGGGCTGGTCTCCCAACGGCCGCCGACCGGCAGGGCGTCCGGGACGCGCCAGCCAAGGTCGGCCGCGCTCGGCGCGCGGAGCAGCTCGACGAAGCGTCCGTCCTCGACGTCGACACAGACCTCGCGAAGACCTTCCGCGGCCCGCACGAGGACGTGGACCGGGAACGCGTCGAGCACCTCGTTCGCGAACACGACCCCCTGGATCGGTGCGAGCGCTCGCGCGGTCGCCGCCCAACGGAGCTGTCGGCCCTCCAGCGCGTGGGTCTGTTGCTCGCGCAGCCGCGGCGAGACGTCGACGATCGCCGGCCGCACGCCGCGCGCGGCCTCGGGCCGCTCCTGCGGGAGAGCTGCCAGGAGGTCGCGCATGAGCACGCCACGGCCGGCGCCCGCCTCGACGAGGTCCCACGACGGTGGCCGCTCGAGCGTGGCCCAGAGCTCCCCCATCGCCCGCGCGAGCGCGCGCCCGAACGAAGGACCCAGGTCCGGCGAGGTGAGGAAGTCGCCCTCAAACCCGATCGCGGCCCGCGTCGTGTAGTAGCCGTCCTGCGGGTCGTAGAGCGCGGCCTCCATGAACGCGGCGAACGTGAGCGGGCCGTGGGCGCGGATGCGCGCGCCGAGCCGGTCGGCGAGGGAGCTCATCTGAGCCGAGGGTATCCCGTACGTGGCGTTCGGGACCGGTGGCCCGCTCCCGCGCGGCTTCGCTACCGCACGGTCGGGGAATGACGCGCCGCACGCGTCGCGATGTCCGCCGTGCCGATCGCCATCACGACGACCGGGCCGGCGAGGAACCGCTCCGTCGTCATGACCTCGGCCGGCGGGAAACGGCTGCGCCGACGACGATGAGGATCGCGCCGGTCAGCCCGATGGTCCCGACGACCATCGGCCCGAGCAGCCCGTTGGGCTCGTTCCAGTCGGCGAGGATCGCCGCACCCGCGCGCGCGAGGTGCGCCGCACGGAGCGCGACCAGCAGCAGCGGGCCGGCGGCGAGGAACGCGCCGATCGTGAGAAGCGCGCGCGAGGCCATCGCTCGACCGCCGACGGCGGACCAGCTGATCCGCCCGATGGACGCCGCGACCGCGACGACGCCGATCGTCGTGAGGAGCGCTCCCGGGTTCGCCTCCGCGTCGACCGCCGCGTCGACGAGGAACATGACCCACAGCCACGAGTAGGCGGCGCCGACCACGCCCGCGACGATCGCGCCCCACAGCCGCTTGGAGCCGAGCCCGAGCCCCATGCGCCGCGCGGCCGCGACGAGCGCGAGCACGACCGCGATGGAGGCGAGACCCCAGCCCGCGGCCGGATCGAACGTGCACTGCATGCCGACCGGCGGCAGCCCCGGGCGCGGCCGGAAAGCCTCGAAGGGCTCGCTCAGGTCGGCCGCCATCACACCGGTCGAGACCAGGGCGAGCAGCGCGCTCGCGCCGAGCAGCCACGCGCCGCGCGCGCCGGACACCAGCGCCGAGCCGAGCACGCCGGTGAAGGCGAGCAGGTAGAGCCAGCCCCACTCGACCGGATCGATCGTCTCGGCGAAGCCGCGCTGGACGTCGGTGTTCGCGCACCCGCCGGAGACGGTCGTCCAGGGAAGGAAGATCGCGAGCAACCCGAGGGCGACGCTCACCCCGACGATCACGCGGTCACGTGGGCGCAACGCGGCGCTCACCTACGCGACCGGCCCTTGCGCCGCGCCGAGCAGGACGAGCAGCACGAAGACAAGATAGACGACGATGCCGGCGATGACGACCCGGCGAGCGCGGCGGGAGAACAGCTCGGCGCGCGCACGACCGTCCGCGGTGCTCGTCCCCCGGATGAGGCGTGCGAAGGAGACCGACGCGACGAACGGCAGCCCGAGGAGCGCGAGGCCGAGGAGGACGAATGGGAGCGTCACCTCTGGAGCCGGGGCGCCGGGAGGTGCAGCGCCGCGCCGCACCGCGCGCAGTAGTGGGCACCCGGCAGCGACACCTGCTGGCAGTTGCCGCAGAGCGTCGTCGGTCCGACGGGCCCGGTCGCGGCAAGCTCGGGATTCAGCGCCAGGGCGGCGGTGCCGGCCTCGCGCGCCGCGCGCCGGACGACGACGCGCAGATAGAGGAGGCCGACGATCCCGATCGCGACCGACCAGGGAAAGACGGCCGGGCCGGGGAAGGGCTGCCAATCCCAGAGTCCGTGCAGGGTCACGGCCAGGACGAAGGCGCGGACGACGGAGGCGGTCAGGCGCGGCTTGCCCGCTCCCTTCTGACGCCAGATCGCCGCGCACACGATCGCGGTCCAGGTGCCGTGGCCGAAGGGCGACAGGACGGCGCGCACCGCGACCACCCCGAGCGTGCCCACGGTGGACTGGCCGAAGGTGTACGCGTACAAGGCGCTCTCGATCGCGGCGAAGCCCATGCCGGCGGCTGCGCCGTAGATCAACCCGTCGCGCTCGAACCGGAGCTGCCGGCGCCGGAGGAGCGGGACGATGGCCAGGAGCTTCAGTGTTTCTTCGATCAGGCCGACGGCGACTCCTTTGCTTCCTGTCACGCCGGACACCCCGAGCAAGCTTGCCTCCAACCACGCCGCGATCGGCATCACGACGAAGCCTGCGAGCGCGAACGTCGCGGCGAGGGGCCGCAGGCGGTCCGCGAGGAGATCGGATTCGGCAAGATACGTCACGAAGGTCACCGGCCCGACGAACGATCCGACGATGACGGCAACGAGCAGAAGTGCGCCTCCGGTGACGATCGCGGCCGTCGCGGCGAGCACGAACAGGATCAGGCCGACGGTGAGGACGTGGCGCCAGCGCTTGCGGCGGCCCGCCCCGAGGCGTCGAAGCGCGGCATCGATCGCCGATGGTGGCGCGCTCGTCGGCTGCGGGAGCGTCCCGCCCCGGATCGTGATGAGCTCCGACAGGTGCCGCAGGAGTGTGGGTTGCGTCTGGGCGAGCGCGACGAGGTCCGCGGCGGCCAGACGCACGAGCTGGGTGTCCTCGAGCGCGCGGACCGTGGCGGTCCGCCGTGCCCCGGTGAGCGGTGCGACCTCGCCGAAGCAATCGCCGACCTCATAGACCTGCAGCCGCTCCCTCCCTCGGTAGGCGGCCGCGCGGCCGCTGCGGACGACGTAGAACGCATCACCGATGCCGCCTTCCTTGATGACGGTCGCGCCGGCGTCGCAGTGGATCGATCCGGCGCGGCGCGCCACCTCGGCGAGCGCCTCGGGAGGCAGGCGAGCGAACGGCGAGGCGCGTTTGAGGAACGCGTCGAGGTCCAGGCGCTCGAGGCGTTCCCGCGCACCGGCCGCGAACGTGGGACAGGTCGCCTCGAGCTCGTCGAAGCTTGCGCGCGTGATCTCGAACGCGTCCACGTCGGTGCGGCTGCGGATCGTGGCGCTGCGCGGACGGCCAGCGCCGACCAGCGCGAGCTCGCCGATCACGTCCCCGGGACCGTAGGTCTGCAGCCGGATCTCCTGTCCGATGAGGTCGCGGGAACTCACCTCGGCCTCCCCGTGATCGATGAGAAAGCAGGAATCGCCGCTCTCTCCCTCGCGCACGATCTCGGTGCCGGCGGCGAAGCTGACGGGGGCGAGATGCGCCGCGATCGCGCCAAGCTCGCCGTCCGGCGCGACGCCGAAGAACGGAGAGCGACGGAGCAGTGCGAGCGTGCCCTCCGATTGACTGCGTTCGGTTGACGGAGGAGGCATCCGCACCGGGGTGCCGCAGCTGGTGCAGAAGCGTGCACCGTCGGCGTGCCTCGAGCCGCACTGCGTGCAGAAGCTAGCCATCGCCGGCATCCACCTGACCGAGGAACGCGGAGCGGCTGTCCGTGGCTCGAAGGATCGAGTCGGCCGTCGCGGGGATGCGGCGTCCGTCGGCGGACGGGCAGCAGAAGCGGCCGATCACGACCTGAGGTGTTGCCGACCGCTTGGTCGTCGTTGGGGTCGCCGCTCGCACCGCGTCCGGCGTCCCGGCTGCCGACGGCTCATCGCGGGGATCGTACACGGCCGCTGCTGCGGAGCGGCCTGAACGGTCATGGCCGCAGGTCTCTCGTCGGCGGACACTGGATCGCAGCCCAGGAGTGCACTGGCGGATCAGCGGGCTGCGGTCGCATCACGGGGCCGTTCGTCGCCGGCAGAGCGCGGCGTACACTCCCGCCCGATGGCGGAGGGAGCGCTCGGGTCCAAGCCGCCCGCTGACGGGGCGACGCGGAGCCTGAGCGCGGGCCACCCTGGACTGCGACCCCTCGCGATCGTCGCCGTGGTCGCGGCGGTGGTGTCGGCGGCGCTGTGGGTGCCGCTCGGGGAGCCTCTGCTGTTCCTGCGGAATGCCCTGCCGGCAGGAGCGTTCCTCGGCTCGATCGCCCTCGGCGCGATCGTGTTCGTCGTGCGCCGACCGCTCCAGGTGTTCGCGAGCCGGCTCGCGCGTGTCCTCCCGGCCGGCTATGCGGCGCCGCCGCTCCTGGCGACCGTGCTCTTTGCGCTGTCCTGGGCGGGAGCGCACGCCGGGCGTGGCACTGATGTCGGCCTGCTGCCGCAGCTCATCTTCCCCGCCGTGAGCGGCGTCTTCGCCTTCTCGGTCGCGCGCTACGGGCAGACGTTGCAGGGGCGGGCCGGCGGCTACTTCCGCGCCCGCGACCACCTCGGTCCGCGCTGGCGCTTCATCCTGCTGATGGTCCTGACCACGGCGGCCTCCTACGCGCTCGCCCGCGTGCTCGGCGCGTCGGGTAAGGTCCTGACCGAACAGTTGCTCGTCGTCATCGGAATGCTCGCCGGCTACCTCCTGCTCGCCCCGGGTCTCACGAGGCCAACGGCGGCACCGAAGTGAAGCGAGCGATCGTCGCGACCGCCCTCGCGTCCATGGTGAGCCTCTTCGCGCTGGGCGGCGCGGCGGGCGCCGCGAGCGTGGCGTGCCCTTCACGCCTGGGCGGTCTGCAGCTCGACTCGCCGTCGAGCGGACGGCTGTCAACGGCCGGACAAATCGTCCAGAATCCCGCCGGTGCGCCCGGCAACATGCTCGCCGGGTGCATGTACCTGACGACCGGATTCGATCCGCTGCGCGGACTGTCCGGCGGTGACGGCCCGAGCGTAGGCGTGGGCTGGCGGGAGCAGCCGGGCAACGATGCGCAATCCGTGCTCGAATGCCCAGGGGCGCAGCCTCCCGGCGACCCGCTCACCTTCGTGTTCAGCACCTCACGCCGTGCTTTCGCTTACTACTCGGCCGACGGCCATCCCGAGCTCGCGACCCAGCTTCGTTCTCTCGCGACCGCCCTGCTCGCGCAGGTCGAGCCGCAGGCGCTCGCGTGCGCAGCAACGGCCACGCGGACGGCGACGGCGACACCGCTGCCGTCGGCGACGGCGCGCGTGACGCAGGGCGCGATCGACATCCGCCTCACGGGCGCGGTCACGGCGCACCTGACCCAGCTGATCGAGGCGCCGCGATGCCAAACGTCAGTACAGGCCGAGGACTCCCGATACCTGCGCTTCCGTGCGGTGCTCGATGGCACCGTCTACGCGCTCGAGATCACATCGAACTTCGGTCGGCGTCTCATCGCCGGTTCAGGAACAGCCGCTGCCGGGGCAGCCGTGAACCTCGTGGTCGGGGACCGGACCTGGTACAGCGGCCAGGCAGGCCCGAGCAGCGCCGGCACGGTCACGCTCGAGCGCGACCTCTCCGGTTCGCTTGAAGTGAAGCTCGGGCGCGAGGCTATCGCAGGCCGCGATCTCGTGGGTGTCGAGGGCACGTTCAGCTGTGGCGGAGTCGTAGTCCCGCCGGCGGGCCGCGTCGCCGCCACATCGGGCACCGAGCCCAACGACGGTGGCGGCCTCGACATCCCGGCGCTGTTCTCCGCACTCGGCATCGATCCCTCCTCGCTGGGCCTCGACCCGGACACCGTCAAGGCCATACTCGACGCGGCCGACGACGCGGGGAACGCGCTCCCTCCGGCGCTCATCGCGATCATCACCGCGGTCATCGCCGGGGGTGCCGGCCCCGGTGCCGGAGGCATGGCGGCGGGCATCACCAGGGTGATCTCGGACGAGGACGAGCGGCGCGGGGGGCCCGGCGACGAGACGGCCACCGTTCCGATGCCGATCAGGGCTCCCGGCTCGACGCTCATCGACCCGGATACCGACAAGCCGTTCACGGCCTGGGATCCTGGGAAGTTCGCGGCGGACAGCACAGGACGTGTCGGCCAGCCGGGCGACCTCTGGTGGGACGGCGACGGCGGGCACTGGTATCCGCGCGAGCGCGTGGAGCTCGAGCTCGGGCGGATGCATGCCGCCACGATCCAGCGGCGAGACGAGATTGCCGACCACCAAGAGGCCGTCCAGGAAATGGAGGGCCGGGCCGAACAGCACCACGCGACCGAGCGCGCGGACGAGGACTTCCAGCGGGCGCAGCAGGACGCGGCCCGGCGGGCGCTCGAGCTCATCAACCAGAGCGCGATCAAGCACGGCGACGCATACGACGACATCTACCAGGCCACGCTCGACCGCGCGTACCGGCCCGACGGCTCGATCGACGCCGGGTACGTACGTGGGCTGCGCGACGTGCTCCGTGACCGGCTGGTCGGCGACATCGTCGCGCCGCCGGAGACGCTCCGGCAGGGCGATCTCTTCACGGACTTCGTCGATCACTCGATGGCGGATGCGCTCCGAAACCCGCTGATCAGAGGCGGCCTGGCGGTCTTCACGCTCGGGACAAGCGAGATCCCCATCCAGGTGGGACAGATCGTGCTCCAGCGCCTCGAGATCCTGCCGGAGACGGCCAATGCGAGGCCGGAGGGACTCACCCGTGTGGCGCTCGGCGTCGTGTCGGGCGGCAAGAGCGAGATGGGATTCGCCGTGCGCGACGCGCACGACGCGATGAGGGACGCCGAGGCGGATGCGGCCGAGCACGGGAGACCCTACGGCTACACGGACGCGCTCCGCGCCGGCTACTCGAACCTGAGCCACCAGGTCGTCCCGCGCAACCTCTACGACCTCTACCGGCGCGCTTCCGACCCGACCAAGCCGATGCCGACGACCAGCGAGATCGTGGTGGCCGCCGGAACCGATGTGCTGAACACGGCGGGGCTCCGCTCGATGGGCCACGAGGCCGTGGACCTCGGCGCGCAAGCGAGGCAGGCCTACCGGAACTGGCGCAACCCTCTGCCCGTGATCAACGCCGATCCGCGTGACCTCACGCTCAGACCCGCGGACCCGACGACGCTCCCCGGCCTGGGGGAGAACGCGCCGGCACGCTGGGGACGGCCACCGGAGGGCGACGGCTGGCGCGTCGGCGGCAAGCCTCTCCGCCCGGATCAGCCTCTTCCGGAAACAGCGGGGCCGGCGCACCGCCTCGCGCCGGAGCAGCGCGAAGAGCTGCGCGGGCAGCTCGACCCCGCGAGCCCGCCGATCGGTCTCAAGGGCATGAAGCCGGGCGCCGAGATCGGCGCGCGCGACGCGGGCATCGCGCCGAGCACACTCCGCCGGCACGAGGAGTTCCTCGACACTCATCCGGGCGTCGAGGCGGGTTTCCGCCCGACGAGCGACCTGTCACAGCAGCGCGCGGCGCAGGGCGATCTCTTCAAGCCGCCGGACCTCCATGTGAAGACCGGCAACTCGATCGACGAGGTCCTCGGCATGCCGTCGACATTCAAGGCGCGTGCGGTGCTTTTCAAGCCGATCCCCGAGGACGAGATGCGGCAGGCCCTCGTCGGTCGCAGCCCTGGGGAGATCGTCGCGATCCAGGACCGCTGGCGCCAGCGCATGGCCGAGTGGAACGATCTGAACGGCTCGATGCGGGAGAAGGTGCAGTCCGGCCGCTTCTCGATCGACCCGACCGGATTCAACAACGGCGGCGGCGCGATCGTGCTCGGGCGACCGAGCGCCGGTCAGCCGCGAACGTACTTCACGGGAGACAACGACCTCATGTTCCTGCGCTACCGGGACCCCGCCACCGGCCAGATCGCCCAGATGCCGGATGGCTGGGACCAGGACTACCTCGCCCACATGAAGGGCCATGGCGTGGAGCACCTCGACGAGAACTCGTGGCGCTGGGCGCGCGACGGCTCGCCGACCGACGTGAACAACATGAACATCCACCGGGCGATCAACGAGAGCTACCAGCCGCCGTCCGCGCCGGATCCGAGCCGGAGCCTCGTCGAGGAAATGCGCGACCGGAGCGGCAATCCGGTCGCGGTCGTGACCCCGGGCAAGATCCGCGCGGAGTACGCCTCGCCGGATGACGTGATCGCGACACCGGTGGAGCCCAGGGGCGCGGGCGCCGGGATCGAGTCCTGGCGCCGCGAGCGGCTCCGGCGACCCCTCGGTGGAGCGTGATGGCGCTCTCCCCCGACCGGCGCGCTGCACTCCTCGCCGAGCACGCTCGCGCGGAGCGCGCGCTGGCCGACGTCCGCGATCTCGCGGACCGAGCCACGGGCGACACGACGCGCCGCCTGCTCGCGCACGTCGCCATGTACGGCGGAATCGTCGACGCGCTGGGCGAGGCGTACCGCGAGAGCGTGCCCGTCCGCGCGCTCTCACGCTGCCCGCTGACCGGCGCGGAGGTGCGGCAGTCGCTCGACGGCTCCGGCATCGACGGGCTGTGGTGGCGCTATGTCGCGCCGGTGCGACCGCGCACGGCGCTGCCCCCCACGGTCTTCTCGTTCTCCGGCGCTCTCGCGCTGGCACCCCGGATCGAGCGCACGTCCTTCCTGGTCAAGCCGGGACCCGGCGCGCCATTCGTCGTGCCTGCGCTGCTCGCCGATCCGGGCGCGGTCGCGGTCATCTCGCAGGTCCCGGTGGGGCGACACACCGGCTACGCGATCTTCTACTTCGCCGATCCGTCCTGCGACCCGCCCCGCCTGAACGATTGGGGGACCGATGGCTACCTCGTGCCGAGCGCCACCGGACGGCCGGGATGGGGCGCGCGGCTCGAGGACGCGAGCGAGTACGACTTCGCTCTCGCGCCGTGGATCGCGCGCAAGCGTCTACGCTGGATCGCACCGGGTGATGCGGCACTGACCCTGCGCGACGATGCGGCGTGCCCGTTCGTCGACCCAGGGGGCACGCGAGCGTTGCAGCGTATTCAGGACGGAGAAGTATGGTGAACGCGATGAGCGCACTGCTGGCGCCGACCCGCTTCCAGATCGATCGCGCCGAGCTGGCTTCCGCGCTGGCCGGCACGGTCGGCGCCGCGAGCGCGGACCCCCAGCGCGCTGCAGCGTTGCGCGTGCTCGCCGATCCCGATCACCTCGTCGTCGTTCTCGCCAATCGCGCCGGGAGCCCGCTGTGGTCGGCGACGCGCTTCGTCGTCGGCAAGGGCGATGCGGGTGTCGTGGCGCGGGCCGACGCAAGCGACGGAACCGACGCCGCGAGCGCGGTTGAGCTCGTGCTCCTCCCGTCGCCGGCACTCGCCGCGGTCGCGATCGACGACCTTGTCGGGTTGACCGAGGTCGTCGCCCTGTCCGGCTCGACGCTCGAGCTCTCGCTCGCGGGCTATGCCGCGGTCCTCGCGTGCGCCGACGCGCTCCAGGCGGCGACGCTCCGCGCGCGAGCCGCGCGGCAACCGCTTGCGACGTTCCCGGTCACCGCCGAGCTCCTCGAGGCCCAGCTGCGTCAAGGGCTCGCGGCGAGCGACACGCGATGGGCGGTCACGGCGGCCCAGCCGATCACACCGGGTGATCTGGGCACGGCAACCGGCTCGCTCGCCGCGGGGCTCGGGGAGCTGCAGCAGGAAGGTCTCGTGACTCCTGCGGCACACGGTTTCGAGCTCACTAGGGACGGCGTGCTGCTCGCGAGCATGTTCGGCAGCCTCATCGTGACGGCGCAGCTGGCGCTCGTCGCCGCTGCTGGAATGATGGAGCCACTCGTCGCTCCGTTGGGCATCTTCCGCGCGTCGACCGCCATCTGGCTCGCCGCCTGGTCCGACGGTGGATCCTCCGCGCGCGTGACGCTCATCCCCGCGACCATCGGAGGGGCGCTCTCCGTGGTCGAGCGGCTGGTCGCGCCGCTCGACGCGGCCGGCGTCGCCGCCGCGACGCGCGGGGCAGGGGCAGGTCGCGCGCCCGCGGCGACCGCCCAGCCGACGCAGCCGGCACCGGCTCGACCCGCCGACGCCGGCGCTCCGGCGCCGTCCGCTCATCCCAGGTTCTGCGGATCGTGCGGCGCGCCCGTCCGCGATGGTGCCGTGTTCTGTGGCACGTGCGGCACGAAGGTGGGTGTGGCATGATGCCGCTCAGATGGGACCGGGTGCAGCCGTGACCACCTGCGACAGGTGTGGCGCGAGCCTGGAGACCGGCCTGAAGTTCTGCACTTCCTGCGGCACGCCGGTGCGGCCGACCGCGGCGCGGTGCGGGACGTGTGGCAACGCGCTCGCGCCCGACGACCGCTTCTGTCAGTCGTGCGGCGCGCCGGCCGCCGCGCCCATCCCGGCCGCCGCCGCGCCCATCCCGGCCGCCGCCGCGCCCATCCCGGCCGCCGCCGCGCCCATCCCGGCCG
>Ga0209514_10006141_pt1 | contig 14871 bp, 18 predicted proteins | sample Subgrocontami58m_FD_187452 | JGI IMG/M metagenome (GOLD analysis project Ga0209514, IMG submission 187452) | Subsurface groundwater microbial communities from S. Glens Falls, New York, USA - GMW37 contaminated, 5.8 m (SPAdes) (version 3) | ecosystem: Environmental > Aquatic > Deep subsurface >...
TGTGGCTTTGTTTTTCTTATGGCTTGCTCTTTTGGAAATAGTCACCAAACAAAGGCTTTTTCTAATAGGGTTATTTATTGGGGCAGCTTATCTTGCCCGTTTACCAACCATTTTATCAGCAGTTTTTGTTTTGATTTATTTACGCCAGACTTTAAATATTAAAAATATTTTTTTGTTTTTGTTAGGACTTATCCCGGGGATTTTATTTAACGGGCTTTATAATTATCTGCGTTTTGGGACTATCTTTGATGTAGGGTATAGTTTGCTGCCAATTTTTAATGAACCCTGGTACAAGCATGGCTTGTTTAGTATTCATTATTTGCCACTTCATCTAAAAGAAGTTTTTACCTCGTTTCCAGCTTTCTCCAAAAACCCTCCATTTATAATCCCCTCCATATATGTCATGGCGCTTTGGTTTGCAACACCCGCTTTTTTATTAATCATCAAAGCCAAATTTAAAACAAAATTGACTGTGGCCTCTTTAATTGCAGTAATAACTATTGCCTTGCCAGGGTTGTTACACGGTAATAACGGATCAACCCAGTTTGGGTATCGTTTTGCCCTGGATTTAATGCCCTTTTTATTATTTTTAACGGCCAGTGGAATAATAAACCGATTTAACTGGCAGGTGAAATTGCTGATTATTCTAAGTGTTTTAATAAATCTTTGGGGAGTAATCATGATTAGTTTTTTTAGGATCTGGAGTCTTTAAAGTTATTTTATTTTTTGAATAGAAAAAATCCTGTTAATAATAGATAAATATTTATAAGCGAACTTAATAGAATAATAATTTGATGTTTAGTTGATAATTTGGAAGAATTAAAACTGTTAAGGAGTAATAAATAAAGAATTGGCATTATGTCGGATAGAAAACGGGGTCCGAACTGAACCCAGCCTGGGGAATAATAAGATAATAGAAGCAATAGAGTGATTAAAATAGCAAACCAATAAAGTTTTATAGTTATGTTTTTATTAGATAAGCTTTTTAATGAATATAAAAAAAACGGAGCTACGATAAATAAACTTAGTCCAACCGAATTATAAGTAAAAAAAGGAAAAACTAGATTAGTTGAGCGGGCAATTATTGGTTGAATAGATATTAGAAAATAGTAGTAAAAATTGGAAGGAATATGTCCAATACTAAAAATACCCTCCTTTCTTAATACATCCAAGTAATTACCAATATTATTTATGGCGTATCCATTATCTAGTGGATTTTGGAATCTAATTTGGTTAAACCATAATAGTAAAAGTATTGTAGTAACAATAGGGCTCATAAAAGAGGCAATGTTTATAGTTCTATCCTTACCAGAGTTTTTATAGAAATGGTAGATTATTGGTATGAAGACAAATCCTGCAGTGGGTCTGGTTGATAAGATAGCAGAAAGCAAAAGTCCCAAGATAACTGGTCTTTTATTACTTTCAAATTCTAGCAAAATGGCAGTTAATAAGACTAAAGTAATAACATGGGCAAAGAAAGAATAACAAGGTTCAGTAATGATACCTATTATTTGTGAACCAAATAAGAAAACATATGTGAGTAGTAAGGCGCTTTTGGGTAGAAATTTTTTCAGACGCGCCAAACGATACAATAATATAGCTAATATAATTACCAAAAATGGCTGCATAATTATTTGGTTAAAATTAGGACTAAATATTAGTTGAAAAGGAATTAATATAAGAGAGGGAAAAGGACCTTGGGGCCAATAATATTTACCATTTATATAAACTGCATCAAGGTTTTGTGGTATATCTAATCGGCCAGATACAAAACTTTGGGCTTGTATAGAAAATAGTTGACAAGTTTTAGCAGGAATATGAAGGTAAATAAAAGTTGCAGATAGAATTACGATTGAGAGTATAAATATTTTAAGAAAATTTAAATTAAGCATTTGAAATGTAGTTAATTATAAATGATAGATTCTAAAAATAGAAATAGAGCACTAATTATACTAGGCTCGACCTCAACTGGGAAAACTGATTTGGCGCTTCAACTTGCAAAGAAGTTTAATGGGGAGCTAATTTCTTGTGATTCAAGACAAGTTTATAAAGGTTTAGACATAGGAACAGGAAAGTACCCAAGTCAAAAGTCAAAAGTCAAAAGGCAAAAGTATTGCTGGGAAGTTGATGGAATCAGAATATGGATGTATGATGTGGTGGATGCAAGCAAACAATATTCTGTGGCAGATTATGTTAAAGATGCCAATAAGATAATTAAAGATATTAGTAACAGAGAAAAGTTGCCAATACTGGTTGGTGGGACAGGATTATATTTAAAGGCCTTTCTTGAAGGATTATCCAATCTTGAAATTCCTGTAGATAAAAAATTACGGAAAGAGTTAGAGATTTTATCAACAGTTGATTTACAAAAAAGATTACAGCAAATTTCACCAGAAAGATGGGAAAAAATGAATTATTCTGATAGACAAAATAGCAGGAGATTAATTAGAGCGATTGAATTAGCGGGAGTAAAACCAAGTATTGGAAAAGTGCAAAGTTTTGATGCATTAAAGATTGGTTTGACTGCTCCGAGAAATATTCTCTATAAACGGGCTGACGAGCGGGTTTTAACAAGAATAAAACAAGGAATGATAGATGAGGCAAAGAGCTTAAGTTTGAAACGGATGAGAGATTTGGGATTGGAGTATGGAATCTTAGCAGATTATTTACAGGGAAAAATCAAAAAAGAAAATTTAACTTCAGTTTTACAGGGTAAAATTCACGGATATATTAGACATCAATTGACCTGGTTTAAGAAAGAGAAAAATGTGGAGTGGTTTGATATTACTACCAAAGAATTTCCTGTCAATGTGGAAAAATTGGCAAATGCATGGTATTATCATACTGATGATTCAAAAAATTGACATTTCTCATAGAACAGTTATTTTTATAGCCTCATTGATACTTTCTCTCTGGATGATTTATTTAATCAGAGATCTTTTGGTAATTCTTTTTGTGGCTGTGATTTTAATGTCAGCCCTTTCGCCTCTGGTAAAGTTTTTCATTAAGTTAAAGTTGCCCAAGGCATTGGGCATTGCAATAAGCTATATTGTGATAATAGGACTGCTTGCAGCAGTTGTTGCCGCTATCGCGCAACCCTTAATTGAAGAAGGCACCAAGTTGATTGTGACGCTACCCTCTGTTGCCGGACAGATATTTAGTATTACCAATATTGATAAATCGGTTTTTCAATCGGGGCTGACAAATCTTTCAAAAAATGTCTTTTCTATTACCCTGGCTGTTTTTGATAATCTAATAACTATTATATTTTTGCTGGTTTTGACTTTTTATCTTTTGCTGGAGCGAGAAAATTTAGAGAGTCGGATTGCTGCCCTTTTTGGGAGTAAAGAAGAAAGAATAAAGAAATCTATTATTGCAATAGAGGAGAAATTAGGATCCTGGCTAAGGGGGCAGCTTTTTTTAAGCCTGATTATAGGGTTGCTTTCTTACATTGGACTTTTTATTTTAAATATTCCTTATGCTTTGCCACTGGCTCTTATTGCCGGAGTTCTGGAGGTGGTGCCGGTGATCGGGCCAATCATCTCGGCCATTCCGGCAATTTTTATCGCCTTGACTATTTCTCCTGTTTTAGCACTGGGAGTGGCGGCCATGTTTTTTGTCATACAACAGCTGGAAAATCATTTGATAGTACCGCAGGTTATGAAAAGAGCAGTGGGTTTAAATCCTTTGATGGTAATCCTGGCTATAGCCATAGGATCAAGGCTTTTAGGTATTGCAGGAGCACTGCTGGCAGTGCCTTTGGCTGTTGTGGTACAAATCATAGTAACTGAAATTATAGAAGAAAGAAAAGTTTAGTGCCTAGGAAGCTAGTAAGCCAGATTCTGTTTTAGATGATAATTTATCTAGTGCTCCTGACTTCGATCATATGGCGAGCAGCCTGATCGGTTCTAGGATTGCAGCGGGGAGGATTGCCACGTTTCACCCGAGCTTTACCCCGGTTCGTCACTGTTGCTCTATACTCTCGGTTACCCGGTCTCGCCTTACGGCGGACACCCTGCTCTTTGCTGTCTGGACTTTCCTCCACGTTCATGTAAACTGAACGTGGTAATCATCCTGCTTCCTAGGCAACTCTATTTTATCACATTAGCCACCAATCCGAAACATTGAGGTTCCACAAACAGGGCATTTACCTTTTGAGGCCTTTTTGCCGTTTTTCATGGTTACTCCTTGCACATCTTCCGCATCTCTTTTTTGGCGGCATTTAACACAATACATTTGCATATACTTATTCACCCCCTTTCTAGAATAGTTTAATTTTGCTGGGTAATTGGCTAATAAAAAGGATAAGCTGGACACCAATGGCTAAAGTACCAAATACAGCAATTTTTAATAGATCCTTTTTAAGGAAAGTAAGATCTGATACAGAAGAGCTTTCAGTAGTCGGCTGAAGACTGATAGCTGAAGACTGATAGCTGTTTTTCCCATACAACTGTGATTTGAGTATTTTGAGCCGTTTTTCAATGTCAGATGCGCTATGAGTTCTCTGTACAGGCATGAATTGAGCCTATCACGCACCAGTGAGCTTGTCAAGCACCAAATAGGGCATATATACCTTGACAACACGTAATAAATATGTTATTATGCCTGTATGACGCATGAAATAAGCCTGACTGAGTTTTTAAAAGAATTCTCCAGTGATGATAAATGTTTAGAAGAGATTAAGAATTTAAGGTTCCCTGATGGTATTATCTGTCAAGCCTGCAAGAAAGTTACCAAACACTACAAACTAGACAATAGAAAAGCCTACTCCTGCGAGTTCTGTAGGTCTCAAGTTCACCCATTAGCCCAAACCATATTTGAACATTCTTCAACTCCGCTAACGCTTTGGTTTTATGCTATCTTTTTAATGACTAAAACGAGGTCTGGAGTATCAGCAAGGCAATTACATAGGGAATTGGGTGTTACCTATAAAACAGCATGGAGAATGTGGAAGCAGATCAGAATGTTAATGGCAGAATCTGGTGGTGGTTTGCTTGAGGGTATAGTAGAGGTTGATGAAACTTTTGTTGGTGGTAAGGGTAAAAATAGAGCCTATGTAGCTAATTTTAATCTGAAACCAAAAGAAGTTTTAATGGGTATGGTGCAAAGAAAGGGTAAAGTTTATATGAAACATGTTCCAAATACAGGTAAATGGGCCTTACTTGACCAAATAAAACAACATATTGGTCCTAAAGCTAGAATTTATACAGATGAATATGCTTCCTATACTAACTTACCGAAATATGGTTATATGCACGATTCAGTAACTCACAGTGCAGGACAATATGTTAAAGGTGATATCCATACTAATAATATAGAAAATGTTTGGTCACACCTTAAAAGAGGAATTTATGGGGTCTACCGGGTTGTGTCTCCCAAATACTTACAATCCTACGCTGATGAATATTCTTTTAGATACAACCATAGAAGTGAGGATATTTTCCGAGTTCTACTTAGACAGATTGCTGAAGTTAAGGTTTTGAAGGTTGTGCAGCCCGCTTAAGAAGTTCAAATAGAGAATTTTTAGATACTTTAGGATTTTCCTTTAATCTCTTTTGGATATATTTATTTTTGGGCAACTTAGACTTCATGGTTATTATTATACCCTAATAACCACAGAATAGGATTATTTTTTAGTCCTTCCTCAAATTCCTTTAGATTTTCATAAAATCTTTCGACAATTTATTATTCTAAAATTAGCCCTAGGCCCTAGGGCTAAAAATCATCAAATTCAAAGCTAAATTCGATTAAAATACATCCTTTCTTTATATATACTAATATTATGTTTTGATCTCTATTTATTATTTATCTACACTAAAACTACTACATTAATCTACATAAAAACTTAAATTAAAATACTATATTAAATTAACTACCTATAAACTTCTTATTTTCTCTTTATAAGGAAATGCGCGCACCAAACACAAGGCACAACTTTTAAAGTGAGCTACCGATAATCCATAGCTATAGGAAATAAAGGGTTGGATCTGGTTGACTTTGTGGGAAATTATCATAGGTTAGATTATATCCAGATTTTTGCTATACTTAACTTCGTATGTCTGATGGATTGTCTACACCTGAAAGTTCAGAATATTCAGATGAACCAACTCCTCAAAGAGCAAAAGGAGTAGCGTGGATTTTGGCCCGTCCTATAGAAGAGCGTGAAGAAGGAAATAAACTTTTCCAAGATATGCTGACTCAAATTAAGACTGATAAAATCCCTATCTTTTTTGTTTCTCCTCATTTTGATGATCAGGCAGCTTCTGCAGCAGAGCTAACAAAGGAGTTAAGCGATTATGAGGGCATGAGCGGGAATGTGCATGTCATAACCGTATTTACAAATGGAACAGAATCAACCCGCAATTCTTTTACTGAAAGATATTTTCCCCCAGGTATAAAAACCGTCGAAGAACTATATAAGGTTAGAGCTCAAGAAGACGAAAGAGCCTGCCAAATACTAGGAGCTGTACCACATATTCTTCGTAGACCAGATGGAAGCCCTTTTAATGATGCTCTATTTAGGGATAACGGTCTCCGTAGAGTTCCTACATATCCATTTAATAGTTTTGTATTGGGAAGAATTTTTCCCTCTGACCGTGCTTTACCTGGACAAATTGGTGAAGCTTTGCAAAGTGAAATATCCAGAACAATAGGAAAGGAACAATTTACTAAGGGTAAGTATATTGTTGTTGGGCCAGTTGCTGTAAGGGGAAAGATAAGAGCACATGTAGATCATGTTGTAACTCAAAGAGCTGTTACACAAGCATTCCCTGAGAATGCAGTTTATTATGGAGAATATCCTTATATTATTGAGAGAACGCCCTCTGAAATATTAATAAATGAGCAGGGACTAAAACCGGCAATACTAGAGCGAAAACCCCAAAATCACAATGCTCGAAAGGAAGCAATCGAAGCTCACAAATCACAACGTCAACTATTCTTTTTTAATAGTGAGCTTCCTCCTTTACTTCCTCAGGAGATATATTTTGTAAATCCCCGAGTTGTAAAGACGTTACAAGGCTCTTCCAATGTTTAAATATATTTTTAGATCATATGATCCAATATATCCTGAACTTTTTAATAAAGAAAAAGATAGATTAAAAAAGTTTTTAAGTCTAAAATGCGGGTAACTTTTATGTAGCTTCTTATAATGTATGGTTATAGGAAATTACGTGTTAACAAGGTATAGGTGCACCAAATAGGTTCATGTGGTAATATGTATTTATGGCCAATATGACTCAAACCTGTTTAAGATGTCAAAAACAATTTCTGATTATTGATCAGGAACAGGCTTTTTTAAACCAAAAAGGTTTACCCTTGCCTGCAATGTGTCCTTCATGCAGGCAGCTTCGGAGGTTATCTTTGCGAGGCGGAAGACAATTATTTAAAACTATTTGCCAGAAATGCCAAAAAGAAATAGTAGTTTCTTTTGATCCGCAAAAAGTTCAACAGCCGATTTTTTGCAAAGAAGACTACGAAAAATTCTTGCTGGAAAGCGATCTAATAATTAAAGAGCCACTACCAAATATATAAAATATGACTACCAATGGTTTTTTTCAGGAATTGCAAAGACTGATTTTATCTCTTCCCAAACCCCCTGCCAAAATATACAACAGCGATAATTGCTCTTTCGTAGACTATATTTACAACAGCAAAAATTTATTCTACTCTTTTGACTGCGCCACCTGTAGTGATTCTACCTATATATATGATAGCTATATGTGTGTCAATTCACTAGATTGCGATTATGCGGTGGAGTCGGAGCTTTGTTATGAATGTGTTGATCTTTACAAGGCTTTTAATTGTGATTTTGTAGAATATTGCGATAATATCAGGGATAGCAGTTTTAGTTATAACTGTTCAAATTGCCATGATGTTTTTGGTTGTGTTAATTTAAAGAATAAGTCATTCTGTATTTTTAACAGGCAGCTTTCAGAAGAAGAGTACAGAGAGAAGCTGCAAAGATTCAAAAAATTGCCTCCCCAGCAAATTTTGCAGATGGTGGAGGAACTCAAAAAACGTTTTCCCTTAACTCAAACAATAGGCAGTCAAAACGAAAATACCACTTACGGTAACTATATAAATTTTGACAAAGACTGCTATCTTTGTTTTGATGCGGCCCATGATGAAAATTGCGGTTATTTATATGACAGTTTTTACAATATAAAATGTTATGACATGACATATGCTTCTCAAAATTCACAGGTATCGTATGAAATAGTTGACTCCGGACAATTATTTAATTGCAATTTTACTGTTGACAGCGAAAACTGCGGTGATAGTTTTTACCTTTTTCACTGCAACAATGTTAAAAACAGCTTGGGTTGTGTGGGATTAAAAAATCAAGAGTATTGTATTTTAAACAGACAATTTACGCCCGAACAATTTGCTCAACTTAAAAATCAAATTTTACAAGAATTAAATAGTAAAAACATGGGCTGGAATAATTTGGTTGTTTAAATAATTGGTTCGGGAAACTTCTCGGATCCGCCGCCTGCTACAGCTTGGTTGGATTCGCTCCATCTTTTGATTTCATTTTCCACAGAAACCCGGTTTTTTCCGTAAGTTAGCCGGGAATGGCTTAAAATTTCTTGGACAAAATTATCTTTTGGTTTTGGGACGGTAATGGTTTTGGCGGAAAAAGGAGTGGTAAGTTTGCCGTCAACAGACATTTTGATATACATTTCTCTGTTGCTGATACTAATTAAATCATTAGCGCTAAAAATGGGAGAAAATTCTTTAGATAAATAAGCAGCGTCGTCTCCGCCAACAGCAAAAGAAATTAAAGACCCCACATTGCCAAAAGCCGTGGCTTTGACATCTTCGGGAAGTTGAGCAATATACTGGTGGGCAATGGTTAAATCCAGATGATACTTTCTAGCCTCGGATAAAATATAGGAAAAAGCTTCAGTAGCAAAATTTTGAAACTCATCAACATAAAAGTAAAAATCCCTTCTTTCCTCTTCAGGTATCCTGGCCCGCTCAAGTGCAGCTTGTTGGATTTTGGTAATAAACAAAGCTCCCAAAAGAGCAGCATTTTCATCTCCCAGCTTACCTTTGGAAATATTCATTAAGACAATTTTTCCCTCGTCCATAAATTTGGTAAAATTCAAAGCGTTATTCATTTGCCCAATCATATTGCGGACAATTGGATTGGCAATAAATTGCCCCACCTTGTTCATTATGGGTACCACTGCTTCTTTTGAGTATTGCTCGGCTGAAGCTGAAAACTCATTAGTCCAAAATCCTTTTACCACAGGATCTTTAATTTGCATGATGACTCTTTGCCGGAAAGAAGTATCTGATAAAATTCTGGGAATTCCCATAACATTGGAATCAGGAGTTTCTAAAAGAGCTAATGTAATATATCTAATAAGGTGTTCCATTCTTTGGTTCCAACTGGCGGCAAAAAGTTTTTTAAAAATAGCTATGAAAAAAGTAGATAAATGCTGCCTTGATTCATAATCAGTAACCGGCTCCAGGGGATTGAAGCCAATGGGATAATCTTTGTCAGAGGGGTTAATATAAACCACATCCTTGATTCTTTCTTTGGGGACAAATTTTAACATTTCTTCGGCCAGGTCACCGTGAGGATCAAGCAGACCGCATCCGGCGCCGGATAAAATATCAGATATTAGCAAAAGTTCCAGTAGTTTTGATTTACCAGAGCCGGTTTTACCCACTACATAAAGGTGACGCCTGCGGTCTATTCTTTTGATGCCAAAAATTCTTTTTTCATTCCGATAATTTGTTTCGCCAAAAAAGGAGACTTGGCGAGGGTCAACCAAACCTTGAAAAGGTAAAATATCCGGCGCAGGTGCGCGCTTGGTGGTAGATTCCACCACATTGGAAACTATTGAGCCTTGGTATGGAAAATGAAATAAAGTGGCAATTTCAGAGCAGCTCCACAAATCTCCATGCTCAAACACGCGGGCTTTAAATGCCATAATGGGAGCGGGAAAAATTTTAAACCTTTTTCTTTTGAGCTCATTGTTAGGGCTCTTGGCAATTTTAAATATATTTATAACAGTATTTAAATTAATTTGGGCGAGAGATTTATCTTTGGCAACAAAAATAATCCTGGCTTTTCCCATGTATAGATCTTGAGACATTTTTATAGCAGAGGGAGTTTCGTTGTCTCCCGCATATTTTTTGCCGGACAGTCTAAAAAGAAAAGCCCTAAAACCTCTTTGCCAAAACTTTGAACCAACTCTTTTTAAAACAATTTGGAAAAAAACCTGTTCTCCTGGTTGAGTTTTTGATAATAGAGAAGAGAAGTTTTTTAAAATATCTTCTTTTAAGCTGTGATAAGTTATGATGGGATTAATGCTGAAGTGTTTAAAATCAATTTCAGCAAAAGCAGCTGTTTCAAGAGACGGCAGATAATCTTTGACAGCTTCCACTTCCGCATTTGGATATTGGGCATAAAGTTGCGATTCAATGGCATTTTTATAAATTGAGGGAACCACAATATAAAAACTTAAAAATTGATTGGTGGATGAAAGTTCCAGGCTAAAAACAGTGCCGTTGGGCAGGATTCTATGAACCGCACGTAGAAATTCATCAAAAGCCGGTTCTTTTTGCTCGCTGCTGCGGGAAACTTTGATAAGCAAAAAAACTTTATCATCTTTGTTTAAATGGTCGGAAATTAATTTTCTAAAAAATAGCTTGGAAATTACCAAGTAAGAAATAAATCCTGCAGCAATAAAAAAAGCAAGGGTAAAGGCAAAATTAAACAAAGAACCAAAAAAACCGAAGATGCCGGCAATAAATCCGAATCCTTCTCCTGAAACCGGCGCAGTTACTTCCATATGACTTTAAGTATAAATCACCCCCTGCTTATTTACAAACCTACTCCTTGGGGTATTATTAAAGGTATAGGATATTTTATGGATACGGAAGAATATATAAAAAAAATCGAGCAGGAAGTTTTAGATATAATAGAACAGAAACTAAAAGCCCGGCAAATGAATGAGCAAAGAGCAAGGGAGATTGCGCGGTATGTTTTACAAGCGCTCCATCCCCATATGGATATAAACCAAATTCATGCTGTAGTACAAAACTTTGATGATCATTTTCCTGAACTTATTCCAATAGTAATTAAAGTTTCAAATGATTATGAAGAAAAGGTTAAGAAAGTTGTTGGGGAGTATGTTGGAAATTTATTAAAACAAAATAAAATAACTGAAGCAAGTAAACTTTTGAATAAAGCATTGAATAAACAAGTAAAAATATAACTTTTATGCCAGACTCACCAGACACAAGCGAAGTACCGCCAACAACAGGAAAGCCCGAGGGATCAGGTGTCCCAAAATCAACCGAGCCAAAACCGCCGGAGCAACCAATTAGCCCGGGGGCGCAAAGAATTATTGACAGAATAAATCAAGATAGAGGTCAACATGGAGATCCACGCCAGGCCTTAGGAGATGTTGCTAAAGAAGAAGTAGTTATAGATATGGTGAAAGGGCTTGATGGAAAATGGGTTGCCAGAGATCCCAGCGATCCAAATTTCTTTCATACCCAAAAACCTGAAAATCCGGCTGGAACAGACGCCAATCCGCAAGCTTCAGCAGAATCAAAAGGTCAGCAGCGACCTAGAGACAGATGGAGAGAAGCTGGACAGCGCAATCAACAGAAAGAAGCCCAAAAGCAACAAGAACTTCAAAATCTACAGGCAGATGGTGCCAGACTGGCTGCTTTTGTATATACCCCTGAAGGACGACAACACATAAAGGAAGTAAGAAGACGATTGGCACAAATAGTTGATGCCGCATATGAAAGATCAAGACCTAAACTGGTAACCAGAATGCCGGGGTCGGCCCGTACTTCCGCTGATTTCGAAATGCGCGAGCAAGCAACAGAAATGCTGGGAGCAACAAAAAAAGCAAGAACAGAGGCTTTGCTTAGAGGAGCAGATATGACTGATATTGAAAAAGAAGCATACCTTGATTCTGTTTTTAGCGATAAGTCCCACTTCACTACTCAAGAAGCCCGGGTAAACGAAATGATGCGTTTATTAGGGCAGCTTGATAGGGAAAGGACAGATATCGACAGAGCGCTATTCTATCTAGACAGTGAGGCAAAACCTGTAGGACAACGACATCTGCTTCTACCAAAAGAAACATTAGACTGGTATGGTATTACTACTGCAGAAGCCCAGGAAAGATTTGCTAAAGGGTGGGAGGGGGTAAAAGCACAATCATTACAACAAAGCCAAGGTAGACCTAAACCGTAAATATGTATAAAGCAAAACTGTCCATACATGAAATAAACTGGAGCGGATTCGCAATTAAGGTAGGCGAGCCGTCCTTAAAAAGCAAAGAACCCTACACCTTAGAATTATTGGAAAAAGAAGAAATTACTCTGGAGTTTGCCAATAAAAAATATACGATTCAAGTAAAGGAAATAACAGAAAATTCTATTGAGCTGCATACAGAAAACCTTTCTATTAAAAGCAAAGACTATGGTGTTTCTCTCCATCCGGAGCCTGATGAAGTAATTCTTCAGCTTAATCAAACTGAAATCTTTTATACTCCTACCATGGATGCGGGAACAAAATGGGAAATAAAGTTGTTATCCATAGTTGCACCTAAACCGAAAATTAGAATCCCCAAAGCCTATTTTAAAGAGACGCAAAAAATACTTAAATTGCTAGAAGAAAAACAGGAGTCAAAAATCATTGTCTACTATCTCCCAAGGAAATATCCGATTGACCAGGAACACCCTGATTATTTTTTAGAACAGTTAAAAGATTTGGGGCATCAGAAAAAATTGTCCCTCATTGTTTATTCTTCTGGCGGTGATCCTATGGCTAGTCTTAGAATAGCAACTCTTTTGCGGAATTATTGTGAATTTTTGGAAGTAATTGTCCCTTCAGAATGTATTAGTGCGGCTACTCAACTAGCATTATCTGCTGATAAGATACTATTTACTCCGCTTGGATATTTAGGTCCTATAGATGCGCAGATTGCAGATATTAAAGATACTCGTTTAACTGAATACTCGTATAATCAAATATCTTTTGATTCTTTTCGTAAGGCCCATGAACTATTGAAGGAGGAAGGTTTTTCTAAAACTGAAGAGAATGATATGGAAGGAGCATATAGGACTTTGTTTAAATATGTTCATCCGCTTGTATATGCCGAGGTTGACAGATTGTCAAAAAGAAGCAAAATGACTGCAGAGACAATGATGAAAATGCATCAGCAGTCGTTTGAAAATGAAGAGAAAATTGTTTCTATAGCGAGCCACTTAGTTTTTGATTATCCCACTCATGTTTTTCCTATTCAATACGAGAGAGCGAAGCAAATTGGATTACCGGTAGAGATGGTCAATGATGAGGTAAGCTATTTACTTTGGGATTTACTCAAATTTTATAAAGCAGTTACCAGAGAAATTATAACCCATACTAGTACTCGTTTATATCATGTTGAAGAAGCTTCTGTAGTTATTGAAGCTGCGGATAAAAGGGTTATTAAGCGCTATTCATTGAATCAACAATACTTTATGACCGAAAAGAAATGGCAAACTACAAACAATAATACGCAGTGGGTTAAGCTAACTCCCTCGAATACTGAAGCTAAACCTTATGACATTACTCCTATTGAAATTGAAGAAGCAAATAATCATCCGCTTGAGGAAGATCTTACAAAATCATGACCTTTTTTTAATGATTCAATAGCTTTGTCAGGTTCCCGTATGATCCAATCTAAAGTTAAATAGGCTGCTATTTCATTCATGCCATATTCTGCAGTAAGATTTTGAATAGAATAACCCAATAAGTTTATTTCTTTGTACTCATTGGTCTGCAAAAATGTTTCGAGAGCCTTTTTTACAAGAGGAGACATCTTTTCCAGACCGGAGATTAAGATATGAACTTTGTCGTTTGGATATAACTCCAGGTATTTTGTCTGTATTAATTTTATTATCCCCTCATTACTCATGGATTTATATTATCAAAGAAACAAACTGTTTTCAATGGTAAACAATTGACAATTTTTGGTACCATGGTACAATGGTACTATTATGAACTGGATTGCTACAAATATCAGGTTTCCTGAAGATCAGTATATGGCACTTAAACAAAGAGCGGCCAGAGAGCGCAAAAGCTTGGCTAAGATCATCCGTGAAGCTACTGATGGTCAAATTCAACGAGATGTATCGCAAAAAGAGAAAAAAAATAAAACAGAGGCATTTATGGAAAAAGTGGAAAAAGTTGCTAAGCAAAATGCTAAATATACCAAAGGATTTGATTCTGTTAGGGCTCTTCGTGAGATTAGATATCAATAATGATTGTAATTGATGCATCGGTAGCCAATAAGCTGGTTTTGCCGCTTGAAGAAGGTAATGAACAAGTAAAAGAGATTTTCAGAAGACATAAAGATCAAGTAGACCGGATTCTTTCGCTAGATTTTATTTTTTATGAAATAGCCAATACTTTGGTCACCAAATCAGCAATTCCGCAACAGATGATTACTAGATCTCTAAGCATAATTTATGATGCAGAAATTGAAATTTATCATCCCACTAAAGCTGATGTTAAATTGGCTGCCAGGCTTGCTAGAAAATACAAAACTTCTGTTTACGACATGTTATATGCTGTGGTGGCTAAAAACCATAAGGTTAAGTTGATTACTGCAGATGAGCAGTTTGTAAAACAAACAGGTTTTAAATTTGTTCAACTTCTGAATCCACTGAAGATGAATCCACTGAAGGGTTGACAAAATTTTTTACTCAAGTTATATTATAATAGAGTAACTTATGTATCCGGATTGGTTTGTCTTTGTTGGACTGGCAACGGTAGTTTTAATTTGGTCGGGAATTTTAAGTTTTTTAGCTTGGAAACAGGGAAATTTCCTAAAATCCCTTTTT
>Ga0209514_10006142_pt1 | contig 14871 bp, 19 predicted proteins | sample Subgrocontami58m_FD_187452 | JGI IMG/M metagenome (GOLD analysis project Ga0209514, IMG submission 187452) | Subsurface groundwater microbial communities from S. Glens Falls, New York, USA - GMW37 contaminated, 5.8 m (SPAdes) (version 3) | ecosystem: Environmental > Aquatic > Deep subsurface >...
GCGGCGGTTCCACTGGCATGATCGGGTCGTCGGATGAGGACATGATTTCAATTATACAAGGGATGAAGGAATAAAGGGGACACTGCTATAATGGGGATATTCGCGACACCTCCCACGCAGGCAGGTATTCCGTCATGTGCCATATTTCCCACTCCTCCTTTCCAACAACAAGCCGCGCCTGGTCAATTGTGCGCGCATTCATGGCTTCACGTTTCATCCATTATGCATTAAACCTGAAACCTTAAGCTTTCAACCTTCAACTTGTAAACTTAAAAAAATGACCCAACACAGAATCACAGACGACCTCGACGCCATGCTGGACGTGCTCCCAACCAATATTCGCCATGCGGTGGAAAAGGCAAACAACAGCGAGAACTTGTTGGAAATTGTCATTGACCTCGGGCGTCTGCCCACCGCGCGTTTTGTCGAAGGCGAAATCATTCTCGCTGAGAAAGAGATCACCCACGCAGATATTGACCATATCACCGAGCGCATTGGCACCTTCGACGCCGATAACCGCGCCGGCATGGAGCGTACGCTTCACCGCATCTCCGCCATTCGCAACAGGCTTGGAGCCATTGTCGGTTTAACCTGCCGTGTGGGCCGCGCCGTGTACGGCACCGTGGACATTATTCAAGACATCATCGAATCAGGCAAGTCCGTGCTAATTCTCGGGCGGCCTGGTGTTGGCAAAACCACCCTCCTGCGCGAAGCCGCACGCATCCTCGCTGAAAATAAACGTGTCGTCATCGTGGATACATCCAACGAAATTGGCGGCGACGGCGATGTGCCGCATCCAGCCGTCGGCAAGGCGCGCCGCATGCAAGTGCGCGAACCCATGCTCCAGCATGAAGTCATGATCGAAGCCGTCGAAAATCACAACCCCGAAGTCATCGTCATTGACGAGATCGGGCGCGAACTCGAAACCCTGGCCGCGCGCACCATCGCCGAGCGCGGCGTGCAACTGATCGGTACCGCGCATGGCCAGACCCTCGAAAATCTTTTACTCAACCCAACTTTAAGCGACCTGGTCGGCGGCATCGAAGCGGTAACACTTTCAGATGAAGAAGCCCGCCGGCGCGGCACCCAGAAAACGGTCCTCGAAAGACGCGCGCCTCCAACTTTTGATGTGCTGATCGAGATACAACATCGCGAGCGTTTTGCAGTCCATCTCGATATCATGTCCGCAGTGGATTCGCTTCTGCGCGATGTCCCCACGCCCTCGGAGATTCGCACGCGCGACGAAGCGGGACAGATTCAGATCGAGAAAGCCGCGCCAATAAAATCCCGCCGCCCTGAACGAATAGGCGAAGCGAAGCCGGAGACGACCAAAACGCCTCGCCGCACGCGGACACCTGCTCCTGATATTCAGGAGCAGACTCCACGCTCTGACTCGATCAACCCACCTGTGATCGTTACCCCAAACATTGGCGCGAAATTACAAACGGTGCGGGTGTTTGCTTATGGCGTGGCACGCAATCGGTTGATGCAAGCCGCCAAGAGACTCGGTGTGCCTGCCGTGGTAGTGACCGATGTGAACGAAGCCAACGTGCTGGTCACTTTGCGGACCTATTACCGCAACCGCGAACAAACTGTCATCGAAGCCGAACAGCGCGGCATGCCCATTTATGTTTTGCGCGCCAACACTGTGACACAGGTGGAGCAATTCCTCGGCGATCTATACAACCTCTCCGAACAACAGCATCCCCGCGACAGCCTGGACGATGTGCGCGACCAAACCAGGCAAGCCATCGCCGCTGTACTCAACGGCGAACGCTGGGTGGATCTGCCCCCAGGCTCCTCCCTCGTGCGAAGATTCCAACACGAAATGGCGCGCAATGCGGAGCTGGTGAGCCACTCATATGGCAAAGAACCAAGAAGGCATGTGAGAATTTTTAGAGAATAGGAAATGTTATAATGATTATGGAGATACGCTAATGAAAAAAACAATGGCCGTTCAATTCATGGGACGTTATATCGTTACTGACCCTGAAATTTGTCACGGCAAGCCCACTTTTCGCGGCACGCGCGTATTGGTCTCTGATGTGCTTGAGCAGGTAGCTAGCGGCCTGGCATGGGAGACCATCATTGAAGAGTGGAACGACAGCATTGTCAAAGATGCGATCCGTGAAGCTGTTCAACTAGCCAGCCAGGCTTTGATCAAACACGCAAATGAGTTTGTTTTGGAACCGCTTGCGGCATGAACATTCTGGATGAAAATATTTCAAAAAATCAACGCCAACTTCTTGAAAGTTGGCGTATTTCCATCAGACAGATTGGTGTAAATATTGGTCATCGCGGTATGAAGGATAGGGAAATTATCCCCCTTCTGCAACAAACGCGCCGTCCAACCTTCTTTACACGAGATGATGATTTTTTCAAACCTCAATTATGTCACGCGCGTTATGGCCTGGTTTATCTGGATGTTGAAAAGTACGAATCCGCAATTTTTATTCGCCGCCTGTTAAAACATTTAGAATTCAATACGCAAGCCAGGCGTATGGGAAATGTAATCCGCGTTTCACAGTCAGGGTTGGCTTGTTGGCGGCTTCATGTTCGGGATGAAATTCATTTCGAGTGGGGATGATAAACGGTCTGTTTGTTTCCTCATCCACCGCTTACTTAACCCATGTTCATCACCCTCGAAGATTATATCAAAACATCATGATTCGCGTTCCCGGCGTAGCCATTATTCTCGAAAACAGTCAAAACGAAATTCTTCTGCTTCTTCGAGACGACAAGCCAACCATTTTACATCCCAATCACTGGAGTTTACCCGGTGGTAAGGTGGAGTTTTTGGAAAAGATATGGCAGGCCGCATCCGCCTTTTATTGTTGACCAGTATATCTATTTGGGGAAAATTGACCATCCGCTTGAATCCTTAACTCTGGGTGAAGGACAGGATATGCGTTTTTTCAGGCCGCATGAATTGAAAGGTTTGAAAATCGCTTTTGAGTTTGATATTTTGCTTGATGAATATTTTCAAAATCGCCCGTCCTATTAATACCTGATTTGTTTCCCTGTTTACTTGTCTACCTGTCTACTTTATACTTAACCCATGTTCATCACCCTTGAAGGCCCCGAAGGCTCTGGCAAGACCTCCCACATCCCTTCTCTCGTGGAATATCTTCGCGAGAGGGGACATGTTGTATTCCCCACCCGCGAACCTGGCGGCACATCCATCAGCGAGCAAATCCGCGATATTCTGCATGATATAAAAAATACGGAAATGCACCCGCGCACAGAGACCTTGCTCTACCAGGCGGCGCGCGCGCAGATCGTGGAACAGGTCATCAAGCCGCGTTTGAGCGCAGGCGAGATCGTCCTCTCTGATCGTTATTGCGACTCAACGATTGCCTATCAAGGCTATGGGCATCAGCAGGATTTGGAGCAAATCCGCGCGCTGGTGAAATATGCTACGGGAGGGTTGATACCCGATTTGACAATTTTGCTCGATTTGGATGTGGAGGTAGGGTTAAAACGAAAAAAGAAAAATGGCGAGGAATGGAATCGCATGGACGCGCATGAAGTTGCATTCTATCAACGCGTCCGCGCGGGATATTTGGAAATGGTGAAGCAGGAGCCAAAGAGGTGGGTTGTAATCAACTCGGACCAGAAGTGGGAGTCCGTACAGGAAGAGTTGCGGAAGGTGATTGTAGAACGGTTGAAAATTGCAGGTTGAAAGTTGCGGGTTGAAGGTTTCAAGTCGTCTCAAAATGTCACCCTAAGCCGAAGCCCTGAACGAAGTGAAGGGGCGAGCGAATGGTCTCTACCTCAAGAAATAAGACTCTTCGGTCGCAAATTACGCTCCCTCAGAGCGACAAAATTACTTATTGGAGAAAATAATGACCGACCAATGGATGCCCAAAGATAAAACCGAATTAATGTCCGCGATTGAACGCGAGTGGAAATTATTACTTGAAGTGGCTGAAAAACTGACTGATAAACAAATGGCGACCCCCGACGCCGGCGGCTGGACTCCCAAAGACAATCTTGCTCATCTGACCGAATGGATGAACATCCTCATGGGCTATCACATGGACAAACGCCCTGCGCACGAAGTTATTAACGTTTCTGAAGAAGTCACAAATAATTGGGATTATAAAGTAATAAACCAGCTTTTCTTTGAGCGCAACCGCAACCGCTCCAGAAGCGATGTGATGGACGAATTGACGCAGGTACACGGTCTATTGGTTGCGAAACTCGTTTCCACCAGTTTCGACGACCTGATGAAGCCGCGCTATGAAGACGACCCCGACAAAATGCCGCTGCTTGCTTTTGTCCTCGGGAACACCACCGAGCACTTCCAGGAACACCGGGAAACCATTGAAAGAGGAATCAAACAGAATTAATCATGACCGCCGATTCCGAAAAAGACATCAAATACCTGAAAGCCATTGGGCGAGTCGTTGCGCTGGCGTTGAAAAAGATGATGAAGGATGCCAAACCCGGCATGACCACCGCCGAACTCGATCACATTGGCAAAGAGTTCCTTGAAAAAGAAGGCGCAAAGTCTGCGCCGCAAGCCATGTATAAATTCCCCGGCGCTACCTGCATCAGCATTTCGCCTGTCATTGCGCACGGCATTCCCACTGATCGCATTTTGCGCGAAGGCGAGTTGATCAACATTGACGTCTCCGCTGAGATGGATGGCTACTTTGCGGATACAGGCGGCTCGATGGTCGTTTCAAAGCGCGTGCCTGAACTGGAGAAGCTGCTCGAAGCAACCAGGTCCGCGCTGGCGAAGGCAGTCCATATTGCCATAGCGGGACAACCGCTCAACATCATCGGCAAGACCATTCAACAGGAGGCCAACCAAAACGGATTCAATGTCATTTACGATCTGACGGGCCACGGCATTGGACATAAACTGCATGAAGAACCATCCGAGGTGTTCAATTATTACAAATCAAAAGACCGCCGCATTCTTGCCGAAGGACTCGTTCTGGCCATTGAACCTTTTCTCACCGCAGGCAAGGGACATGTTGTCGAACAAAAGGATGGCTGGTCCTTGCAGACAATTGATAAAACCATCGCTGCCCAGTTTGAGCATACGATCATTGTCACAAAGAACGAACCGATTATCCTGACCTTAATTAAAGATATAGATTAATTAGCAAGTCAAACCAGATAACGCTCATATAAAAACCTTAGCGGCTTTACCCTGTTACTGTTATAAAAATCAAATTTAGAAGAGTACTAGGCTCTCCCTTGCGCTATATCCCAGAAATTTCTGAAATTTGCGATTGCATCAATGGTTCCTTCCCCATAAGGAAGGATCAGATCTGCACAATCAAACCAGATACAAAACTGATTATTGAAAATATATCGCACTGCCCCGAATCGCAATGGAATGCTTATGCAGTGGCGGTGCAAGATTCCGAATTTATACTCCACCCGTCCATCTGAATAAAGGTGGATGGTGCGCATTTTCCAATCTAAGTAGATGTAATATACGACACCAAAACCGAAGGATATAAGAGCCGTAAATAGTATAAGTATCGGGGTTTTACCTTCGGAAGTGCTATTGTCAAATATGATAAATATTCCGATCCTCTCATAAATCAATCGTGCAGATTGAGCAGTTCTGTTTGTTTCTCACTTGCATTGCGTAGCTTTTTCCGGTGGGAAGCATGATCTCCCAATAATCCCAAGTGATCTTGCGGTCCACAAGCAAGGACTCCAAGGCATATATGGCCATCCCGGCCAACACAACGGGCACATCCGCTGCAGCTCCATAACACCCATTCTTTATCTCGCTTTTCGCTATAGCTGGGTTCATGCAAGCTAAGCAGGGGGCATCAACATTGCTTTTTTGGATAAAGACGTATCCTTTCTTCGAGTCGATTCCCGTTCCGGAAAAAATGACTGGGATGCCTTGCTTTCTGAATAACCGAGCCGCATACGCACGTGTCGGATCACTATCTACACCAACATAGGCTACATCATAGTTCATTGGCAGGCCGAGTTCGATGGCTTTCTCAAGTGAGTAGGGATATGCGTTAATCCTTGTTTCGGGGTTCGTGCGCTCCTTGAGTAAGTGACGCTTGAGCTGGACTGCCTTCGGTTTACCCAAATCATCAACTGTAAAGGGTTGCCGTGGCAAGTTTGAAGCCTCGACTCGATCATAATCCAGTATATCTACCGTTGCCAATCCCATGCGGACCGCACATCGGTCGAACCAGCCTCCTAGTGAGCCGGCCCCCACCGATAACAGTTTAGTTGAGCTAATCTTCCCTTGATCCCATCCCCCAATCAGCTGATGCCTGTGGAAGGTCTCTTCAGGCGGGGGAAAACGGCGTTCCAAAAACAGCCGGCGCATGTGCCCCAATCCGTTGGAGCTTGAAAAGATTGTGATCGACATGTTCCACTCCTTTTCCGTATATATCCACATCGAATGGTCGTTTGAAGCTGAAGAAACGAATGTACCCATCTTCCGTGAAGATACCTTGTATGGCTGGGTAGGCTGCCTCAAGGATGTGTTCCTGAGTATCCAGATCGGTGTGGGAGGGATGTGCTCCCCCGGGACCGTGCATGCGGTGGCTGTGAAAGATTCCGTGTAGCGAGTGTCCTTCCTCTTGAAGACCAATCAGCGCTTCCTGTAGCCCATCTGTGCTTAGGCGTATGCCACCGGCAGACTGGTATGCGATCTTGACCATCACCAGCCGATCCAATACCCGAACCTCGCCCAAGCGTGGACCGGTCACTGCACAAGCCCACTCCGGTTCATCCGCGAACCGACCGCGCTTGCCCCTGATCCCTGCCTGCATCAGGTAGTGGTAACAGTCGCGTAAGAACAGGCTGTCCGACATATATTTGAAGATCACAACGGGTTTGGTCGCCTTCAATTCTGGCGGTAGCATGTCGGCAATGACTGATTGCACCCAGGCGTCATGCTTCCATTGGTCATAGCACTCCATCAGTTCTCGCAAGGACCTGTCCCTCTCGATGACTCCTTCAGCGTCGCCCCAGCGCAATGCCCGCTTACGCTGTTGTAATTGGCGGTCCAGGCTTACTAGGAAGTCCACCTCTACGCTCTCCATGTGGTCTTTCAACCGTTTGCGTGCCTCGAGGATGGGATCCTTACTCTGACAAAAGGTGAATGCTTTCATTGGAAAATCCTCCTAATCAATAGTTTGAAATCAGCCCTTCCAGTTCCAGTGATGTTCGAGTTCTCTTTCTGCAGCAAAGATCACGTGATCCAGATTGTGGAACTCACCGTGTACATGCATTTGCCAGCGATTCCTGGATTTCGGAAGACACGGGTGACCGTGTAAATGGGTCGGCAAGTTGGTGATAAAAATACCGTACTGGCCAGGATGGGCTGATTCGATCTCGGTTATGACCTGGCCATAGCGTGTGACCAGAGGCCCACGCCAAGCGCGTACACCTGGCAAGTTGGAATTGACGAGCCTGTAGCCCCTCATCCGCCAGAAAGGGACGCTCCCTGACCGAGCCACGACCCTTCCTGGAACCTTTCCAGCACCGATCCCGATATTTGATACACGGGGCCTAGGCCGATGCGTAGCTTTGGATACGCCAGGTCTGGGTAGTACTTCCCCCGTCTGGCCCGTCACGTAAGCTTCGATCCTTGAGATGATTTCTAGGAGTTTCATCATATCCTCCTGCACAATGATAATATTGATGGGGAGGCGCTTCTCGCGCCTCCCCGATTTTCTATCCCCCCAAACTCAGTTCGCCCGCAGGGACGACCCACAGGTGGGTGCCATCGCGAACCTGCTCCGACACATTCTCGCTGTTGCCAAAAGATATCTGTCCCCCGGTTGGATCGCGTGCGATGAGCGTGAAGTGATCGGGTGTGAAGCGCGTATCGAAGTTTCGGTTTAATTCCTCCAGAATGGTCTCTTTCGTCGCGCCGGGAGCAAGTGTGATTGGGTGTTCCACCTCGTTCATATCATCTCCCCCTGGGATACTGATCACAACTTCCTTGCCAAGAACTATAGACATCGTAGCCTCCTTTGTTGTCCACCAATACATTCGCCATTCGGGCGAAAATGTTACATGTATGCTGCTATTCTGAATGGTAATGCCCCAGTATTTTTTGCATCTGGTTTCTGAGCCGCAGTAATTTTATCGGATCGCCCTGCGTGACCAGACGGATGTTCCTACAAAAGGATTCAAGGATCTGGTCTTCTGATACCTCAGGCAACTGCGCCTGTTCACCCGTATCGATCTTGCCGGTGGGTGATTCGCTCCGAGACTTATTCTCATCTCGTGAGGCATCGTCCTGACCCTTAGATCCATGTCTATGATTTGCGGCCATTTCCAAAGCAGGGACAGTCGTGAGCCACCACTGCCCGCTGGTAGGCACCTGCATATTTCGAGGTGACGTGATAGCCTCTCGAATTCCCCATATTTTTTCGGGAAATATGAAAGTCCCTGTCACCCCTGGCCAGGTTAACAGCTTTCTGATAGCGGACTTGGTATTTAGTCTCATAACCCCAATGACACTCGCCATACTCGTAAAAAAAGTTCGGCAGAGCACCATGGGGCCGGAATATGCACCGGGAGACAAGATCCTTAGTCAGCAGACGGACGGTTTTCTGGCAATTATTGATGCACAGTAAACCGGCGAGTATCTTTGAATTGGAAAGGTTCATGCTATTTTTCTCCTCCAGATAGTTAGGATATTTCATGTTTTCGTATTCGTGCTTAGTAAAGAAAAAATAAATTTTGTACATCACCTCCTTCCTTGAGGTTTTGTAAGAAATCCATGGAGCAGCCAGCTTAGGCTGCCCCAAACCAGGGCTTGAGGAGTTTCTCAAATTTTTCTTTGGCGCGATGCCCCCGTAAACGCGCTGCATTTTCGCTCAGCCCGGTCATCCTGCCAACAGCCTTCCAGGAGTAGTCCCGGAAATAATGAAGGTCCAAGATCTCCCGATCTCTCGGATTAAGGAGACCTAATGCAATATCAATCGCCGCGATTTCTTCCTTTTCTTCCATTACTTCTTGAGGATCTTTCATGATATTACGAAGAGGCTCATTCTGACTACAATCTGTGAGACTCAAGTAGTCCTCTAGGGGGATTGGAACACGATTGTGTGGTCGGAGATTGAATTCCTGGTTGTTGGTCGGTTGTACCTTCTCATTTCTCTTTTTGTGTTCCTTACGACCGTAATAATGTTTGGTTAGGTAATCATATAGCTTGTTTTTGGCAATTTTCCAGATGAATGGCTCAATGTCTTCCCTCTTATAAGAGCCGAGATTCGCTTTTCCCTTTTCTAGCGATTCCAAGAAGCTGATCATAGTTTCATCCGTCAAATCCTCTGCTTCTTTTGAATTGTGGTCTCGCCGAGACATAAAAAAGCGATACAACAACGGGTACATCCTCATATATTCCCGTTCAAACCACTCCCTGAATACAGGATCACTGAGGATCCGTTTGCAGAATTTGCCGTCACCACGCCAATTGCCGGTCATCTCTGCGCTCCTCAGAAGCTCTTACAGCTAGCGGCCAGGAAAAAGCTTCTAATCATATGTTCTGTGTAACCGCGTATTAATTTCATACTCCTTCGTGCTATTTCTCTGTCACTTCTTTTCTTGATCAAGTCGTCTATGCATTTCCAAGACAAAGGCCGCTAGCCCATCCCACCGAAGCTAACTGGTTTTTGCTTTAGTAGGGTTTTTGGTACTGATGGGTGTAGTAAAATGCATATTGGGCGCGATGCCAACGGTTAAAAAAACCTGACACCTCGGAAAAATCGAGGTGTCTAGATGACTCACATGGCTCCACCATCGGAGGTGTTTAATGACTGATTCGTTGGATGAAGATCTCAATAATCAAGTTGATTGGGAGGACTTGAAAAGTCCAAGCCAAATTGATAAGGACTTCCAGAAACTTTGGATGAGCAGGTTAAATGTACTGATCAAAAAGACTGGAAAACGACCGGCTGAGTTTTCCGGCATGCTGAAGTCCAAAGATAAGGATCTGATCGGGGAACTCCTCCGTGGTGACAAGCAGCCCACGCGCCAATCCATCCATTGGCTTTCCCAGGGGCTAGCAGCTTCCCAGGAATTGAGACACGCCGAACCGGAGCTAAATACCACTGACTTAATTGAGATCGACCTTAGTCTACATGCCGGATTTCTTCCAAAGCACATTCTTGAGCTGGACGATCATCACGGCAGCAGTTCATTTCTGCCTGCCATACGGAATATCATTAATGCTGTTGACCTGATCTACCAGGACACGGAGAAGGACCTAGAAAATACAAAATACTGGTTGGATCGCTTCAATGCCCAAACTCGCGCGTGGAGTGCGCTCATTCACTTCACGCAGAAGTGGCGTTACGCACAGGAGTGGTATGAAATTGAACAACTGTGGAACGAGATCCAACAATATTGGAGCCTGATGGTGCCCGAGCAGAAAGGCTGGGCCGCCATTCTCAGGGCCCAAACCCTTAAGTTGCGTGGCCTCACTTATGACGCCTTGACCTTCCTCGAATTTGCTCAGGAGCAGTTCCCTACTGGATTAGGAGAACTCGATAAGTCACCAACCCGACTCATCCGCTACAATCTCTACTTAACTTGGGGTGATGCCTACCGGGAGATTGGGCGTAGGGAGGATGCCATGATTGCATATGATCAGGCCCTCAAATATGCTAATGGGCCGATTGAAAGATTTCGCTTGAAACGAAAAAGATTGGATACTTGGACACGTGTTTCTCAAGAGGCGCCTGTAGAGCTAAGGACTCAACTGGAAGATGCAGTGCGCGATGGTTATTTTGTGGATGATGGAAAGAAATGTGAACTGGATGGCTCGGAATTCGCACGATGTTGTTTTGCCCTGGCCTGGTTTTGGAAGGATAAGGGTATGGAGACCTTGGGGAAGGCAAAAGAATACCAAAAGAAGGGCGTGAGATTCCTTGAACAACCATCCCTCGATCAACACCAACAAACAGACCGCTTAATTAAGATCGGTTATCAATATTATGCAGATACTTTGCTCAGAAACGGGGAATTTGAAAGAGCTATTCATGATGCAAAAAAAGGTGAATTTGGGACGATTCATTACGCACGGCGTGCGTACTCCAAATTCATTTATGGCCGCGCACAATCCTACTTGGCATTTTCAAGAGGGAGTATCGATTTATTGGATGAGGCGATACAAAATATCGAGATGTCCAGCGAACTTTATAGCCTAATGGGAACGAGCCAACGACGGGCGCATGTCTTAATTGAGCTGGCTAAGTTCTGCGCTATCCGCCAGATTCTGAAGAGAGATTACCAACCCGAAAAGAATGACTTTACCAAAGCCAAATTCCAGCTTGATTTGGCTGAAACCCTACTGAAGGCGTTAGGTACCTTTAAGATACATAGTGAACCAGCGGTTGTAGTAAATCGTGCAATCGTTCACTTCCTCGAATGGATTGCTGATCCAAAGCAAAAGAGTGACCGCAAGCAAATCAGCGATACAAGAAAGAAAATCGATGAACTGCAGAAGAATTTCCGAAGGAATAGCTTGGTTGGCCACCAGGCACGTGCTTTCGCACTCTCAGCAGCTTTTCGGATGGCAAGTGCCGGGATAGAACAGCGTAACCAGGAATGGAAGCGAACAACTCTGAATGATGTAATGACCAGTGCTAATTTGGCCAACTCACGCGACTACTTGACCTTGTACGATTGCAGATGGTTAATCTCACTGGGGGCTGAGGAGTCAAAATTAAAAGAGTACCTACCGATCCACCTCGTATTGGAAAATTTTGACGAATATTCAAATGACCGCCTTAAGGCAGCTCCAACGGGAATCTGGACTAATTCAGCGCGTAAATGATCTGATCCATGGACGGCGTGGAGTCACCCCCAGCACAGCCTTACAACTTGCTAAGTTCTTTGGTAACACACCCAGCTTTTGGATGAATTTACAATTGCGCTGGGATTTATATTTCGTTCAACAAGAAGAAATACCAGTTTTGGACAGCATTCAGCCATTGGCTGTATAAAGTATTTCAAAGCAACATCCCGCAGTCATCAATCTGGGGGATGTTGCTTTAATCCTCTTTCAACCATCTCCTGACTGCCTCGCGCGGGTGCTTATATTGTGCCATCTTGCTCAATAATTCTTCGGGACCAGATTCGCAGAATACGGCTTTGCGATGCTCGTCGAACACAAAACCTTCTGCCACGGCATGATCCATTGCCGCAAATAAGGGTTCGTAATATCCTTTCACATTTAACATGCCTACAGGTTTTTCGTGTGCGCCGGTTTGCGCCCAGGTGATGGTTTCAAAGAGTTCGTCCCAGGTACCAAAACCACCGGGCAGGGCGATGTATCCATCCGCAAGTTCGTGCATGCGGGCTTTGCGGGCATGCATATCGGCCGCCACATCCATACGGGTGAGACCCATATGTGCAAGCGCCGGTGTGTTCATGGATGGGATAATAACTCCGATCACTTCGCCGCCGGCAGATACCACGCCATTTGCCACCTCGCCCATTAACCCCGTCTTCCCGCCGCCGTAGATGAGACGAATCCCTTTTTGGGCGAGGATCACGCCCATTTGATGAGCGGCAGTTTTGTAGTCTGAGTGAACCGAGTCGGATGACCCGCAAAAAACACATATTGATTTCATAGTCTTCTCATATTTTCCTCTTAGAATGCTCTTCGGCACCTTTATCATATCAGGACTTTCACTCAGCCAGCGTGAGAGAACGCTGGCTACGCAAATAATGATGGTATTGAGCGTAAAAGGCGCTCTCCAGCGCCGATTTTTAGCAATAAGCGAAAGTCCTGCATATAAAAGCACAGGTTAGAGTTACGTAAGTGTCATCTTTGGACGCTTGACTTACACCCTGCGCAAGGATAATAATATCAGCATGGATTATAAAGACTATTATAAAATCCTCGGCGTGAACCGTAAAGCCAGCGCAGACGATATCCGCAAGGTATATCGTAAACTGGCCATGCAACATCATCCGGATAAGAACCCCGGCGATAAAAAAGCTGAGGACAAGTTCAAGGAAATTAACGAGGCCTACCAGGTCTTAAGCGACGATCAAAAACGCGCCCGCTACGACCAGTTAGGCAGTGCTTATTCCAATTTCCGCACAAGCGGTGGACGCCCCGGCGATTTTCAATGGGACGATTGGTTCCAGCAAAATGCAGGTCAACGCGGCAATGTGAATGATATGTTCAACGGCGGCGGCAGCGCCGGCTTTTCAGATTTCTTCCGCACGATCTTTGGCGAGGCGATGCGTTCCTCCGTGCGCAGTCAGGCGGCGCAGGGGACTGGCTATCAACAGGAAGTGCAGATCAGTTTTCAGGAAGCGTACGAAGGCACAACCCGCCAGTTACAAACGAATGGACGCAAGTTACAGGTACGCATCCCTGCCGGGGTGAAGACGGGGTCCAAAGTCCGGGTGGCAGGTGCGGGACCGGAAGGACTCGATCTCTATCTTGTCATCCGTGTGGAGGATCAGGATCGGTTCGAGCGGGATGGCTACGACTTAACCACAACTTCTGCCGTAAGCATTTTTACATTGATCCTTGGCGGCGAAGCGGATGTGGATACACCCGCAGGAAAAGTAAAGTTAAGCATTCCCGCAGGCACACAGACCGACCAGGTCTTCAGACTGGCGGGGCGCGGCATGCCGCTTTTGAAAAAGGCAAATGCAAAAGGGGACCTGTTTGTAAAATTGAAAGTACAAGTTCCCAAATACCTGTCGTCGAAGCAAAGGGAATTGATCGAAGAAGCCTCCCGCATAAAGTTTTAAAGGTTATAGAGGAGTAATATGAAAACAAAAAAGAGCGTTGCCGCCTTAGTCGTTTTAGTACTTGCCATGCTGGCATGTCTGAGCCCTGCGTTCACCGATCGAGGATTACCGACCGTTGTAGTTGCGGAAACTCCCCATATTGCGCCAGTTGACTCCATTGTCGTCAACCCTGCCGCACAGCAGGAAAGGCTGGTTGTGCTTTATGAACATGCCAGCGCTGGCACGGTTGCGATCATTACCGATCAGGGACAAGGTTCTGGTTTTGTGTATGACAAGCAGGGTCATGTCGTAACAAATTTTCATGTGATCGAAGACGCCAGAAATGTGGAAGTTCGTTTCAATTCCGGTTTCATGGCCTATGGCACCGTGATCGGTACTGATCTGGATTCGGACCTTGCCATCATTAAAGTGGATATGCCAGAGGGTGAGCTTTCCCCGCTCCCACTCGGCGATTCGGACTCACTGAAAGTTGGTCAGACCGTGGTGGCCATTGGCAACCCCTTTGGTTTGGAAAGCACGATGACCGTCGGCATTATTTCAGCCCTCGGCCGCACATTAGAATCAGCGCACGTATCGCCAGATGGCAATTCATTTATCGCAGGTGACATCATCCAAACGGATGCAGCCATCAACCCCGGCAACTCCGGCGGCCCGCTCTTTAACATTGACGGCGAAGTGATCGGCATCAATCGTGCCATCCGCACCAACAGCACAACGGATACAGGTCAGCCTGTTAACTCGGGTATTGGTTTTGCCATCTCCATTAACATTGTCAAGCGGGTTGTCCCTTCCTTGATCGCAGACGGTAAATATGATTATCCATATCTTGGCATTGCATCCCTGGACTCTTTGAGCCTTGAAATGATCGAAGCGCTTGGGTTGAATACGTTTACCGGTGCGTATGTTACAGATGTTGTTCCCGATGGACCTGCAGATAAAGCAGGCATTAAAGCAGACACAGCCCCTGCTAATAGCCCCGACTTACTTGGCGGCGGTGATCTGATCGTTGCAATTGACGGGCGTGAGACCCGCACCTTTGATGAAATGCTGGCTTATCTCATTACCCACAAAGGCCCGGGCGATACCGTGGTTCTCACAGTCCTGCGCGGCACTGAGAAAGTGGATGTGACCGTCACG
>Ga0209514_10006143_pt1 | contig 14869 bp, 6 predicted proteins | sample Subgrocontami58m_FD_187452 | JGI IMG/M metagenome (GOLD analysis project Ga0209514, IMG submission 187452) | Subsurface groundwater microbial communities from S. Glens Falls, New York, USA - GMW37 contaminated, 5.8 m (SPAdes) (version 3) | ecosystem: Environmental > Aquatic > Deep subsurface >...
TCTTAAAATAAACCAAATCTGGCTAGACAATGAGGAGCGCCTCACCCTTTCCGAACCCCCACTCTCAAAGTGACAAATTATAATCAGGACTTGACCCTCAAAACCGAGCAATCACCAAAACAAATACCGCAGGCACACAAGCTCCTTCATTTTGATCATTTGAATTTCGGTGATTCGGATTTGTTTCGGATTTCGTGCTTCGAACTTTGAATTCTCTCTGATCCACCGTCCCAGCCAAAAATTGGAAACTCGAATTTCGAAATTCGAGACAATATCAAAACTCAAAACCAAGCAATCACCAAAACAAATACCGCAGGCACACAAGCTCCTTCATTTTGATCATTTGAATTTCGGTGATTCGGATTTGTTTCGGATTTCGTGCTTCGAACTTCGAATTCTCTCTGATCCACCGTCCCACCGTCCCACCGTCCCACCGTCACTGCTGAAAGCCAGCCTGCGGGCGGCGGGGCCTTCGCGGCGTTTGGTCACCGGCGATTTTTTCATTCAAATTGTCCGCGGCGCTGATCAGAGCGAGGTGCGTAAAGGCCTGCGGAAAATTTCCCAAGGCCTCTCCGCGCGGGCCGAGCTCCTCCGAGTAAAGCCCGAGATGATTGGCGTAACCGAGCATCTTCTCAAAATAAAAGCGCGCAATATCCGTGTCGCCAGCCCGGCAGAGACATTCGACAAACCAGAACGAGCACATGGTGAAGGTGCCTTCTTTGCCGGCGAGTCCGTCGGGCGCGGCGTCCTCGAAATTATACCGGTACACGAGCGAATCGGCGGCCAGCACTTTCGTGATCCCTTTCAAGGTGGAAAGCCAGCGCGGATCTTTTGGACCGATGAATTTCAGCATCGGCAGCAGCAACGCCGCCGCATCGACCGTTTTCGCGCCATGAAACTGAACGAAAGCCTTCAGCTCGTCCTTCCATAAATTGTGATAAATGTCGTGATAAATCTCGTCGCGAATTTGCGTCCACTTGGGCAGCGGCGCAGGAAAAGACCGTTCTTGCGCGAGACGGATGCTGCGGTCGAGGGCGACCCAGCACATGACTCGGGAATGCAGGAACGCTTGCGCATGGCCGCGCACTTCCCAAATTCCTTGGTCCGGATCGCGCCAATGTTGCGAGACCCAATTCACCAACCGCTCCAAGTTTCGCCAGAAATCGTACGAGATCGGCTCGGCCAGGCGGTTGTAAATGTAAACGGCTTCCATGATCTCGCCGTAAATATCGAGCTGCAGTTGTTCGTGAGCGGCGTTGCCAATTCGGACCGGCGAAGATTTACGATAGCCTTCAAAATGCGTGAGGACGCGCTCGTCCAAATGTTTCCCCCCGTCGAGCCGATAGAAAGGTTGCAACGCGCCCTCCGGCGACAATTCCTGGCAGCGCGTCTCCAACCAGCGCAAAAAATGCGTCGCTTCGGCCGTGTAACCGAGCCTCATGAGGGCATCGATGGTGAAACACGAATCGCGCACCCAGCAGTAGCGGTAGTCCCAGTTGCGCGGGCCGCCAATCACTTCGGGCAATCCAAACGTCGGCGCCGCCACGACCGATCCGTGCTCTTGCGAGGTGAGCAGCTTCAAGGTCAGCGCGGAACGATTCACGATTTCGCGCCAGCGGCCGCCGTAGTTCGATTGCGCAATCCAATCGCGCCAGTAATTCAGCGTCGCCTTGAACATCGAGGAGACAAAGCGTTCGCCCGCGCTGGGCGATTCGGCTCCCGCCTCGGCCAGCTCCAACACAAACGCCGCCGACTTTTCCGCCCCCAACTTGAATTCCGCGACCGCCGCGCCATTTTCCTGGCGCAACGGAACCTCCGAGCGGAGCCGGAGCAGCGGCATCCCGCTTTTCTCGCAGATGAACAGCGCCTCGTGCTTCTTGAGTTCGATCCGGTGGTTCGCGCGGCCGTAATCAAACCGCGGGTCGCACACCATCCGATATTCAATCTCCCCTCGAATCGTCTTCACGCGCCGAACCAGGTTGTGCGCCACGCCCACTTCCTCGACGGGCATAAAATCCGAAATTTCCGTCATGCCCGAATCCGCTAGAAAACGCGTCAGCAGAATATTCGAATCCGGCAGGTACAGCTGTTTTGCGCGGACGCCATCGAGACGCGGTGAAATCTGGAAGCAGCCGCCGCGATTGGCATCCAGCAACGCGGCGAAAATTGTGGGCGAATCAAAAAACGGGAAGCAGAGAAAATCAATCGAGCCATCCACCCCCACTAAGGCAACCGTGTGCAAGTCGCCGATAATCCCATGATCCTCGATCGGCAGATAATCCATAATGTCCCCTCCTGTGCCTCCCCCAACATTCACCTGTTTTGCCGTTCGAGCAAAGCGACCGGAAAGTTCTTTAATACGATCGCGAGCGGCACGGCGGTCGCGTTCTCTCCCGGCGTCACAGGTTCGCCCGTGACCACATTCCGCCAATCGCCGCCTCCTTTCGGCAGATTCACGCTCGTCTCGCCCCAGACCTCCCTGCCTAACGGCATCGTTTCGCGCCCCGCCAGCAAGGTCGCGACCAACCGCGGGGCGACGGCCAGGATCGTTTGATTTTGCCATTCCCGCGCAAACGCGCAAACGTGCTCAGCCTTTGGTCCAGTCGCGCTGAGCCCAACGTACGTTCCATTCGAAAACAGAGCGCGCTGTTCGCGGCGAAAGCCAAGCAGCTGCCGCGTCAGAAACAATTTCACCGCGCCGTCCTGATAAGGATTCAGCAACCGTTGCAAATCTGGCTGCTCTTTAAACTCTCGCAGGTCCCGGAGCAACTTGCGTCGAGCATCAAAATCAACCGGCCGCCGATTGTCCGGGTCGACCAAATTCAAATCCCACAGCTCGGAGCCTTGATAAAAATCGGGCACGCCCGGAGCGGTGGCTTTCAACAACAGCTGCGCGAGCGAGTTGACGACTCCAAAAAACGCGACCCGCTTTTGGAATCGTCCGATGTCCTGCAGAAACTCCGCTGAAGTGTTCCGATCGAGAATCGCGTCGATGAAATCCCGAGTGGCCGTTTCGTAGGCAGGGTTGGGATCGATCCAACTCGTCAGCAATTTGGCTTCCCGGATCGATTTCAGCATCGCCTCCGAAATGCGGCGGCGAAATTCATCCCACGCCTCATCCGAACCAATCGAGAACGGCCACGCGCCAACGAGCGTTTGATACAAAAAATATTCGTCGTTGGCGGATGGAGCAACCACCTGCCCCGTCTTTGTTTTGCGACCGGCGTTGAAGCGGGACCAACGTTCGATCGCCGCCGCCCATTCACTTGGCATTTCGGAAAGCACGGCCAGCCTCATCCGGACATCTTCGCCGCGCTTGGCATCGTGGGTCGAGGTGGCGAGCATGGTGTGCGGCCATGCGCTGGCGCGCGCGAGATTTCTTTCATGGAACTCATCGCTCGATCGGCCGAACTGGCCTGGATTTCCGCCAACTTCATTCAGCGCAAGCAAGCGGTTGTAGCGATAAAAGGCAGTGTCTTCCACGCCCTTCGCCATGGCCGGCCCGGTTAACTGCTGCCATTTCCCGAGCCACCGCTCTGCTTCGCGAACCTCCCGTGCAGTCCAGCGCGCAAACCGCCCGTGCAACAGAAGTTTTTTGGCGAATTGCCAGGCCTGCTCGGGCAACTCAGGCGCCGCCCGCTGAGCAGCCCCGATGCCCTGAGCCACCCATTCATTTTGCGCCGCGGCATCTGCTGCGACTTCCCGTCGCGGCCGGGTGAAATACAAACGATAGACCGGGAGGCCCACCGTCAGTTCGATGAGCGCGCGCCGGCACTGGGCCAGAGTCAAATCGCGGCCCACCCGCGTCTTGGCAGCCAATCGGTGCAATCCTCTCGCCAATCCTTCGAGTTCAACGGCAAAATCATGCTCCAAGGTGCGGCGTTTGCCAGCCGCCGCCGCCGTCTCGAATGTTTCAGCCAGGCCAGTGAACGCTTGGTAGATCCGGTCGAATTGCTTTTCGTTTCGTTGGTCAACGAAAATGCCCGCGACATCATTCAGGAAATCGTAGCCTGTCGTTCCCGCGACCGGCCAAGATCGAGGCAAGCGCTCAGGCCCCGCCAAAATTTTTTCGACCGTGACATAAAGCGGCCATCTGCCAGCCGCGCCTGCAACGGCCTTCCGCTGGTTGATCCACTTTTCGCAAGCAGCTTCAGATTCCTTTTCCGAGCGCGGCAGAAGAGCCCGTTTCAAAAATTCGCGTTGGAGATCGAACAGGTATTTCTCCGGATCCCACAATCCATCTGGGTGATCGATGCGCAGGCCATCCACGAGCTTGGCTTGCAATAATTCGAAGATCAGCTGATGGGACTCGCGAAAAACCTCCGGCAATTCCATGCGGACTCCGGCCAAACCGGTGACATCGAAGAATCGCCGGTAATTCATTTCCTGCGGTCCGGTCCGCCAAAACGCCAATCGATAAAACTGCTGCTCGAGGACCGCGTCGAGCCGATCGAAACTTTCCGGCTGGCCTCGGACGCCGTTCAGGTCAGCCAGGACCGAGTTGATCCCAGCGGCAATTTCGGGCAAATCAGCGGCAAGTTTCGCCAGCTGGCGTTTGAATTTCTCGAAGTCTTCCGCTGCGACCGAAGCCGGCGCCGGGTTCATCCCGGCAATGAATTTTTCGATCGCGTCCACGCTTTGCGGCTGGGAGGCCTTCGATCGCTTGGCGACAGAACGTAAAATCTCGGCACACGTTCGGAACGCGAGTGGAAACGCGCGGTCATAATACCGGCAGGAGAACTGCCCATTCTGAAACGCCAATCCCAGTTTTCCGTTCTCCAGCACTTTGCCGTAGTGATCTTCGAGGATCGGCAGGAGGACTTTGTTTTTGAAGGGCCGCCCCTCCGCTTCCCAATCGATATCGAACGTTTGCGCGTGCGTCGAACCTGGCCCGGATTCCAAGACGTCCATCCACCAACGGTTCTCCGCGGTTTGAATTCCCATGTGGTTGGGAACCCAATCCAGGATCAAACCGAGTCCGCACTCGCGCAAGCGCCGCACGAGTTGCTCGAAAGATGACCGGCCCCCCAGGTGGCGATTGAGCTGATTGAAATCGGCAATGTCGTAGCCGTGCGATTCGACCGAACCGGTTTCAAAAATCGGCGACGCATAAACATGGCTGACGCCCAGTTCACCGAGGTAATCGGCTAGTTCAGCCACGGCGTCGAACGGAAATCGAGCGCTCAACTGCAGCCGGTAGGTGGACGATGGCGGCGCCGCTTCCTCCGCCGATCGATTGAGAAGTTTTTGGGGCGAATCTGGAAACTGCGGTTCAGGCATACCAGGGGCTCATGGAAAGCCGAATGCACTTGCTGCATCCAGGCGGTGCAGGTGGGGCAAGCTTACTCCCGAGCCTCCGGTGCATGCTCCTTGGCGGCTCGTCAGTAGCCTCGCCCCACCCAATGCGATTGCTGCATCCAGGCGGTGAAGGTGGGACGAGCTTACTCCCGAGCCTCCGGTGCATACTCTTTGGCGGCTCGTCAGTAGCCTCGCCCCACCCAATGCACTTGCTGCATCCAGACGGCGCAGGTGGGGCGAGCGTACCCGCGAGCCGCAAAGCTCATGGAACCAGTTCATCGCCGACCCCTCATTCATCGACACGAACCCCCAGCTTTTGGCCGAGTGAGACAAACGCGGCCAGCCAGGCCCGATCATTTTCCGTCGCGCCTTCCGCTTTCGCGCGGGAGCGTTTCTCTGGAAACACCCGGTTGAGTATTTCGTAATAGGTGTTTTGGGTTTTCCAAAGGTTCACCTCGAACGGCAGGAGCGGAAGAATGCTCGAAGCTTTCTCGGCGGACGTGAGCAAGGGCAGGTTGTCCGGCTGCTCAGCAAGCTTGCGGGTGAGCACCTCGAGCGTCTGCTTAAACACAAACGAGAGGCTCTCGCGTTCGAGCGGCGCATTGCGCCACCGGCTTTCTTCAATCAAGCTCCGGACGTGATCGGGATTTGGATCTTCCTTCGACAATTCCACCCGCAGATCCGCATTAATCAGGAAATCGCTGGCGGCGTGAAATGCGCGCGGGAGCGGCACGCCGAGATCGCCCAGGAAGCGGATCATCGGCGTGTAACGGCCGGAGATCTCGCGAAAGCGCGACTCCAGATCTTTGAGAGTCGATTCCATAATTTGCGAGAGGATCCGCCGCTGTTCGTCCCGGAAGAGCGATTTGAGCGAGTAATGCGACCCTTCAAAATGCTTGTCCATATAGCGGACCGTCTCGACAAAATCACCCCGGCCGAAGGCGCCGGTCATGTCGTTGACCATCTGTTCGTACGCTTCGTTGCCTTGGAAGAGGCGAACCCCGCCATTCAAAGAATGTTCGCCCAGGTAAACGACGCCATAAGCGAGTTCGGCCGATTCATAAGTCAGCTGCGAACTGACTTTCAGACGCCCCAAGGCCAGCGTGGCCCGGCCAGCCGTGTTTGACTTGCGATCCTTTTCCAGAAACGTGAAAGGGAAAATCTCGGTTTGCTCGGGATACGATTCGAACACGGACCGCACCGCATAATGCGCGACGACCCGATCGAGGTCGACCTTGGCCGGGCGGACAAACTTTTCGTAGACGGTGCGGCCGTCGCCGTTCTCGGGGATGTTCGATTTAGCCTTGCTCAGCAGCTCCAAGAAATGATTTTCGAAATTCTCTCCAAAGACGTCCTCGGCAAATTGCAGGGCGCGCGCGGCGTATTGGATGACCTGGACTGTTTCAATCCCGGAAAGCTCGTCGAAGAACCAGCCGCAGCTCGTGTACATGAGCATGGCGTGGCGCTGCATTTCGAGCAGCTTAAGGCAGGTGATGCGCTCGGCTTCGGTGAGCTCCCGCGCCGCCTGCGCCGAGAAGAACCGCTCCCTGCTTTCCGGGGCGCGATCGAGAATGACGTTGATGTATTCGTTGCGCGCGCCCCATGGATTTTTCAAAAGGTCAGCGGCTTTTCGTTCGAATCGGCCGGCCAGCTCATCGCGCAGCCAATCTAAAGCTTCGCGCAGCGGCCGCCGCCAATCCTGGTTCCAGCCCGGATGGCCGCCGGAACTGCAACCACAGTTGCTGTTCCATCGCTCCACTCCGTGCGAGCAACTCCAGGCGCTTTTCTGATGGATTTCCACCAGCTGCGTCGGCGGATGTTTCTCCAGGAATTCGCCGTAATTGGTCAGACGGGCGAGTTGGTCCGATTCCAAAAACTGCAAAGCATAAGCCAGCGCCATTTCGCCATGCGCGTGGTGATGGCCGTACGATTCCCCGTCGGTCGCGATGTGAACCAGTTGGTCCCAATTGCGTTTGTCAGAAAAGGCGCTCATGAGCCGATGGGCCAGGCGTTCGCCGCTGGTCAAGAGCCGTTCAAAGGCGACCGCTTGAGAAACCGGCGCGTCGTAAAAGAACAGAACGATCTTCCGGCCGCCCGACAGCCGGCATTCATACGGCATCGACGGGTCGATTCGTCCGCCATTCACATCGCGCCAAGTGCGCCCGCCAATGCGCCGCACCCGGCTGGCTTGAAACGGGGACAGGACGGTGAAGCGGATTCCTTGCTGCGCGAGCACATCGAGGGTTTCGTTATCCGCCGCGGTTTCCGGCAGCCACATCCCCTCCGGCTTTCGGTTAAAGACATGTTCGAAGTCTCGAATCCCCCAGTAGACCTGCGTGTATTTGTCGCGATCGTTTGCCAGCGGCAAGATCATGTGATTATAAACCTGGGCCATGGCCGAACCGTGGCCGGAATAGTTTTGCTGGCTCTGCCGGTCCGCTTCGACAATGGCGGCGAGAATCTCAGGCGCTTTGGTCTTCATCCACGCGAGCAGCGTCGGCCCGAAGTTAAAGCTGATTTTGGAATAATTATTGATCAGGCGGGCGATCCGGCCCTTCTCGTCGAGCAACCGGGCGGCGGCATTTGGCGCATACGCTTCGGCGTTGATCCGCTCGTTCCAATCGTGGTACGGGTAAGCCGAATCTTGCAGCTCGATTGTTTCCAGCCATGGATTTTCGCGGGGGGGCTGATAAAAATGGCCATGAATACAAATAAACTTTTCCATTCCTCCTGCCTTTCCTCGCCTATTCTAATGCAGGCGCTCAAAAAGCACCAATGACTTTGGGGTGAATTTCAAATTTCAACGGGAGCGGACCATTCGCCAGCGTGTCCGGGATCGAACTGCCCAGGCCGTCCCAGGAATCGAACGCTGCATGCATGCGCTTGACCCAACGGTGGGGCGTCACCGGAACTGGCCACAGCTATTTTTTGAAAAACAACGCCGCCAAGGGAGGAAGCGTTATCATCAGCGAATGCTCGCGCCCGTGGCATGGAAACGGATTCGCCTCAACTCCGCCGAAGTTTCCGTGCCCACCGCCACCGTAAGCTTTGGCGTCACTGTTGAGTATTTCGCGCCAAACTCCCAACGACGGAGCGCCCACTCTGAAATTCTGGCGAGGCACCGGCGTGAAGTTGAACACGACCAGAATGCAATCGTCCTCAGCAGCGCCCATCCGCAACCAACTGAATGTGCTGTGGTCGGCGTCGTTTGCGTCGATCCATGAGAAACCATCTGGCGTGGCGTCCTTCAGGTGCAACGACGGTTCGCTGCGATAGAGCCGGTTCAAATCGGCCACCCAGCGCAGCAGCCCGCCAGGCAGCGGCTCTGCCGTCAAATGCCAATCCAAACTCCGGTCGTGATTCCATTCGTTGCGCTGGCCAAATTCGCTCCCCATGAAGACCAGCTTCTTGCCCGGTTGCGCGTAGAGATTCGCCAGGAGCAAACGAAGCTGCGCGTATTTCTGCCATTCATCTCCCGGCATCTTTTGCAGAAGCGATGATTTTCCGGGCGCTACTTCATCATGCGAAAGCGGCAGCACAAAGTTTTCGCTGAGCGCGTAAACCGACCGGAACGTCATTTCGTTGTGATGGTACTTTCGCAGGATCGGATCGAGCCCGAGATATTGAAGCGTGTCATGCATCCATCCCATGTCCCATTTGAAGCCGAACCCCAGGCCGCCGAGATAAACCGGTCGCGAAACCCGCGGCCAGGCGGTCGACTCCTCCGCGACGGTTTGCGCGCTTGGAAACTCGCGGTAAATCCGCTCATTCAGCTGTTGCATGAATTCGACCGCAGCGGGGTTTTCGCGCCCGCCAAATCGGTTCGGCGTCCATTCCCCTGGCCCCCGCCCGAAATCGAGATACAACATCGATGCGACGGCATCGAAACGGAGCGCGTCCGCGTGATACGCCTCCAGCCAAAAAAAAGCGTTGCTCGTCAGAAAACTTCGCACCTCCGGACGTTCGTAGTCGAACAGGCAGGTATCCCAATCCGGATGGCGGCCGCGCAACGGATCGCCATGTTCGTAAAGAGGCGTGCCGTCGAAAAGAGCAAGGCCATGCGCGTCATCGGGGAAATGCGAGGGCACCCAGTCGAGAATCACGCCGATGCCGCGTTGATGCAGGTAATCGATCAGGAACATTAAGTCCTGCGGCGAACCATATCGGCTGGTCGGCGCGAAATAGCCGGTGACCTGATAACCCCACGAGCCATAAAACGGATGCTCCATCACCGGCAGGAATTCCACATGCGTGAACCCAAGCTCAGTCACGTGCTCCGCCAGCCAAGGCGCCAGCTCACGGTAGGTCAACGAACGATTCTGCTCCTCCGGCACGCGCCGCCACGATCCCAAGTGCACCTCGTAGATCGAAACAGGACTCGACAAACCCATCCGCCCCGACCGGTGGCGCATCCACTCGCCGTCGCCCCATCGATGCTCGAGATCCCAAACCATGGCCGAGTTTCCGGGCGGTGCGGTGTGCCGGAACCCGACTGGATCAGCCTTCCGCGTTTTGAATTCACCGCCGCGAGAAATGATTTCAAATTGATACGTCACCCCGCGGCTTAACCCACCCACGAAACCGTCCCACAAACCCGAGCCGGCAAAACGGTTCAGCGCGTGCATGCCGCTCCGCTCGGAATCGCTCTCGACCACAACCGAAACCGCATCCGCGTTCGGAGCCCAAACGGCGAAATAGACTCCGTCCACGCCATCACGCCTGGCGAGGTGAGCGCCCAGTTTTCGGTAGATCCGGGCATGCGTCCCCTCGGCAAACCGATGCACATCCTCCTCGGTCAAAAATGGAGGCGCGCCCGCCTCCTCACTATGTTTTTGCGCGTTCACATTGCTCCCTCTCTCCCCAATCGTTCCATGAGCCAGCCGTTCCTGCAGCGTAACGCTGCCTTCCGCAGACGCGCCCAGCAACAGTCAAATGCTCGGGAAACGCGGCCTTTAGGCTGCGGCGTCGAAACTGCTCGACTTCCAGCAGGCTGGTTCTCTGCACGTTTAAAGTTGAGCGTTGAGCGTTGAGCGTTGAGCGTTGAGCGTTGAGCGTTGAGCGTTGCACGTTGAGCGTTGCACGTTGAGCGTTTTCAGGTTCAGCGGTTCAAGTTCAATAGAGACTGCTCGATGACCTGCCCGGGCTGCAGCGCCGGGCCTGGCGCCTCTTTTCGATTTTCATCGGGGGCGAGTCGCCGCCGCGGGTGAATCTTTCTCCCGCAGCCGATTCACTTCCGCCAAAATCTCCGCCAGTTTCGGGCAGCGCTGAATCTCCTCCAAACTCAACTTCGCTTTGCGGCGCCAGTTTGGGCGCTCCACCGAAGTGCCCGGGACATTCTGCGGCTGCGTCTCGAGCCAAAGATCCTCGAGATTGATCAACACCCATTCGGCCGCGCTGGCGCTCATGTGCATTAACAAAGCCCTGAAAACACTTTCCACTTCCTCTCCGGATTCCATCTCGAGCAAACGTCTCCGGCGCAAAAATCTTAGCAAAGCGTTGCGCAGCTTCTCGCGCCGAGCCGTTTCGGCCTTGAGTTCCTTTGGCTTGAGCAGGCCGAGGTCAAACCGATCATCCAGGTCTCGGCCTTCCCAAAACGCGCGGAACGCCGGCATGTCATGCGTGTTCAAACTGGCGACCGAAAGCGAAGGAATCTTTCGCAACGGCGGCGAGGCTTCCGGCTGGGCTTCGTACGCGACAACATAAAGTTCGCGAATTCCATGCGCAGACAATCCAGCGTTGACCTCGGGTGGAACCGTTCCCAGGTTTTCACCGGCCAACGCTGTTCGGCGCCGATGCGATTCGATGTTGAGGATCGCGTGCCATTCGTCCGGGCGGTAACGAACGTATGCGCCCTCGCTGGCAGAAGCGCCATGCGGGACCCAATAGAGCCGGTGCAAACCCATCACATGATCGAGGCGCAGCAGCCCGGCGTGGCGCATGTGTGTCTCCAAATATTCCCGAACATATCGGTATCCCTGCTCGCGAATGCCGCGCGGATGCAACGGAGCGAATCCCCAATCCTGGCCTTTGGTGAAGACAGCGTCAGGCGGCGCGCCGGTGTTGGCTCCATGGGCGAAAACTTCTTGGCCGCGCCAGGCGTCGTACCCCTCCGGATGCACGCCCAGGGGCAGGTCCAAATAAAACAGCCGGCCGGCTTTTCGCGCATCAGAGGATATCCTCGTGAGCTGTTCTTCCATCAACCATTGCGCGAGCAAGTGGCGCCGGCGCGCCCGTTCATCGTAATCGCCAGGTTGCAGTGAGCCCTCGCGCATCCGCGCCGGCCATTCCCGCCAGCTCTTTTTGCGGCGCTCCATGGCAGCCCGAAAGCGGGCATAATCCTCGACCCTTGGGCTCTTTTGCACAAACGCGCAAAACGGCTTCGTGGCGGATGAACCGGACGAAAAAAAGGCGCTGGCCAGCTGATCCAGCGCCGCGCGTTTCAAATTCATGACTTCGCGATATCTCACCAGCGAAGCGCGTTCGAGTTGCTGTGTCTTGGCTTGGGCAGCTGCGCGTAATTTTTTATAGAGCCGCTGCTGGCCGCAGCTTCGACAAGCCCATTCAATGTCCAGGTAAAATTCATTCCAGAAAAGCCGGCTGGCCGGAGCGTACGGGCTTGGCTCGAACGGCCAATCGAGAAACGCGGCCAACAACGGGAGAGTGGCCACGACGGTGGCGCCGTGTTTGCCTCCCCACGCCGAAACTCTTTCCAAGTCGCTCAGGTCGCCAGCCCCCCAACCGCGCTCGGAATGGAGCGCATACGTCGGAATGAATAAACCCCACCGCTTTCGCCCTGGCTCCTCCCGAAACGCGCGGCGCGGCGCGGCCAGCACAAGCGATCGGAACCGCGCGCTGCCAGTTTCAATTTCCAAATCGTAATATCCCGCTGGCATCCGGTCGCTCAGGGGCATTCGACTCGTGACGTAGTTCACCCCCTCGATTTTCTGTTTCCGGACGAACGTCCAATCACGAGGCCGGGCCGCCCAACGTTTGCCGCCGCCGTTTTCCGCGCGGAGCCGGCACTCGACCGCGCTGCCCGACTCGCTTTCCGGCCAGCTGACTAGGACTCCGTTTCGCTCGCTTTGCCACGCGACGATCACCGGTTCAACTCTCTCGCGGAAAGTCCGCTCGCGTTCACGCCGCAAGGAATCGCGTGTTTGCTCGGCGTTCTTCACCGCCGCGCCCAAGGCCGACAGCACTTTCTTCAGCGTCTCGGGCGTCGCCACTCGGCGTTTGCCGCTGACATCGGCGTAAGAGGCCTCGACGCCGCACTCGCAAGCGAGCTGGCGCAAGAAGAGCGCTTCGCTGTTTCTCAAGGCACACCCCCCATCAAGCGGATGATGCCGTGCAGGGGAATGCGGACCCAATCCGGCCGGTTGTTTAATTCATACCCGAGCTCGTAAATCGCTTTTTCGAGCAGATACGCCTCGAGCAAAATCACGACTTCCTCGCGGTTTTCGGGCAGCAAGCCATTTTGGACCAGCGGCGGCAGATACGATTTCAGAAAACTCACGCCAACCCAGAAATACCAAAACTCCGCCCACGGCTGCATGGCGGAGACTTTTTCGGGGGTGAGGTTGCCGATCTCACGCTGTTTGTGCAAAGCCGCGTAGGAGGCGTAATGAAACGACCGCAGCATCCCGGCCACATCGCTGAGCGGCGACCGCTTGATCCGCCGCTGGCTGAGCGCTCGCGCCGGTTCGCCTTCGAAATCGATGATGAAAAAATCTTTGCCGGTCGACAGAACTTGCCCCAGATGAAAATCGCCGTGCGTCCGGATCCGCATCGAATGAATCCGATGCTCGTAAACCGATCGAAACCGGCGGAGCACCTCCGGCTCGAGCTGCGCCACGCGCTCGGCAATCGGCCGCACTTCTTCCGGAATTGTTTTCAGGCGCTTCCGCAACAACCCAAAATTCTGCACCGCCAGATTCCGCATCGACTGATAAAGCGAGCGTTGAAAGTGCGGATTAAACGGCTCCGGAGCGAAGCTCTTGTCGTCCACCTCCGCGGCCAAAGCCAGGTGCAATCCAGCGGTCCGTTCGCCGAGCCGCAGGGAGGAATCCAAATAGCTCCCGATCAGCGTTGAGATTTCGAGCGAGATCGGCAAGTCCACGAGTTCGGCGAGGCGCCCAGGCGTGCGCGGCAGCTTGTGCTGCTCGGCTGGCAACGTGTGGACCCGCTCGTAAAAGCGCATCAACGCTTCGATCGTGAATGTCCACGCGTCTTTGACATTTGGAATCAGCTGGTGCAACACCGCCAGGCTGATCGTCTCGCCATCCCCACGCCGGTACTCGATCGCCCCGCCCAATAACGGCACGTGGGGAAATTCCCGCGCGGTCAGGCGCCTTCCAATTTCCAAGTCTGGGTTGGTTCCGGCCTCGAGCTTCCGAAACAGCTTGAGAATGAATTTATCTCCAAACGAAATCGCGCTGTTGCTTTGCTCGACGCGTAATGGCGCTGGCTCGATCGAACTGGTGGACGTCTCGCCCCGAATATCCCGAAAAGCCGCGGTGTGCTGGAAGACCAGCTGCCCGTGCTGCCCGCGGAAAGTGCGCCGCCGCGCGATTCCCTCCAATAACACGCGTCCGAAAGCTTTCGAGCCCGCCGCATCGAACAGAACGCCCGTCACATTCCGGTTCTTCAACTCCACCGCGCCAATAATCAGTTGGGGAGATTCAGCGCGCAACCGGTCCGCTTCCGCGCCCGTGGCAAAGGCCAGCGGCAGCAAATACTGCTCGGGTTCGTCCTGGACGTAATCCACTTCGACCATGCCCAAAACTCCATCCGTCAATTCCGTCGAAATTGGCAAGACGTCGGCAATCAACGCCGTTTTGATCGTTTTTGCCTTCGACCCAAACCAGCGCCGCGGCCGCAGATAATCCGGCAGGGCGCGTTCCAACTCGCGGCGAGGTTTGCCTTCTAAAATTTCCGTCCACTCCTCCGCAACGCTCAGGCGAAGTTCAGGCGTCGCGATTTGCTGCGTGGCGGCGGCGCGGTTCTCGAGCGCAAACCAAAAAAAGGCATGCGGGCTCAGCGTCATGAAGTAGGCGCCGCTGCCAATCGGCGGAAATTCGGTGCGCCCGAGAATTTCAACCGGAACACGTCCCTGAAACGCGGAAAGATCCAGCTCGACTGGTTGCACGAAGCGCGAGAGGTTCGCGACAATCAGCACCAACTCATCCTGATATCGGCGGAGGTACGCCAGGATTTTTCGGTTTTCCGGCTGGAGAAATTCCATCGTGCCCATCCCGAAAGCCTGCGACTGTTTGCGCAACGCCAACATCCTTTTCATCCACCAGAGAAGCGAATGCGGGTTCTGCTGCTGCGCCTCGACGTTGACCGCCTCGTAATGATATTCCGGGTCGACAATGATCGGCAGGTACAGCCGCTGCGGATTGGCCCGGGAAAAACCGGCGTTCCGGTCTGAACTCCATTGCATCGGCGTGCGGACGCCATTGCGATCGCCCAAAAAAATGTTGTCCCCCATTCCGATTTCGTCGCCGTAATAAATCACCGGCGTGCCCGGCAACGAAAAGAGAAGCCCGTGCAACAGTTCGATCTTTTTTCG
>Ga0209514_10006144_pt1 | contig 14866 bp, 11 predicted proteins | sample Subgrocontami58m_FD_187452 | JGI IMG/M metagenome (GOLD analysis project Ga0209514, IMG submission 187452) | Subsurface groundwater microbial communities from S. Glens Falls, New York, USA - GMW37 contaminated, 5.8 m (SPAdes) (version 3) | ecosystem: Environmental > Aquatic > Deep subsurface >...
CTTGTGCGCAACCCGACGTTTTCCATGGCGTTTTCCCATCCGCGCACCATTCGCGCAGGCGAGCCATACGATGCATTCGTCACCCTCCTGAACACGTCGTTGAGCCCCGCAAACCTGGTAAGCGTGACATTGTCTTCAGCCAGCCTGAGCGGAGGCATTCTCGAAAGCGAGCCCACCGTTGAACTCGGCACCATAAAGCCAGGGCAGACGGCTACGGCTAAGTTCCGCGTCCGCTCCCAGCGAACCGGCGCCATATCCTTTTCCAACCTGACGACCGGTGAGAACGCGCTCGTTGGACGCTTTCAATTGCACATGGGCATCGACGAGCGTGGTGTGCCGCTGTCGCCCGACTCGATCGGAATGCCGGATTACGTGAATGAACTATCCACCAACCTGCTTCTTGCCGCCAATCGCGTCCTTGGGCAGGCTTTAAGCGTGGCCACTGCCGGTCAGTTGCCTCCCAACGTCAAACCCACGGGGCGCGCCATTGTCACGCGTCGCGTCCTCGACCTCGCCGAAGCGGGACAACGACTACGCTATGGCGATTCCATGAACCGCGTTCTGACCGACGTCTTGCTGGACTGGCAGGGGGGACGCGAGTTTAACGAAGGCTTCGATCAAATCCTGCGTGAAACCGACGCCGGGCGGGAGTTTCGCGATGCTTTGGCGGTGGAGATCGGTAATGCGGATTCATTTGGTTCGATTCAGCGACTGGTTGATCGAGGCGCGGATATTGCCGGACGAGGGGAGGCGTGGATTATAGGTGTGGCGGATCACACGAACATTAGTTTCTCGATCACCTCGTCGGGCAACTCAACGACCGCAAACCAGAGTGAAATCTCTCGGGCCGCAGGCTACAGCGGCGCATGGGGACAGTTGCTGGTTGCGGCATCCGGCACGAATGAAATTGCGTTTCGTTGGACGTTCACGAACGCGCTGCCCCAGGCTGAACTCGCCGTCTTATGCGTGAATACCAACGGAACAGCCCGCCAGTTTAGATGGTCTCTCGCCAATGTTCAACTCAACACCTCATGCCTTTTCTCAAGCACCAATCAGGCGGGTGTTCTCCTGGTGGATAAGAATGCCGATGGCGCCCTCGACACAGCCTTGCTGGCGAATTCAACCTCTGTAACTGAACAAGCACCCGAACTATTAGGCGTCCTTCAAGATATCACCGTCCAAGCAGGGCGCCCGCCAAATCCTGGGTGTCTGGTTTCACAATTCGGCAACTATGGAACGGTACTGGCGATTCTATTCTCCAAGCCCATGACGCAGGATCGAGTCAATGTGCCGTCCGCCTATAAACTTGATAACGGCAACACCGCCATGTCGGTCCAAATCCAACCGGGCGGACGTGTGGCGCTTCTAAATATGAGTCTTCCTGTCAGCTCATTGCGCCCTCGTATCATGACAGTCAGCAATGTGACCGATCCACGGAACAACGCCCTGCTCCAGGCTGCCCAGCCGGTTAAAAGCGATGTGCGCGATGGAGCGTGTTTGCGAGGCAGAGTTGCCAGGGCCAATGGAAATCCCGCCGCCGGCCTGCCTGTGACCCTCACCATGTACGACCAGAATTATGACCGCATGCTGGAAACATGCGATCCGTTTATTGTTCGTGTCTGTCAGACGACCAGCGACCCCAACGGGTGTTTCGAAATCGATTTTGTCTTGGCTGCCGTTCCCTATTCCGTGTCCGTAACCGATACGGCGGGACTCACTCCTGAGGCTGAGAAAGTTATTCTTGAATCTTCCACGGAATCATCGATTGTGCGGGACAAACTCCTGGCTCTCGCAGACTCGCCCGGTGTCCAAAACACATTATTGGGAGCATTTGCCGTCGGGGCGATGCCTGAAGCCATCGCCATGGCAGAGGGGCTGGATCGAGCCCTGCTTTGTGATCTTATTCCTCTTGCCTCAAGCCGCATAGGAACTGAGGTGCCTGTTGCGTTGCGTTTCCGCGGGCGTGGCGCTGTCACTGGACAAGTATTGAACCCTGACGGTTCCAGCCCGGCCGCAAATGTGGCTGTGAACCTTTTCCCGGCGCCCGATTCCCGGGAATTGCGGCGAGGAGTGTTCAGCGATGCCAACGGTCAGTTTTCCTTTTATGGCGTGCCTCTGGGGGTTGTCACCATTCAGGCTCAATGTTCATCAGGCCTGTTCCGCACAATCGCAGGCGTCCTGGATCACACGGGGCAGACTCTTAGCATGTAACTGGTCTTGAGTCCGGTGATTGTTCCTCGCGTGGAGGTCAAAGGACAGGTACTGGAAGCGGACAACGCTACTCCGCACAGCGGGGCGACTGTGTATTTCGGTCATTATGGCGATGGAGGGGCGTTTGGGAACGTCGTAGCTGTTGCGACTACCTCACAGGATGGCTCCTTTCTGGCTCAGAATGTGCCCGCGGACCAGTATGACATAGTCGCTGTATCACTGGACGGAAAACGGAAGGGCGAACGCGGCAAAACACCCGTCACCGGCACTGGAGATAATTATGTATCCATTGCATTGCAGAACCGCGCCAGGGTCATCGGCCGCGTCGAAACCAGCACCGGGGTACCTGTGACGAATGCCATTGTGGCTGGCGGCGAGGCGCTGGTTCGCACAGATGCGAGCGGCGGGTTTACATTGACAGGAGTTCCCACCGGACAACGTACCATCAGCGTCGGAGTTGAGCCAAATCCGGATGCGGGTTTTGATTTCCCTCGATTGGGCAGCGCGGGGGTGAGTGTGATTTCAGGAATGGACAACTTCGTCGTCGTCCGTTTAAACGCCATGGGACGCATTGTCGGAAGAGTGCTTGACGCAGATGGAAAACCGGTGGGCGGCATTAGGGTGGCGTTGCCTGAAGCTGACGGTTTCCAGTGGGTTAACGCGGACGGAGACGGATATTATAAGTTTGATAACCTCGGTTTAGGCCAATCGACAGTGAGCGCTCCATCAGGACCTGCGGTAAATAATGACACAAGCAAACTTGTTGAAACCATCAGGACCAGCGGTAGTGAGGATGAAATTATGGCCGCGATCGGCGAAGCCTTCTCCATCTTCACCGGGGCGGCGGATCCGTATCTGAACGGCGAAGGTTCAAACTTCAATCCCGGCGCATGGGGTTTCAGCAACGTCAATTTGAACTTTGACGGACAGACGGCTGTAGCTGATATCCGCTACCTTCGCACAGGAACGATTTCCGGCGTAGTCGTCAATGGGCAAGGAGTCCCTATTGGCGCACGGGTGCGTTTGACAGGTTTGGGGCCATTGCCTAGCGGAATGCCCGGAACTGTCCTGCGGGGCGAGCAGGACAGCGATCCCGCGTTGGGTACCTTTGAGTTTGCAAACCAGGCTTTTGCCGGCCCGTGGGGATTGCAGGCGGCCACGCCGTTTTATCCTCTGGTAATTACCCTCAGCGGACAAACCTATTCCACTTCGACCGATGTCACGAATATTGTGTTGGCGTTTCCGGCTGTCGCGGATCTAAACGGGCGTCTGGTTGGGTTTGTGCATAATCCGGATGGCAGCCGCGTCGGTGCCGAGGTCAACGTAAGAATCAGTTTTGCGAACGATTACGTCATTCGCACCGACACCAATGGTTTTTTTGACACGCAGATCGCCCTGCCTGCCTTCGAAACGGCCCGTGACAACAAGCTAGGAGGGCCGCGCACTTATCACGTTGAAGCAGAGGATCCATCGACCGGACTGCGCGGGACAGCGTTTATTTCATTGCAACCCGGTATTACCAATGCCGTCCATGTCACCTTGCTTTCCAGGGGATCGATGGACATCCTGGTGCGCCAGGCCAGTGGCACACCCGCGATTGAAGCCGCTCTGGAGATCAGACAGGGATCTTATCCGTTTGACAACTACCAGGCGACAACGGATGCCAACGGATTGGCGCGCGTTGAAAATATATTTGAGGGAATGTATGCTGTTGGTGCCACCGCGGTCAGCGGAGCCACCACCATCTACGGACGGGCGGGAATCAAAGTCCTGGCGGGTCAAACCAACACCGTGACAATAGACCTGACGCCCACAGGGAACATTCGCGGCAACTACGTCATGCTGGACGGGGTAACTCCTGTGACGTTCGCGCAAATCGCGCTTAGTAACCTCGGTTTCATGACCTCCGACACGAACGGATTGTTTCAATTGGATGGAGTGCCACTTGGAACATACCGCTTGACAAGCCAGGACCCTGTCAGTGGCATAGGCGCAAGCGCGTGGATAACGTTAACGTTTCCGTCCGAGACGGCAGAGGTGGCGCTGACGGAAGAAGCCAGAGGGGAAATCACCGGCACGGTCATTAATGGTTATGGGACAGGCGTGGTGCCCGGAGCACAAGTGACTTTGACCTTTGATGATGGCATAACGGGCGCTCGCACGGTGAGCACGGGACCGGATGGAGTGTTTAGTTTTCCAGGAAGTCCGGCGGGCGGCTTTCAGATAACGGCCATAGATCCTGTTGGCGGTTTGAAAGCTCGCGACAGGGTGTGCTGCCTGAAAGCACGAACTCCTTCCAAATGAATATTCCGCTGGAAGCTCTAGCTGTTTTATCTGGCACCATCTATTTGGAGGATCGCATTACGCCCGCAACCAATGCGACCGTCCGGTTGATGCGCAATGGCACGATTACCCTGGCGAGAGATTCAGATGAACATGGCCGAGTTCAGTTTAGTGATCTTCCTCTTGGCAGTTATAATATTGTGGCCAACGCGCGCAAGAGCGCGCAGAACCATAATGCGGGCGCGACAAACGTGTCTTTAACAACGGCGGGAGTCGCCCCGGATTTTATGATCGCGCTGGCCGGAATCGGCCAGGTCAATGGGCAAGTACTGATGAGCGATGGACAAACACCCGCGGACGGAGCCACTGTGACGCTGACGCTTTTGAGTGACCTATTCAGAGGCCAGACAGACCAGGCGGTGACCGATAACGGCGGCAGGTTTTCTGTTGGCAACCTCGCAATCGGCTCCTATCGTATAACAGCCGAATCACGGGCATTGGCGGCAAGTTACAATGGCATGCTTCTAACAAACCGCCAGGTCGACACAGCGCAGCTCGTTCTTGCGGCAAGCGGAACAATCCGAGGCCGCCTGGTGCGCGCTGATGGAACGAATCCAGCTCCTGCGATCAATGTAGTTCTTTCATTTATCTCACGAAGCGGACTGCCCGGACAGGCGGTTTCCAAAACCGATGCGGACGGGGATTTTCAATGCGGGATGATCCCCCTTGGCAGTGTGAATCTCGAGGCGGTTGCGCCCACTTTCAATGGCCTCATCCGCCGGCAACTGACCCTGTCAACGAATGGACAAGCGCTTGATATCGGAAGCATTGCGTTGGACGAGGAGGATCCGCGGGTGCTTAGCGTGTCACCATCGGCGACGGCGGTTAACGTTGCCGTCAACACTCAGATCGATCTCTTTTTTAGCGAAGCCCTGGCGGGCACCAGTATTAATGCGGACGGAATCTACGTGCGTTCGGACGCTGGAATCGTTAAAGCACACGTTGTGCTATTGCCGGATCCAACCAACCAGATTATGCGTCTGGTGCGGATTATTCCAAACCAAGTGCTGAAAAGTCTGACGGTATATGAAATCATTGTCATTGATGGCGATAGACAGGATGCGCTGGGAGGGGTCATCGCTCGTGGGCCTACTGACTTGATGGGCAGAATCTGTATCCTCCCGCTTATTTCACGCTTTACAACCATAGATTCCGATCCACCGGTCATGCTTTCCATTTTCCCGTCACCTTCGGCGGTGCAGGTTGACCCGAGGGCTGTGATGCGCCTTTCCTTTAACGAGCCCATCCAGGAATCGAACTTCACCTTCACGGTGCGCGGCCCCGCGGGGGAAATGCCTGGATCAACGAGCCTGGCATTAAGGAACACGGTTCTCGTGTTTACACCGCTGAGCGCGTTAGACGTGAACGCTCTTTATACCATGACTCTTAGTGGAATTAGAGACCTTGCGGGCAATCTGGCGACCAACCAGCCAATCGTTTCCACCTTCGCGACCTTGGATACTCTCGGGCCCAGCATTGCCTCATTGAGGCTTGCCGACAGTAAGCCGCCAGTTGCGGAAAGCACCGTCTTCCTGGAGGCGGTTTTGGTTTCAGACGAACCTGCTGCCTCTGTGAGATTCATGCGCGACCTAACCCAAATCGGTGTCGCCACGAGCGCGCCTTATCGGCTGCCGACCGCGCTGCCACCAAATGGCCAGGTCATTTATCGGGCTATCGCTACGGATATGTACGGCAATGAAGGACCTTTGGCCGAGCTTACGCTGACAATTCTCACCAATCAGCCGCCCACAGTCAGCATCGCATTATTGGATCCAACAAACGGCCCCATTCTCTCCAGCGCGTATCTGACACTTCGCATCAATGGTACTGATGATTCAGGAATTACCAACTTCATTGTCGCGACTTCGGGAGCATGGCGGAGCGCAACGAACATTGCGGCAACCGCCGGCGTCGATGCGCGCTTTTCGGTGCCGCCGGAAACCATTGCCGGGCAGGAAGTGACTTTCACGGCCCAGGCCCAGGATAATCTGGGAGCATTGTCTCCTGCTGTTAGCCTCGTGTTTGCCATTGCGGATGGCACAGCTCCGGACCTCGAGATTCTTAGCCCGGTGGAGGGGGCCATATTGAGTCCGCGAGATCCATTGAACCTCTTATACCTCGCCCGGGATAACAGTTCGCAGCTCAGCCTGCGCCTGGCTCTGAGCGATCCACTGGCCCTGGTCCGAACCCAATCGCTCAAGTTAATCTCAAATCAGGCCGCAACCAATGTATGGATAGTCCCACTCTTGCAGGCGCCCACAAACGGTGGAACGATTCACGTCGAGATAGTGGCTGTGGATTCTGAAACAAATAGTGTGGTCGTGTAACGCTCGTTCCAATTGGCCGACCTTGCCCCTCCGCGCCTGGTATCCACAACTCCGCCAGCGGCATCGAAGGGTCAGTCCCTCTGGTTTGACGGGATGACCTTGTTCTTTAGCGAACCATTGGCTTTTGGTTCCATCACTTCCAACTCGTTCCGCCTTGTAAGTTCGACAGGTGACAGCGTGCCCGCTCGCTTTGAGGTTGACACCGCGCGTCAATGGATTCGTGTTTCGCCGGCAGTGAGACCGCTGAAGAGCGGACAGGCATATACCGTCTATCTCATGCCGGGCATAACTGACGAGGCTGGAAATCCCTGCGCAAGCGCTGATGGGAGCATTATTGCTGACAACGGTCTGGGCTTGAGTTTTACCACGGCCGGCATATTGCGCCTGGACCCGACAAACGCCGCTTCAGTTGTCCAAGGCCAGCAGATCCAGGTGTCGGCGCAATACGAGGCCGGGCTGGGCGCGGACTCATTCCGCTTTATCCTCAACACGAACGCGCCGGTCGATGTGCCTGTATCGCCCTCGCCAACCAATGCAATCGCCTTTCTGCGGATCCCGGGCGACGCCCACGAGGCTCGAATAGCGATCAGCGCGCGTCTGGGCAACGAAACGCCCGCGGCAGTCGGAGAGCTGGTCTTGAACGTGCAGTTGCGCAATCCTAATAATAGTCATCGTCCTCCGGTACTCGATGCGATGCCGACTGTCTATATATTGCGAGGAATGGCCACCAACATAACTATTACCGCTCATGACACCGACGGCAATATAGAGGGCCTGAGGGTCTCGGCCTTGCCTCTAACAACCAATTGGCAAAGCTTGCGGTGGAAGAAAGGCGACCAGGTCAGCTATGCTCAGGTGGTTGGTGGATTTGACAAGTCCCGCGCGGGCGAAGTGGCGCTGCTCGACGGTTCCCTGGCCGCCGAAGCCCGGGCGGGCATTACGAACAACATGCCGCTGGCCGTACTCGCGGCCGCGCCGGAGCTGACGGCCTCTTTTCTCGACACGGTTGACATGGTGATGCTTGCCAGCCCCAGCGCGATGACTGGGTCGGCCATCACACCGCTCACAGTTGCGGAGAAGCAGGCCCTGTTGGATTTTGTCGGACGCGGCGGCATTGCCTATCTACTGGCCGCGGGCGATTCTTTTGCCGGCGCCGCCAGTGCTCCCGCAAATGCAAGCCTGCTGGATCCTTTCGGGCTGCACGATACAGGGAGCATCAATAATCCCTTATCTGCGGCAACCGTGGTCGATCCAGGCGCCACCGCATGGACGAGCGGCCGGTATGGCTTTGTGAGCAACTACACGGCGTTCTATCCCGGGTGGTTCGACAACCTTGGCCCATACGCCCAGGTGGTTGCTCGTCTTACTGTGAACAATCAGCCCACATTGGCCCTTATTGAGGCGAAGGCTCTCGCGCCTGACAGCGGCCCTGTCTTTTTATCCAGCTCAGCCGTTTTGCCCGAGAGTCTCATGCTCAACGCCATGGATATGAGCGGCATGCACAGTCAACTGTACGACTTCTCAAGCAGCCTGCGGTTGCTCAACACACAAAACTCCACATCACAGGTTCAAATTGTTGCTTTTGATTTGGATAGCCTGTCCGTCACTCAACAAGTGAATGTCGTTACGGTGGACCAGTTGCCTGATTTGTCCGCGGGGATATTTATTGGCGACATTGCTCTACGCCAGGTCAATTCCTTCACATTACTAAAGCGTGTTGATTCGCTCACATCAAATCGGGAAGAACCCTCGGCCGAGCCTTTAGTCGTCTCTGAAATAGTTCTGTCTTGGACGGCTAGGCCCGAAGGCACGTTTCTCATTGAGAAGAGCGCGGATTTGGTTCACTGGCAAACCGTGCCATCATCGATCCAGGAGACAGGCCCCGGCAGATATGAGAGTCATTGGACCCATACATATTCCGGATGGTGCTTCTTCCGAATTCGATAGCACCTGCAAATGACGGTCTGCACGAACGCCCAAGAGCGGGGCCACGCCGAGGGGCGTTGAGGGTCTGTTCGCTGACGGGGCCAGGTCCCAATCCGATCCGCCCGTTGGCCGCGGCTCATGAAGCCAACAGGGCCAAGGGTTGGGGTTTAGCGGACAGGCGCGCTGGTTCGGGCCTGGAGCCAGCGAAGGTCCTGGTTGTCCGGCATGATCTGCGACCCAACTTGGCCATAGGCAACCCGGGTGCGCAGGTCCTGCCATCGGTGCGCTTCCGCCCTGCCATCAGCATAGGAGAGCGTGCCTTGATAATCGTGCCGCGTCTCCGGCCAATCGATCATCTTGGGTGGCTCGGTCATCGCCATGGCAAAGCACCCGTCGTTGATGCTGTATTCATCTTCGGTGATGAACACAAAGAGCTTGGCGGGCGGAGGCTCGATGATGGAAGTGAGATTGCCGAACGTTCGCCAGGTTTTGTTCGCCACGTGGTTATGGTTGCCATCCAGCCATGCGCCGTCCACAGGAGCGGCTGCGCCCGCTTTATAACCATTCGATCCGACGGCGCCATTCATCGAGTAGCTGCGCACGCGGGGGACGGTCACGGACCCGACCCGCGTCGTGCTCGGATCTGCCGGGCACCTGTAAATGGCCGCATCGCGGGTATAGGGGCCGAGTTGGGCGTACCGCTTGTCGATCAGAAGTGCTACGGATGAGTCCGCGGGCGAGGATGTCACGTTCCCGCCCACCCAGTTGAGGCCCGCGGTGCTGCCGTCGTCGGTGTTCCCGGGCAATCGCCCGGAATAGTCCTCCGCATAGGCCAGCCAGGCGAGAGTGAGGCGGCGGAGGTTGTTGAGGCAAGTGACGGTTTGTCCCGCGGATCTGGAGTTGGCCTGCACCGGCCTATGGATCAGCATTATCAGGCCCAGTAGCCCCAGCAGCGTCAGGAGGTCGGCTCGGGTAAACCCTGCCGACCGGGGTCCTACCGTGTTGCCGGGGGCCTTGCCGAGGGGATGGAAGGGAGATTTTAAAAGATTCATCTTTCTTGTTACCGCCGCCTTAATCAGAGCTGGGCGCTGACCTTCTCGATGGTGACGATCAGCGCCCCGCGGGCCCAGGGAAATTTGGACTTGAGGGTGTTGGCGGTCACCCCGAAGGTCTCGACGCGGCCTTTGCCCGCGACGCAACAGCCCTGTCCGCGGCCCTCTTCGCGTTTCACCTTACGGCTGGCGAAGAGCAGTTCCACTCGGGGATCGAGCTTGAGATTCTCCTCGGTCTGGAGATACCGCCCGGCGGGGATGATGAGTTCCTCACCCTCCACGCCCGAGGCGCGAATATAGGCGCCCCAGGTTGCCACCAGGTGGGGGCCGTTCGGCCCTGTGGTGGCGATGGCCACCCATTCGGACTTCTCGACGACATCGCGGCACGCGCCTTCAATTCTAGGCATGGGCAATGGCGGGTTAGCCGAGTTTCCAAGGCTTGCGGTAGGCGCGGGTGAGCAGTTTGCTGGCTTCCGGATCGCCCACGATCACTTCCTTCTTCGCATCCCACTTGATCTTGCGGTGGACCTTCATGGCGATGAGGCCCAGGTGTCCGGGGATGGCGGAGTGATGGGCGGTATCGATCGGGGTGATGGTTGGCTTGCGCGATTTGACAGAATCGAGGAAGTTCCGATGGTGATTCCGGGAGTTGATGAGCTTGACCTTGCGCTGGTCCTCGGGCAGGCGGGAGATATCCTTCCAGTCGGCGTTTGAGGCATCGAAGCCGCCGCGGTCAACCCAGACCCAGCCATCAGTGCCGATCCATTTGGTGCCGCCGCGGATGTCCGGGTGTCCGCCCGCGATGGTCATCGTGACGTTGTTCGGGTACTTCAGGTTGATCCGGTACTTCGTGCAAGTATTCCATATGGCATCCTCGGGCGGGAATTCGCCTTCGCCTTCGATTTCGGACGGCCCCACATTGTCAAAATCGAGCCCCCAATGAGCGATATCGCAGTGGTGGCCGATCCAGTCGAGGAGCTGGCCACCGCCGGTGTTGTAATTCCAGCGCCAGTTCATGTGGATGCGACACTCGATGTAGGGCATCATTTTGGACGGGCCGATCCAGCGCTCGTAGTCGAGGTTGGCGGGTGGCGGGGTGATGGACCTCTTGTTCCCGGTTCCGGCGAAGTCGGTGTGGCCCGCGGGGAGACCAACCTCGACATGGGTGACCTTGCCGATCATGCCGTTTCGGACAATCTCGCAGGCCTTGTGGAAGTTTTCGACTGACCGTTGCCACGAGCCGGTCTGCCAGATTCGCCCGTTCTTGTGGACGGCTCGGACCATGGCCTGCTGCTCGGCGATGGTACGGGCGAGGGGTTTCTCGCCGTAGATATCCTTCTTCTGTTTGGCGGCCTCGACAGCCACAAGCGCGTGCCAATGGTCCGGCACGGCCAGCATCACGGCGTCGATGTCCTTCCGGGCCATCATTTCCCGGTAATCGCTGTAGGGCTTGCAGTCCTTGTTGCCGTAGCGGGTGTTAATGGTGTTGAGGGCCTTTTCAAGATGGTCCTTGTCAAGATCGCACGCGGCGACGATCTGGCAGTCCTTCTGGTTGAGGAAAGCGTCCGTGTTGCCGGGGCCCATCATGCCCCAGCCGACGACGCCCATAGTGATGCGGTCGGAAGCGGCGGGGCGGTTTTCCGAACCGAGCGCGGTGGAGGGAATGAGCACTGGGGTCGCGAGCGCGGCCCCGGCCGCGGCGAGGAAATGCCGTCGAGTCATTCCGTAATTGCCAGTAGAAGATTTCATATACGTGTGACGATGAAGGATCATCTGGCGAGATTCGAGAAGAAAATGGAGGGGTGTGCCGCAGGCGGGGCTGGCGAGTTGTTGCGCCTTTGGCGCCGCGCTCAACCCGCCCACACCTGAACGTGATCGCCTGCGGGCCACCTTACAGGAGGGTGAAAGTGGACGGGCGTGCAAACAGGTGATATTTCGACCCGACAAGCGTGCCCGGACGAATTAACTTCCCACCATGAGCGCGAAGGAAATCATCAACGAACTGCCCAAGCTGACCGAGGCTGAATTGCGGCTGGTGCGCCGGCGATTGGTCGAAATCGCCGCCCAAAACCAGGATATTGATCTGTGCAACCAGGCCGCGCTGGACGGCGCGGTGATGCCAGACCGCATGGAGGATGATGATGCCCATCCTCAATCCCGGTGAAGTCTGGATAAGTGGGCCAAGGGCGCATGGCCTGAACCTCGGTTGTAGATGCGCCCGTCACAGGCTCCGCATCAGTTCGTCCAGAGTGATTCTGACGCGTTGTGCGTCGGGGGCAAATACCTCCGGCGGCCTCTTGAAATCTCCAATGTCGGACGACCAACCAATGAAGCGACCGTGAGAGTCGAAGGAGTATCCGGCCGGACCAGATGCGATATAGCGACCGGCTGGGCCCGTGATCTGGTAGTAAACGCCCCGTTCCGTCGTGATGCGGTATGCTCCCTTCGGCGCTTTGAGCCAGTGCAGACAGGAAGCAACATCAGTGACGCTTTTCGGGGGTGTTGCGCGCGAAACGGGAACTTGGTCAGCCGCGATGCAACCAATCAGGACCAGAAGTGGAAATGCCAGGGTAAAGCCAATGACTTTGAGAATGCGCTTCATGGTCTCAAAACGGATATCTCTGGTCTGTGCGCAGGAAAGTCACCTCGAAACCAACGCGAGAACCGTCCGTCTGCAACTCGTGAACGGGGAATGCGCCGTCCCCAAAGCCAGAACTGACGAAGGGCATCACCGCACCAACCGACTTGTCCAGCACCGCGATTCCATGGGTGGCCGCCGCCTCCAGCGTCGGACAAATCACTTCCCAGGACGCGTTGCCGTCAGTTCCCCACGCCCGCGCGAAGACGTCAAAATCGTAAATGCCGATATTGGCGGTATCACTGCCGGTGTGTCCGATTTCGGGGCCAGTTACCGCAACAGCATCGGGGTGAATCGCCCGCAAGCGCGAGATCCGCACGTCCCTGCCGTAGGCCATCGCTCGAGCTTGGACGCGATAGAGCCCGGGTGGCAGGGCAACGAGGCACCCTTCCTGAGGATCGGCTGCGTAGCAGGGATCGACTATATGTAACTTGGGGGAGCGAAGCGTCAACTCGCAGAAGTCCAGCCAGTCGCTTTCCTCACCGAAGTCGCCGTAGGACGGCTTGCCTGTGAAATCACCTGCCAGGTAGTCCTCGGTTTTCATGAGTGTGTACTAACGAGATATGGCCGACTGTACTGATCCTCGGCAGACGAGTTCACGTAGACCCGTGTAGCCTGCCATTCGCTTCGGGGCATGATCGTTACTGAGAATCCCGGCCCGTAGGAACAGCGCGTTCTGAACTAGCGTTACGTCACCGAAAACATGCCTGTACGCGGGGTCAGCAAACTCGGTCCTTATTCCCCCCTTCTGGATCAAAAGCAACGCGTAACACCGGCGTGCGACTTCGACCGATCTCCACCAATCATAGCGGCACAGAGGGGCGCGATCCCGTACAAACTCGAGAATTTCGGCTTCGACGGCCTCGATCTTGTTCCGAAGGGGCAGGTCGCCGATTCGCTTTACATGGAGAAGATCGAGAATGCAGCGCCTTTCTTCATCGACGGCGAGCAATTGCCTGCGTTGACGTGACTGGAACTCGGGGTCTGTCCGTTGCGCGCGCGGCATTGACTCCTCCACCAGCTTCCTTTGGTCGAAAATCAGAGCATACGGCTTGTCCAGGCGCTCCAATACGACGAGAGTGTTACCACCCAACTCCTCGAGACCGAGGTGGAAAAGGTTGTTGTTGCTGATGTCCACCTTCTGGCTGAAGTACAACGACTTAAGATTGTCCTCTTCCATGGTCACGGTCTTGCCGAGGATGAATGCCACGCCCTTGTTCTCCGGGGCTCGCGACTCTGCTTTCCAATTGGAGTTCGTGTCCACGATGAACCGGACCATCCCCGCGATTACCTCGAAGAGGTCTTCAGTCTGCATGGGATTCACCAATAGTCGGCGTCCCTCCAGAGTGCAGTGGCTAACCGAGTGCTTCAACTGCTCGCGCAATTCTGGCGTCATCAGTCGTTCAAGTTCCTGCGGCAATCCCATTGGCACTGCTCAACCTCAACCACCTGTCCAGTTTTTCGGGAGCACTATAGCGATAAGGCACAGGACAGCCCCTTCGTATAGATAATCAGGTATCGGCATATTCTCCATAAGGCTATTCAGGATAAGTGTTGGAAGCATAACTCGCCCTCGCGCTGTAGAGCAAGGCCATAACGCATGGCAGTGGTTCTCGAATTTGGCGGGCGGGCGGAGCGAACCGTCGAAGTGCTTTGCGCTGCATGTAGGAAACCACCACGGTTGCCTAATCTAATTCCCCTCCGTCCGTACGCGGCCCGCGTCCCCGATCCCCAGCTTCTCTCCATGTCCAGGAGCCGGACTTCTGAGCAGCGACCTCAGCGGACGAAGGGACTCTGGTGCAGTGTTGGAACAGGTCGTTTGTGCCTCGCCCCTCTTTCGTGCGCCAACTGGATTCGTCCTCGATGGGGCTCCTTTCGCACCGGCGTTGGCGAGTTGTCGCGCTTCCAGCGCACAGGCCGGCAGGCGCGAATGTCGCTTCGCCATGCCTCAAGCCGCTGAGCCTCTGTCAAGACGTGCGCGCATTCGCGAACCTGGGCGACTTCATCCTTGAATGCGGGCGGGGGGCCTCTATAAGTCTCTGAGCGTCGGCTTTGACGGAACATGAATGAGAGCAATAACCAGGTCTCGCCCGTGCGAGCAGCGTCGGAGGGCGGATGCCCGACGGTCGTTTCTCGAAGAGATTTCATGGTGCGGGCGGATGTCGTTGGGGCTGTGCTGGCCGGCTCGGCCGTGATCGTTGTGGACGCAGCGGCGCAGGCAACTGAGGAGAAAAAACAATGGACGACAAGAACATCATCGTGGCGGCGGATCCGTTCGCGATTGCGCTTAAAGACGCGATTGTGGAACATCTGAAGGGCAAAGGGTACGCGGTCACGGACATGGGCGCGGTGAAGGGCAAGGAGATGCC
>Ga0209514_10006148_pt1 | contig 14854 bp, 20 predicted proteins | sample Subgrocontami58m_FD_187452 | JGI IMG/M metagenome (GOLD analysis project Ga0209514, IMG submission 187452) | Subsurface groundwater microbial communities from S. Glens Falls, New York, USA - GMW37 contaminated, 5.8 m (SPAdes) (version 3) | ecosystem: Environmental > Aquatic > Deep subsurface >...
GGCTGGGATCGAGGGTTCAATTCCCTTCACCGCCATTTAGACTTATTCTAAAAATTCCGAAGTTTTAAATAACCAAAATCCATATAGACGCATGCAAAAAGAGATAGTGAGCGTAGTCAAATGCTCAAGTTACAAAAACGAAGAAGTAAGAAAAGCGCTGGAATCCAGTTTAAAAAACATCAACTTTGAATTCAAAAAAGGAACAAAAGTTCTAATCAAGCCAAACTTGCTCTCAGCAAGTTTGCCAGAAAGAGCAATAACCACTCATCCCATAATCCTTGAAGAATTATGCAAAATTCTCAAAAAATACGATGCAAAAATCTATATCGGAGACAGTTCTGCATTCGATACAGACCAGGCATTAGAAACTTGTGGAATAAACAAACTAAGCAAGTACGCAGAAATAATCAATTTCGAATCCCAGCCTAAAAAATTCTTCAACCTCGGCAAAAGAACACACAGAGTTCCCCTTCCTAAAATTCTATTTGACGTAGATTTAGTCATAAACGTAGCTAAATTGAAAACTCACGCACTGACTCAGGTAACTCTCTGCACAAAGAACCTCTACGGCTGCATTCCAGGAAGACTAAAAGAGCAGTATCATAAACTTCTTCACACTCCTAAATCATTCGCAAAATTCATTGTAAAAATTGAAGAAACAATCAAACCGCAATTAAACATCCTTGACGGAGTAACCGGAATAGAAGGAAATGGTCCGGCATCATCAGGAAAGAAAATCCAGAGCAATCTTATATTCGCAGGAAAAAACGCTCCAGCAGTTGATATAATCGCCTCAGAAATAATGGGCTTCAGACCAAACAGCATTCCCACAAACAAACTATCCCACTTAAAAAGAAAGCATATTGAAACAATTGGAAATGGAAAAGAATTAAAGTTAAATTTCGAAAAACCAACAACTCACAGCATTCAGGCATTCATGTTCCTTAATGCTCTCTTCCCAAAATCAAAAATCACATTCAACAAAGAAATTTGCAAGAGATGCCATCTCTGCGAGAAGAAATGCCCCGTTCGCGCAATCACGCTCAAAACAGAAGACGGCTTTCCCATATGCAACTGGAAAAAATGCATCCAGTGTTTATGCTGTATTGAAGTCTGCCCTCACAAAGCAGTTTATCTCAGGGATCACTGGAGCAAAATAGCAGTAAGGTACATTGCCAAGAAAGTGATTAAGTTTTAAATTTTGTTTATTGTTGATAATTCAATAGACTGACGAACTTCTCTAACAACATCCTCTAATCTTCTGTCATTAACTTCTAATTCTATAGTTGAGTTCTTTATTTGACCAATTAGATGAATTCTTGCGCTGTATTTTTTATCAAATAAAGGAAAATTATCACTTATTGGAGGTTCTTTAGCTTTTTTTAAACCTAATCTATAAAATAATCCTACTGGTTTCTGAGGGACTCTTGGTTGAAAGCTAACATCTCTTCCATCATATTCAAATCCAATTTCTAAAATAGGACTAAAACCAAATATTAAAGTATCCGCCAAACCGCCCTTAATCGTCATTTCAACTCTTGGATCAGTTCTACTTTTTCCAACAACATAATTTTCAGATAACATGACATCACTATGTTTTATTCCAACCTGAGTATTTGGGTCAACATGCTGGTTATATGCCTCTACAAAAGCTTTTCCCACCTCGCCCACAAAAGGAGCTGTAGCAATTCCTTCTCTTGCTTCTTCAGGAGTTATAATCCTTCCGTATTTCTCTTGCCTTAATATCTCTTGTTTTCTATGAAAATCATCTAGATAAGATTGTATTTTTGGTGTAACTCTTAGAACACCATTTTTGACTTCCTCGTCTATTTCCCATCCTGCAAAATGAATATCTTTTTCTTGTAGTAAGCCCAATATATCCTCAAAGTTTTCAGGAACCATCCCTAAAATTCTTTCCCTAGCAGGTCTCCCAATTTTAGCCTCAATTTCATCTACATATCTTTTATCACTTTCATGAACATTTCTGCTTCCAGCACACCAACAAGCAGCTAAAGTCCCAGGTCCAAATTCTCTAACTTGTTCAGCAATTTTCATGCCCCTATAAGAAGTAATAACTTTTTTAGGTGCAGCTAAGCCCCAAAAAACAGTACGACCATTATAGGCTAATCCTACACCCATAGAAGTTCCATCATCACAAGCGATAGGAGTAGCTAATTTTGTTTCTCCATCTATAACTTTCATTCCTTGTTCTCCTCTTACAAATGTTGTGAATGCCATTTTATCTTTAAATTATGTAATTTCTTTCTATTTAAATCTTTTGGTTTTGTAACTACTCTATAATTATAATATCGCTTCTTAGTAAGAGACACAAATTTCGTTCTATTTTTCCTGCCGAACAAATAGCCCTGACAACCCTAATTTTAACTTTTGATAACCTCCATACCTCGGTGCATCAGGTTAATTTATTTTAGAATGGTTTAATGGACTTTCCTGGTTTTTCCTGGGTTATCAGCCTAATAAAAACAATACTAAAGAATTAATATAAACCCCACAAAAATCGTTTATTAGGTTAATTTAAATTGAGTTAAAAAATAATTTTATTGCAGTCATCTTCTATGTTTAAAAAATTCTATCTGCCTGAATCGTTTCATAACTTCCGCATAATTTCCTTTTTCAACAAGAACCTTTTTTCTATTGCTGCTTAACAATCTGAAGTCATAGCTCGCCAAAGATTTTTTCAGCCTGCTCTTTCCAGGATAATCTCTCCAACTTCTTTCCCTCTTCAGCCTAAATTGCAAAACCATTTTATCGTTTAAGATTTAAGCTATCTTAAATTTAGTTATTTTTTCATATTGTTTATTCTTGTATGGCAAATAGATTTCTTTTGTGATTTCAATCTGCTTTTTGTACTGCTCAAACATTTTAGGAGTAATCATCTTATTCAGCAATGGAATTAGAGGTATAAGTTTTTTTCTTATTTCCTTATGTTTTGGGCAGGTTATAAAAATGCACCACCAATACTGCCCTTCTTCCTCAATTATATCCAATGGGAATAATCTGCAATCAAGAGGGCGTTCTTCATAAAGATGACATCTATCACATTTTGCATATTTACAGGCTGTAAAATCCATTATAAAATCAGTAGAATTTATTTTTTTTACATTTTCACTAAAATTTTTAAGAGGGGATTCATATTCTTCTTCTAACAGCCATGGGAAATAACAGCATTTTGAGCAGCCAGCACACTCAGAGAACTGAATACCATTAAATAAATCATAAAGGTTAGCTATCTCTGCTTTCATCGTTTGATATCCTTCCATCCAATCTTCTTTTTTCTCAGTTCAGAAAGCGAAGAAAACTTTTCCTCAAAAGTTTCCTTTTCCTCCTCATAAAAAATTCCTAAAGGAATTTTTGTCTTATCCTCAACTTTATTATAATCAAACTCCAAAGCTCTATCCATTGCCTGTTTCCAGTTGCTCTTGTCATGCCCTGCTTCCTGCAAGTTGTATGCATGCTTCTTGTAATCAACATCCGGATGAAAAATTATGCACGGCTGAATCACCTCAATAAACGCAAACCCTTTATGCTTAACTGCCTGCGCCAAAACATCCTCCACCTGCTTAACATCAGCAAAAACTCTCGCCACAAATCCGCAATTGGCCGCAAGCATAACCTTTATCGGATTCAGCGGTTCAATCTTCACTCCCTCAGGAGTAGTCTTGTCAGCATATCCTTTCTCAGTCGTCGGAGTCGGCTGCCCAACAGTCAGAGCAAAAACCTGATTATTATGAACAATATACTTAAAATCAGAATTATATCGCGCAGCGTGAATCAAATGCTCAATCCCTTCAGCATACGCATCCCCGTCTCCAGCAAATCCCAAAACATTCAGATTAGGATTTCCTATCTTCATTCCGAGGCATATCGGAACAACTCTTCCGTGCAGAGCATTAATTCCATTCAGATTAACATAATCAAAAATCTTTGACGCGCATCCTATTCCAGAAGCAATCGCCCAATTCTCCTTATCGCTCTCGCTCCTGATTTTCTTTGCAAGAAAATTTCTTACTCCAGATAATATCTGAAAATCAAAACATCCCGGACACCATGTCGGCATTTCTTTTGTGTTGATGTTTGGCGAGTTCATTTTACACCCGATTAACAAAATTTAAATAATCTGATACTCTCGAGTTAACGTTGTGGACCAATAGTTTAATGGTAAAACCTTTGTCTGTCAAACAAAAGTCCCGAGTTCGATTCCTTTTATATTTGTAAGAATTAAAAGTACCCAAGAATTTATCAAAATTGTTGGTATCAGCTCGTCCACAGCTTTTTTCAGAAAGATTTATATACTTATAACGCTCGTAATCTATAGGTTTCAACCAATTCATTAAGCTAAACGAACTCGGAATTTTTTCTTTATTCTTGTTCATTTTAACTCCTCTTCATTTATTAATTGGTAAACATCCAGTGCAACCTCTTCATAAGGATGCACTTTCTTAATTTTATTAATTATTTCTTTTGCTTTTTCCTGCGAACAGACAAATTCAATTCTCTCCTCTTCAACTTCTTCTATTTTGTTCGATTTTCCTATATGGGGCTTGGCTTTGTCATTTGGCTTAAATCTCCCAACCCCCCTCGATGAAAAACTGCAGTAAGAATAATTCCCAATAATTCCACCACCTGCACCACTAATTGCCCTTCTTACAGCATCACAATGAGTTAATGGAACAAATACAACTATCTTTATTTTTTTCATTTCAATCTCCTCCTTAATTCATTTGCCAGTTCATCGCTCAAAAACGGGCGTCCGTCATATCTCAATATCTTCTCTTTAATCTCCACGCCCGTTTTTTCCCGGATAACATCAGCTAACATTCCAGTTGCAGAATTCTCAACAAGAATAATTTTCCCGGCTTTTTCCAGTTCACTTTTTATCTTATCAGAAAACGGCTCAACATACAAAACCTGCAAAAACTTCACATCCAAATCCTGAATAGCATCAAGAATAGCCCCCTTAGGAGAACCATAACTCACAATTAAATTTTTCGAGTTTTTATTTCCAAAAATCTTGAACATCTCAAACCTTTCAGCCTCGCTTTTTATTTTTTTCTTATTTTCAAGGCGCCTCTCAACCCCCTGCATTATAACTTTAGCATCCTCGCTCGCTTCTCCCGTAGAGGTATGTTCGTACGAGTTATATCTCCCAAGTTTAGTGCTCTTTTCAGAGTGAGTTATTCGCGGAGTTTTTATAGAAGTATAGAAACTCTCAGCAAGATGCTTATCCGATAAGATTGTTGTCGGAATCTTAAATTTCTGAGAAAAATAAAACGCCTGCGAGGCAAGTTCAGAGCACTCATCCGGATCTCCCGGAACAAGAACCGCCCTGTTAAATTCCCCATGCCCGCAATGCCTGGATAATTGTAAATCTCCCTGCCCAGTATAAGTCGCAACACCTGTTGAAGGCCCCGGACGGGAGGCAAGATAGCAGACAACTGGAATCTCAGCCATTCCAGCCATTGACAAAGCTTCAGTCATCAAGTCAAATCCTCCCCCAGAAGTTCCAATCATTGTCTTCGCCCCGGTTATAGCGCTCCCAAGTGCAGCATTCATTACTCCAATTTCACTTTCCAATTCAAGAACAAGAACATTGCTTTCTTTCTGTCTCGGAGCCATTTCAAATAATATCGGTGTAGCAGGAGTCATAGGATACGCATAATAAACGTCCAGCCCCGCCTCAATAGCTCCGTCAACAATTCCACTGCTCCCATTAGCAAGTTTTCCTTTAATCTTGCCAGGTTGAATAACGGGGCAAGTCTCCTTCTGCTCAGAATATCCCTGCTGAGCATGTTTTAGATTTTCATCAAAATTTCTCAGCTTCTTTAACTCTTCATGAAGAATCTCAAAATCAAGACAGAGTGATTTAAACAATCTCCCTGCAAAATACATGTTCTCCTCCTTGCCCTCCAGAATAATCCCCCCCTTCTTCAGTTCTTTTCTATGAATCTCTAAAGTCTTGTCATCCAGCGCGACAATAACATCCACCTTGCTTTCATTGCTATAAACCTCCTTATCCGAAAACGATACAACATTAAAATTATGTCCTCCTCTTATTACACTCTGATAATCCCGAGAATAAAAAACGCAATATCCCTTCTTAACAAGCGCACCTGCAACTAAATGCGCAAGTATATTCGACCCCTGCCCCGCCTTACCCCCGATTAAAATTGATAATGTCATTAAATAATACAAGGATAGTCTACATTAAAGTAGAATAAATAATCCTTCTCCCAGTAGTTTAATTTTAACATTCATTTTTAACATTTTTTCAATTATTTATCCTTGCGTACTTTATGCCTGCCTATTCGCGGGGCATTGTCATCTTTCTCCTTTTACAACTTCAACACAGAGAATAGCTTTAAATATCTTATGAATATAACTTAGATATGCTAAACGTAATAGATTCACTCAGTCAGCTCAAAGGATTTCCTCTAGCAAAATGGCAGATAGTAAAAACCGAATTAGACATAAAAAAATTCGGCTTTCCGTGCTGGTTGAAAGCAAACATTGAAGGGCATAAAACAGAAGAAAAAGCAGTCCTACGATGCAAAAACCTGGATGACGCTCAAAAAAATCTAATCACTCTTAGAAAAAAATTCCCAACTCAAACGGTTATTGTTCAGGAAGAAATCGACGGAATGCCAATGATTCTCGGATTAAAGGAAGATAAAGTATTTGGAAAATTGTTGATGATAGGATTCGGCGGAACATTCGCAGAAACCGTCCGCGATGTAAGTTTCCGCGCACTTCCAATAAAAAAGGAAGAAATTGAAAAACAAATTCGCGAGCTGAAGATGTATCCCGCCCTCGTCTCGCGAAAAAAATATGCAGTTGACAAGTTAGTAAGTTTGGCAGAAAAATTCTCAAATTTAGAAATTCGGGAAGCTGATTTAAATCCCGTCATCCTCACTGAAAAGGATGCAGTTATTGTTGATTCGAGAATTCTCATTTAGCTATTTTTGATTTCGGTATCTGAAATCAAAAAGTCGCCAGATGCGACTTTAGGATGCTCAGAGAAATATATAATTTCTCTGACATGAGAATCCGAGGAGAGGATTGAAGTCTAATCACTTTTCTCTAATAACCATTTCCATAAAGGAACAAATCGTATAGTTGCTTTATCTCCAAACCATTCAGATTTTTCGTCTTTTTCAGTATCTTCCGTTATTATCAAAAGATTATTGCATTTCAACTCTTTTCCAGCCTTAATCAATGCTCTTACTTCTCTATTTTTAGTTTCTAATGCATTTACATTAAAGCACACCTGTATTAACTGCTTAACTTTTGTTCCCTCTTTTATGACAAAATCAACTTCTTCTTGCTGCTGATTTTTCCAGTAATAAAAATTTAGGTCATTGTTCAGTTCTCTTCTCTTTAATTCAATAGCAACAACATTTTCATACAACTTGCCAAAATCCGGGCTGGATTTAAATGCCATAGCCCCTATAAATCCATTGTCTATACAATAAATTTTTTTATTTGAGGACAATTGCTCTTTGACTTTATACGAAAACCTGCTCAGGCTAAAAAAAATAAATGCCTCTTCTAAATAGCCAAGATATCTTTCAGTTGTATGCGAGCTTTTAATTTTGCCAACCATTGTTAAAGAGTTATAAGAATATTCGCTTGCAATATTTGAAATAAGATATAGCGCCAAATTCTCAATTTGTTTTGGATTTCTGATGTTATATCTTTTTACAATATCTTTATACATTATTGACCTAAACAGGCTAGACAGATACTCTTTTAAGTCAGTTTTTTTAAACAATATTTCTGGATAACCTCCATTTAGTAAATATTGCGACATTTTTTCTTTTATCTCGATAGTTATTAGCTCTCTATCTTCAAATTTAAGATACTCTTTAAATGAAAATGGAAAGACATTAGTTAACAAATGCCTTCCAGTAAGATGTGTCGCTAATTCCTGGCTTAGAAGATTCGAATTGCTTCCAGTAACAACCAAAATATATCCTTGCCTTTGCAATCGATTTGCAAATAATTCCCATTTAGGAAGATTTTGAATTTCATCAAAAAGAACAAATTTAGGATAGTCATAAACTGAGTTTACAGCAGTAACTATCTCGTCATAATTCTCTACTTCAACTAACTTCTCATCATCAAAATTAACATATCCAAATTTACCTTGTTTGTTTAAAAAATGTACTGCAAAAAATGATTTTCCCGCTCTTCTCGGTCCAATTATAACTTTTATTAAATCGTTATTTAATTTTAAGTCCTGATTTCTTTCAACATACTTCTCCTTAAGTTTCCCCTCAATCTCGCGTTTCTGTAAAGCTATTATTTCTTTAATCTCTTGCAACATAAAAATCATATTACAATATAGTTTATAAATGTTTGCATTATAAACTTTAAATTGCATGCCCTTAAATACTAACTCCCAGTTAGTAATTATGCCCTAAAGTGCTCATTGCCAGTTAGCATGAAGAAGGAAGTCAAAAATTTCCGAAAAGATGCGATAATTGTTGACTCGAGAATTGAAGTGTAAAGCTTGTGGTTATAACTACAGATTTTTAATCAAAACCTGTGGTTGCACATACTCTCTTTTTAGAGTTGCATTACTATCTCGTCTGAAAAACAACCTCCCTCTTATCCAGCAATCTTACCAACAACCCTTCCCAAATCTTCCGCATCATCAAAAACTAAAATATTCCTTGCCTCTAAAAACTTTTTAGAACTGTCAACCTTCCCGCCGCCATAGAAAATTGCAAAGACTGGTCTCTTCAAATGAGTAAGTAATTCAGCAGTCTTCTCGCACTCAGTCATATTCTGCGGAGTTAACAGAACTACAAAAAAGTCAAACCATGACTCGGCATCCAGTCTGGATAAAACATCCCAATACCTGTCAGCAAGCGCATCCCCAATCAAATCAACAGGAGTATTATGGCTCCATCCGGGAGGAAGAATCTTGTTGAATTTTTCAACAATTTTCTCAGGCAGCGAAACAACATCAATACCATTTTTCTCCAAAGCATCACTAGTCAAAACTCCCAACCCGCCAGCATTAGTAACTATCATCGCTCTCTTTCCTATTTTTCCAACCTTATCAAGCGCCTGTGCAGTTTTGAATAACTCTCTCATACTTGAAACTTCAATCAAACCTGCCTGTTTAAATACTGACTCGTAAACTCCCCTCTCAGAAGCAAGCGCAGAAGTGTGAGATTTCGTCGCCCTCTCCCCGCTCCCAGTCTTCCCTGACTTAAGAACCAGAATCGGCTTCTTGCACGCAAGGCACGTCTCAATAAACCTCTTTCCTCGCGCCTCCTTCAAACTCTCCATGTACAAAGCAATAACCTTCGTGTTTCTGTCCTTGGAAAAATACTCAATAAAGTCAGAAAAATCACTATTCATCGAAATTCCCAAACTCACAAACGCGCTCATCCCTATGCTATCCTTCAAAGCCAAATCCAAAACCCCTACTCCCAGCGCCCCTGATTGAGAAACAAACGCAATTCCCCCCTTCGGCGGAATTCCCTCAAAAAAAGTAGTGTTCACCTCCTTGTAGCAATCAACAAATCCAAATGCATTCGGTCCAATAACCGAAATTCCCGCATCACTAGCAATCTTCTTTACTTCCTCCTCTAATTTGTTATTTCCCGCCTCAGAAAACCCGGAAGAAAGTATAACAACATTTTTAACTTTCCTTCTTGCAGCCTGCCTCATAACCTCAAGAACAAATTCCGCCTTAACAGCAATAACAACGCAGTCAATATTATACGGCACCTCATACAAATCCTTATAGCACTTCTTCCCAAGTATCTCAACAGCATTTGGATTAACCGGCAGGGCAAGAATATGCTTATTGGCAAGCAAATTCTTAAAAACCGCATGCCCCACTTTTTGCTCCTCTCTGCTAGCCCCGACTACTGCAAAAATCTTGCTTGTAAAAAATCCCTCTCCGCTCATAGCAAGTGTAAATAATGAAGATATATAAAGATTATTAAACATCAGAGATACTGATAGTAAAATGAGATATAGAAAAGCAGTATTTATTGTGACATATAGAAAAGCAAGACCAAGGTTTTGCAAATCCTATACTATCCTCTACCTCGTACTTAAGCGAAAGCTCCACTGGACTGGATGGGAATTTCCAAAAGGAGGAATGGAAAATGGAGAAAATTTAACCAGTTCAGTAAAACGTGAATTAGAAGAAGAAACAGGACAAATTACGAGTAACATAAAAAAATTCAAAGAAGAAGGAAAATATCGATACGACAAAGAATATCCTGACAGAAAAGGAATCATCGGACAAACATACACTCTTTTCTCAGCCGAACTGAAAAGCAAGAAAATAAAATTAGACAAAAAAGAGCATTCAGACTATAAATGGCTAAGTTTCAAAAAGGCAGAAAAAATTCTGACATGGAAAAATCAAAAGGAATGTCTGAGAATAGTAAATAATTTTATGTCGCGCACGGAAATCTGATTTTTGCCTTTTCCCCTCGCTTTCTTGGAATTAAATGAGTATGTGAATGCATAACAACCTGCCCCGCTTCCTCGCCATTATTAACAATAATGTTAAATCCCTCTCCGCCCTCCTTTAATCTTATCCCAGCAACTTTTTTTATCACATCAAGCAATTCAGAGCCAAGAACAGCAGGCATATCAAGGTAATTAACAAAATGCTTTTTCGGGATAATCAGAGTATGCCCCTTTGAGCACGGATTTACATCAGGAAAAGCAAGAAAGTTGTCTGATTCATAAACTATCTCCGCTTTAATCTCTTTTTTAGCAATTTTGCAGAATATGCACTCTTCCATAAAAACCAAAGAACAAAGAGGTTTATAATTATTCCTAACCTCTCTTTATTAAAGAATAACCAAAAGCAATATCGATTCCCGCAATAAAGTAATAAAAAAATATGTTTGGAAGATTTAAGTTTTGTCCAAATTTATAGTAATCAATTAATTCTTTTGCATTATTCGTCACTGCCGCAAATAAACAAGATACCCCTGTCCCAATAGCTAAAGTGCCTACCACTGTGCCAATACACTTCCACTTTTCATGTTTCTTAAACATATTCGCTTCTTTTTTAATTGTATCTTCTAAATCAGAATCAACCATTCTTTCTCCAGCGCATGCCCTTCCCTTCCTTCAAAAATTTCTCAAGAATCTCAAGCTCCTCATAAATTCCGTCAATCAAATCATACTTCTTAGCTTCCTCCAACGAAACCCATGCATATTCCGTCAGAGCGTCACATAACTTCACCTCTCCCGAATCATACTCGCCATACAAGCTTATAACAAGCGTCGGAATTCCATCATGTCTGATGTAAACTAAACTGCACACATACCCAATATTCTTAATTTCAACTCCAACTTCCTCCCTAACTTCCCGCCTTACTAAATCCTCGGCAACATTATACCACTGATTTCCTGCGGTATCAAATTCCCGGTTCTTATAATCACTTGCCTCCAGCTTTCCACCCGGAACAGTCCACTTCCCGGGCGAGTTCTTCTCCCAGTCAGCCCTTTTCGCAATAAGATATTTACCATCCTTCAGAATAATTCCCGTAGCCACAACATAGTGCGCCTTATTTGGATCGTATTCCATTCCCAATCACAACAATGTTTATATAAAAACCCTTCCTCAAAAAATTTGACTAGATTTGACTAAAATGGACATCTTAAAGCTATTTCAGTATAATCAGAAACTTAAGTTTTCCGATATAGAAAGAACTCTAAAAATACGTTCAAATAAGCTTGCATACCATCTGAAAAATTTGACTAAGAAAGGACTGCTGATTAAAGAAGGAGATTGCTACTCCCTCTCGGAAACTTCAGAGCAGCTTATCCCCTATCTCTCCGAAAAAGCATCGCCGCTAGTAGTAATCCTAATCAGAATCGGAAATAACAAACAATGCTTTCTCCATAAGCGAGAGAAGCGCCCGTTCAAAGGCAAGCTGTCCCTGCCAGGAGGAAGGTTGCGAGTCAACGAATCAATAAAAGAGGCTGTAAAAAGAATAATGAATGAGAAATACCAGATAAACGCCTCGCTAACAAAAGTAAACTCGGTAAATCTCGAATTAGTAAGAAAAAATAACAAAATAATCCATAGCTTTCTCCTTATCCTAGTATCAGCAAAATCAAAAAACAAAATAGAACTGCAAAACGTAAAAGCACACAAAAGAGAGATAATCTCAAGCGATTATCAGCTTATAACCTCCAAAGATAAAAGTATAAAAATCCAGTCTTTCTTCACAAAAGCATAGAAAATGGGCTCGTAGGCTAGTAGTAAACTATTCCCATGGCATGGGAGTGTCCTGGGTGCGATTCCCGGCGAGTCCATTCGCAATTTTGCAAAACAAAGAGTTATCTCTAAACTAATCCCTCAAAAAGATATCCTCAACTTAATTATTAAAAATTAGTGAGATTAGTGAACTCTGAACTAATCGAACAATAAATTCGAGCAGTTTCACTTTGCTATATTTCTCTATTAATCAAGAAGTGAGAATGCGAGTAGAGCCAAGCGAACGCGAGGCGAGAGTATCGATAAAGTACGTGAGGACTACAAGCCATAGTCAAATTTATAAATCAGAAAAACATCAGCAGACATGGCAGAATATCTTCAATTCATTCTCACTCTCGAATTATTTCTCTCAAGCATGATATTCATCATTGCAGCATATATCCTCCAAAGACTGTCAGATTCAAAAAATTGGAGTTCCTTGCTGATAGTTTCAACAAAAAATACGCTAATCGTTCTTTCAATAATTTCGATGATAGTGTCAGTTTCAATCTACATTGCGCTGAAGCCATTTTAAAAAAAGCGAGCCGGAAATAGACCACATTCTGTCAAACCCTGTTCAAGCAGACGGTTTGTGCTGACATTCGACTGTGCCTCATAAAGAGTTGTACCAGTAAAGGCGCCCGTTTCATCATATCCTTCATCTCAAAGCTTCACTCACGCTTCATCGCTCAACGAAGGCTGTGTCGTTTCTGTTGCGTTGCTCTGCCTCACGACAGGAAAATTTTCACTTTCTTACTTTTTGTCGGTATGCGGATCTTCCTCAGAATTCGACTTTCATTCATAAAAGTCTGTCAATTTAATGACCAAACCCCGAAGTCAGCTATCCAGCTCGCAATTATGCGAATCAAGAAGGGTTTATAAAGTTTTTTAAAGGGCTGGTTTCTTTAACTTTAATAGGGGAGTGTAGCTCATTGGGAGAGCGTCCGGCTGAAGAGCAAGACCAAGGTTTTGCAAATCCTATACGAGGATATTCAGGAACCGGTAGGTAGGGGGTTCGATTCCCCCCATTCCCATTTTTCTAAATATATTTTGGAGCAAATAAATGCTTAAATCGCTTCTTTAATTGCAAGTATTATGAAGGAAAAAGGAGTAATTACTGAAAGAATGACACAATAATCGGGGGAGTTGAGAGAATATGCTGCTTACCTGCATCCCACAACTATGAGCAAACAAGAGGTTGCAAATTATCTTCTCAAGGAGCTAATTCCTTTGTTCGAAAAAAATGTTCCTGAGCCCATTCAAAAAAAGTTAGTTGATGTAGACTGTTTAAAGAAGATGTGTTTAGAAGCTCTCTCGCAAAAGTAGATGAATCCTGCAATTCTCATTCAGTTCATAAATCAATTTATGAATTGCGCAAAGTCATCTTAAATGTTTCTTAAGAAACATTTAAAAACACAAAAAGGGTAGTAGAATTATAAATTTAAAAAGAGGGAAAAATGAGTTGGAATTTTTGTAAGTGGCATGAGAATCCGCTGAACATAGCTTTTCATTGTTTAGCATTCGTAGCCTTGCTTGCAGGACTCTGGTTTCGCGATTGGACAGTAATTATTGTAGCAGTAATCGTTGCTGCTCTCGGGCATCTGGTTCAGATGCTGTCCAGAAAGAAACAGATACCGCAAGAAAAAATAAAGAAGAAAAGAAGGTAAAGCCGGATTTTCCTGAAAATGAGAAAGATAACAAGCAGGAAGGGAGCAATTGAATTATCAATTGGGACAATCGTAATAATAGTCATAGCTTTGACTATGCTTATCCTCGGAATAGTTCTTGTAAGAAGCATAATGTGCGGCGCAATCTCCCTGACTTCAGACACGACTAACGCCGCAAGAAAAGAAGTCAGCAAATTATTTGAAGCAACAGGCGGAGAGGTTCAGTGCGTCGGAAACAGCGGGGAAGCAGTAGTGATGACCCCGGGAAAAGTGAATATAGTGTGGTGCGGAATAAGGGCAGGGGCAGCCTCGGACTATAAAATAGAAATAATCGACATACAATCAACCGATAAAGACATTCTAAGCGCCAGCGCCCTAAACCAGTGGAAAAGCGGACCCGATTACTGGACTGGAAAAGTTTCCCCGGCAGATGAGCTTCCTAAAAAAGTCCTCAGATTAGATATTCCAAATGATGCCCCTGAAACCGGAATAATTGTAAAAATCAGGGCGGCAAAGCCCGGAACAGATTTCGTTTCAACTCAGGATTTGGATTTCAGAATCTCGAGGCAGGGATTGATTAAGGCTGCAATGTGCTGACTTTTTTGAAGGTTGGGTTTCTTAGAAGGTGGTTGAATCCTATTGATGCGCTGAGATACGAGTGGTTGAGAAAATTAATTGAAAAATAGAGCATAATTTTTATCACTCACTTTAGACAACTTTTTTTCAGAGAGTTTTTTAAAGTCTATTTTTATTACTATAGCAAAGGACATTGAAAATTGAGCAGATTTATGCCTTTGATAGACACCTGATTTTCTGAACTCATAACTGCTAAATCCTAAAGATTTCTTATGGAGGTAAGTATCTTCCAAGCTTCAATTTATCGACGATTTCTTTTTGAATTTTATTATTTGCAACATAA
>Ga0209514_10006153_pt1 | contig 14847 bp, 16 predicted proteins | sample Subgrocontami58m_FD_187452 | JGI IMG/M metagenome (GOLD analysis project Ga0209514, IMG submission 187452) | Subsurface groundwater microbial communities from S. Glens Falls, New York, USA - GMW37 contaminated, 5.8 m (SPAdes) (version 3) | ecosystem: Environmental > Aquatic > Deep subsurface >...
GACGTTCGATGTATATTGCGTGGGCGCGTGTGCTTGGCACGGAGTATGTGCATTTACAACAAGATGCCGCACACGTCCGGCGGACTGTATTAGATAAGTATGGCGCCACAAATCCCGCGGAGTTTTTTGCTGTGGCGACGGAATGTTTCTTCGAGAAGGCTGTACAACTTAAGCGAAAACACCCGGAGCTTTATGAGGAGCTGAAGCTCTATTATCAGCAGGACCCTGCAGAACTTCCCCGTTGCTAGTATTGGGGTTACATCAACTCACTTGCATCCGTTCTATTTCTACAAGAACCTCGGATAGAGTTATCTGAAGAGACGCAACAAGTTCTCCACTGCGTAAATGCTTATGGTATGGAAAGGACGGCAATCCTTTCGCTCTCGGATCAGGAGCATTATCATACCGAAAAATTGTTTCTGAATCCTGGCGATAATTGTACGCATATTTGTATTTTTCGGTCCCTTTTCCAGTTTTTTCTATAAACTCTTTGACATCAAGGATGGAACCGTCACGAAAATCGATTCTGCCTGAGATGAAGGCTATCTCTTTTGTTTTTCTATCAACCTGTAGACGATACCTTGCCACTATTGAGCATGCATCAACAATTGATGCAAATTGTGCGACATAGTCATCTATACTCAATAATGATTTCCTCTAAGGATTGTAATTTGTGCTTTAACCGTTCCAGGGTCTCCAGTTCTCCTTCCCATTCCACAAGCTCCATATCATCAACCTTCCCATACAAAGCGCTTCTATCAAATACTCCATACTGAATTTCAAAGGCTCTTAATTTCTCTTGAATACTATCAATAACCTTTTTGAGTATCTCTGTTTCTGTGTGGATTGTGTCTTTTATCTTTTTCTTTGTCCATTCGTTATCTGTTTCTACAATGAGTTTTGTCATTTTTTTACCTCATTACTATAAAGATATTGGCATCACTCTCACACCAATGATCTGATGCTATCTAACGCTATTTTTAACTTATTGCATTACTTGTTCATTTTATATGCAATATAGTTATCTTTGTCAAATTAAAAAAGCCATGAGATTTTTCCAATCTCATGGCTTTTCGCTGAATAAATTTGACCCCATGGGGATTTGAACCCCAGTTCACAGATCGAAAATCTGTTGTCCTAGACCAGGCTAGACGATGGGGCCACATAGTAAATTTATACCACGGATATTTCTGTGGTATAAATTTACTAAAATGGTGAGGGCAGATGGACTCGAACCATCGACAATCGCCTTAAAAGGGCGGTGCTCTACCAGCTGAGCTATACCCCCGAGTTCACTCCTGTTTTATACATATAAAAATATAGCGCAACGTAGCCGCAATAAATTCTAAGTTGAAGGTTGTAAGTTCAAAGCATTAACTTATAACTTGCAACTCGCATTCATCTCTAAAAAACTTACCCGAAAAAGAAGTTTTTACAATATAATACTATGGTGACACTCTTACACCTTGAGTATCTCTTCTGTCTTTTTCTTAACCACATCGTTTAGCTTACCCTCGTATTCGTGGATAAGCTTTTGTACATCATCTTTGGTCCGCTTGGCGTCGTCTTCGGTCAGGATGCCCTCTTTCTCTTCTTTGTCGGTCTGCTTATTGGCGTCGTGTCTGACATTTCGCAGAGACACCTTTGCCGCTTCCCCTTGATCTTTTGCTTGCAAGGAAAGTTTCTTTCTTCGCTCCTCGCTGAGTGGTGGAATCACGATGCGCAGGGCCTTCCCCTCGACCGAAGGGGTTAAACCAAGATCGGACTGCAAAATGGCCTTCTCAATACTTGAGATTATCGTAGTATCATACGGTTTGATCGTTATCGACTGTGCATCGGGTGTTGAAATAGCCGCCAGCTGTTTTAACGGTGAAAAATCTCCGTAACATTCTATTTTTATATTTTCCACCAGTCCCGTACTCGCCCTGCCTGTCCTTAAGCCCCTGAGTTCATCTTGCAGGTGCATAACGACCTTTTCCATCCTTGCTCGTGCGTCTTTAGAGATAGATTCTTTTGCCATATTTCATTATTCCCCGATATATGTCCCAACGGGTTTACCCAAAATTGCCTTTTTGATATTTTCACGTTTATTCATATTAAAAACAATAATTGGTAATTTATTTTCCATACTCAAGGAGATCGCCGTTAGATCCATTACGCCTAGTTGCTTATTCAAGACGTCCATATAGGTCAATTTTTTGTATAGCTTTGCAGATGCATTTTTCAAGGGATCGTCCGAATATACACCGTCAACCCGTGTTGCCTTCAACATCACATCTGCGCCGATTTCAATCGCACGCAAAGCTGCCGCTGTATCGGTTGTAAAATAAGGGTTTCCCGTTCCACCAGCGAAAACAACGACATCTTTTTGTTGTAAATAGTGCAAACAGTTTCGTAATACAAAGGGTTCTGTAATATTTTTAATCTCTATGGCGCTGACTACATGCGCCTTAATGGTAAACCCTTCTAATATGTCCTGCAAGAGCAGCGCATTAATTGCCGTGGCGATCATGCCTACCTGATCAGCCTGTACCCTGGACTTGCCAGCGCTGCCGAACTTTGCGCCTCGGAGGATGTTGCCGCCGCCCACAACGATTGCCAGTTCAACCCCGGTCGCTGAAACATTTTGTATTTCTTTGGCTAATGCAATAAAGTTTTCTGTTTCTATGCCACGCCCATTTTCATTACCAAAACCTTCGCCACTTATCTTTAATAATACTCGTTTATACTTGATATTCCTTTTCATGGGCACAGGGGTAATGCAACGTTTCTTAACTGGCTAACACTCTCCAACCTCGAATCGAACGAACCGATTAATTTTAATATTTTCCCCTATTTTGGCAATATTTGCAATTAATAAATCATTGATCGTTTGAGTATTATCTTTTATGAAAGTCTGCTCCAGCAGGCATCTCTCTTTATAAAAACTATCAATCTTCCCGGCAACAATCTTTTCGATAATATTCGCAGGTTTTCCCTTTGCCTCTTCCATAAATATCTTTTTTTGTTCTTCTATAATCTGGCTGGGAATATCCTCTCTTTTTACAGCTACCGGTTTTGTAGCAGCAACCTGCATGCAGATATCCTTTAAGAACTGCTGGAAGACCTCATTCTTTGCCACAAAATCAGTCTCACAGTTGAGTTCTGCCATCACCCCTAATTTCCCATTGGTGTGAATGTAGGTACCGATCCTGCCTTCGGCTGTTGACCGCTGCTCTTTCTTTGCAGCCTTAGCAATACCCTTCTTTTTAATAATCTCCAGGGCCTTCTCAAAGTCGCCTTTAACATCGTCCAGGGCGCTCTTGCACTCTAATATACCAGCCCCGGTTTGTTCTCTGAGCTTCGTAATACTCGATATATCCGCCATGAACAACCTCCGTACACTATAGTATAAAACTACTGTCGTTTTATGTACTGCATAATGTAATCGTATAAATTAACCAACGAATGGAAATCCATATGAAATGTTCTTTTAAGGTAGTAGTCTGACTTGCAGTTTGTATGGATACGTATAACGTTATCTTTTAATACTATGGAAAGACTTTTTTAACCTTCTACATCCTTATCAAACTTTTGCGACAGTCATCAGGAGTTCCTTGCCAGCCAAAACCGCATCTGCAGTCCTGGTTAAAAAGAGATTGATTGCGCGTATGGCATCATCATTTCCCGGGACACAAATGTCTATCATATCAGGATCACAATCCGTATCAGCAAGACATACCGTTGCAATTCCCAGCTTTTTTGCCTCACTGATGGCGTTGTGTTCGTGCTTTGGATCAACTACCACAAGGGCTCCCGGGAGAGAACTCATATTACGAATGCCTCCCAAGTTGGTAAGTATCTTTTTACGTTCCCGATTAAGAGAGGAAATCGCCTTTTTGCTAAACTGATTAATGCCCCCGGTTTTTTCCAAGTTTTCTAATTCTTCCAGACGTTCTAAACGTTTCCTGATGGTATCGAAATTTGTTAGTGTACCGCCCAGCCAGCGCTCGCTTACATAATGCATCCCGCAACGCTTAGCCTCCCGCACGACAATATCCTGCGCCTGCCATTTGGTACCTACAAATAACACACCTTTTTTCGTCTGGACAAGACTTGTCAAAAACTTGCATGCGGTAACAAGTCCTTTCGTAGTTTCACGTAAATCAATAATATGGATTAAGTTCCGTTTGCCAAAGATGAAAGGCTTCATCTTTGGATTCCATTTACTCGTCCGATGGCCAAAGTGGAATCCCGCATCGACCAATTCTTGAACACTCACAGTAGACAAATAATCTCCTCTCCAATAAAATAAACCAATACACAAAAGAATTAGAAAGCTACAAATTATATTAACTGGGGATGAAATGTCAAGCACATTTTATATCAGCCTGGAGTAAAATATTCTTTATCCCTTTTTTGGTGTTTTTTTCCTGAAGCGTCCAATCTTCAAATATGCACCAATATTCGCAGTACTATCTATACAGGGTACAATTTTACCCTCGGCTGAGGTAAGTAATGTTGTCACACCGGGACCATGCCCTGCCGTTACGCAATTACTGTGCACAATTACCCCTATGCTTACTGCACCTGTTCTGTAAATCCTTCCAAAGGTGTGGTCTGCATCCATGATCGCCACGATATCGCCAAATCGCAATGTTTGGAGATTGTACTTTTTTACCTGTTCCTTATCAAACAATTGTATGTCGTAATCTCCACGATAACAATGTTGAGACCCCAATCCTGAACCCATAATGGCTGCCGGAATAATATGGGTTACCGGGACATGCAATACGTCTTTCGTCTTGTCCTGTCTGATGGGTAATTTCTTGAGAAGGGCTGGAGACATGTTGATGATTTTAATATGGGGATACTTTGCAGAAGACAGCCCTACGCCAATACCCCGAATGAGTATTTTGTCCCCAATGGCAAGTTTTTCAAGGGTTCTGTCTTCAAAATCAACCAGCACATTTTCAACACCACCGTGTTTTCCTGTAACAACGCCTGTATGGCCTTTCGCATCACCGGATGTTACCCTGGCAATATTTCCGATACAGGACAGTAAATTTAACGCCCCATTCTCCTCCCTATCCTTATTTTTAACGGATACGCACGGTTCCACGTGATCCGCTTCCCAAGTAATGGCGTTGTCACCTACTTTGACATTGTAGGTAATGCCGCCCACGCTTGGCAGTATGGTAGGCTTTCCTTCAGGTGTTATGCAATAAGGTTGCGAACCACTCGTCGGGCTAGAAACCTCACCCATGACAGATATTTCTACAAGATTATTTTCGTTCATTTCCATAAGCTATCCTTCATAATACGGGTTTATCCTTTAACAAAGGCCAATGCAATGCCTCGCGCAGTTGGACATAGTTTTCCGCACAGCGTCGGGCAAGGTTTCTGACCCTGCCAATATAACCCGTACGCTGTGTGACTCCAATAGCTCCCCGCGCATCCAGCAGATTAAAGGTATGAGAGCACTTTAAGACATAATCATAGGCAGGCAGCACGAGGTCTTCTTTTAAGAGTTTTTGACATTCTTTTTCATACGTATCAAAGAGCTGGAAGAGCATGGCCGTATCCGCCACTTTAAAATTATACGTGGAGAATTGGACTTCATCCTGCCTGTGGATATCCCCATACGTGTAACCTTTAACCCATTCGAGGTCAAAAACGGATTCCTTTGCCTGAATGAACATGGCAATGCGTTCGAGTCCGTAGGTAAGTTCGAGGGTAATAGGCTCAAGTTCCAAGCCGCCTGCCTGCTGGAAATAGGTAAATTGAGTTACCTCCATCCCGTCCAGCCATACCTCCCAACCAAGACCGGTAGCGCCGAGGGTTGGGGATTCCCAATCGTCTTCAACAAACCGCACATCGTGTTTAACGAGATCTATACCCAGGAACCTTAAACTGTTTAAATAGATATCCTGTGAGTCATCAGGAGCAGGTTTGATTACCACCTGGAACTGGTAGTAATGCTGTAATCTGTTAGGATTTTCGCCGTATCTGCCGTCGGCTGGCCGTCGAGAAGGTTCTACATAAGCACATTTCCAGGGTTCAGGGCCAAGCGCCCTGAGAAATGTCGCGGGGTTAAAAGTTCCAGCCCCCTTTTCGAGGTCGTATGGCTGCCATATCACACAACCATAATCTGCCCAATAGTTTTGTAGTTTTAAGATAATTTCTTGAAAGGTCATCATAGTCTTAAGGTAATGTTTAGGAATTTTAATTAAAAGATTATGCCACAAAACCGCAAAGACACAAAATGAATTATTCAACTTTTTATTTTGTAACTAATTTAGATTTAGACGTATATTTCTTCAAAACCACGTAGGCGGAAATCAATCTCTCCCAATCCTCCCTCATGGGATTCCCTGATGTATCCCACGTCTTTGGGTTGAATACCAAAAAGGGTGGCACCATAGGCGTCGGTAGCAACCGGGTCTGTGCTTACGATGATACGCCTTGCACGTTCCGGAGAATTATCAACGTCATCCAGCCGCCCACCCGTAGGTCCGTGATTTTTCAGTATCCGAAAGGCGTCGAGTACGGTAAGGTCGATTTTGACGAATTTATTAAGGTCGGCAATCTTTGGGTGTATATCGGTGTGAAGACTCCCCCTGTCGCCTCCGATCATGCCAAAGACGTTTTTGAGTCCCATAGAAAGCCTCGATGTGCCGTGCTGCTTTGCGATAGGAACGTTGATAAGCACGTCGACTTCATCGGCAAACACCATTTCTTTATAAAAATCCCAGGACTTTAAGACCTTGCCGCCGGGGATTGAAAACTCCTGGAAACGATGGTTATCAATATAAGTCACATCTGCGCCTGCTTTACGCGCCGCTGCGGCAATACCACTATTTTCATAAGAAGGTTCCGGGTTTACAGAACAGGTATGATCCATGACTTTTACCACACTTGCTCCAGCCTCACGACACAACTCCACGAGGGCTGCCACTACATAAGGATTTGTATTGGCGGCGAATTCCGGCTTTTGATTCCAGGCAATGTTGGGTTTGATAATGACCCTGTTGCCTTTGGAAATAAGCTTATCCATACCGCCTAGGGCATTCAAGGCGCGCCGTACCATCTCTTTTATGATTGCGGGTTCATCGAGGGTATCAGAAACATTTCCGTGAGCGACAACCAGTCCTGACCTTAAGCGGTGTTCTTTGAGTTTTTTTAAGGCAGGCATTCTTTTGAGGGTGCTTAAATAGGATAAACCGTAGATACCTGCACCCACGGCAATACCAGTCTTGAGAAATGCTCTGCGTGAGATTTTATTAGCCATGCCATAATTCTAAATATATAAACAGTTCTTTTCAACAAAAGAAAATTATTCTCTTTGATTTTATATTTTATGTATTTATAATTTTACCTTAGTTATCTGAATAATTAATTATAGTGAACGCTATAATTGGAGGCTTTTTGATACATGCTTGATATAAATTTTATCAGGAACAACCCTGACAAGGTCAAACAGGCTATAGCGCTGAAACATGAAAATGCAGCCAGCATAGATCGAATTTTAGAGGTTGATACTCAGCGCAGGTCTATGATCCATGCCTGCGAACAATTGAAGAGTAAACGCAACGAGAAATCCAAAGAGGTCAGCGAACTTAAGAAAAAAGGACAGGATGCCTCCAGCATCATCGAAGAAACAAAAAAGATCGGTGATGATATAAAATCCATTGAGGAAAAACAGAAGGAGCTGGACTCCCAAATCACCAATTTGATGCTTCGCATCCCCAATATCCCGGCCGCAGACGTGCCTATTGGGAAGGACGAGAAAGACAATGTAATTGTCAGGGCGTGGGGACAACGAAAGACATTTGATTTTACCCCTCTGCCACACTGGGAACTGGGGAGTATCTTAAACATCCTGGACCCGGAGCGGGCGTCCAAGATATCTGGTTCTGGTTTTATTTTGCTGAAAGGTCTCGGCGCAAAACTCGAACGCGCCTTGTTTTCTTTTATGCTGGACGTTCATACCAGCGAGCACGGCTACACTGAATTATTCCCGCCATTTCTAGTCAACCGTACATCCATGACCGGCACAGGGCAATTACCGAAACTGGAAGAGGATATGTACCGGACTGCCGCAGACGACCTCTTCCTCGTTCCTACGGCGGAAGTCCCTGTTACCAATATGCACCGCGATGAGATACTTTCCTATAAAGACCTCCCCATCTACTATACTGCCTATACTCCGTGTTTCCGCCGCGAGGCTGGTTCTTACGGCAAAGATACGAGAGGCATTATACGGGTTCATCAATTCAATAAAGTAGAGTTAGTTAAGCTTGTGAAGCCAGAAACCTCGTATGATGAATTGGAGTCGTTACTGGGTAATGCAGAAAAGATACTCCAACTCCTGGGACTTGAATACAGGGTGTCAAAACTTTCTACGGGAGATATGAGCTTCGCAGCGGCAAAGTGCTATGATATCGAAGTCTGGGCACCCGGATTGAATAAGTTCCTGGAGGTTTCATCCTGCAGTAATTTTGAAGACTTTCAGGCAAGACGCATTAATATTCGTTTTCGGGACGAGGAAGGCAAACTGCGATTTGTACACACTTTAAACGGCTCTGGTTTAGCTTTACCCAGGACGGTTATTGCACTTCTTGAGACCTATCAGCAAAAGGACGGATCCATAGTGATTCCAGACGTTCTCCAGCCTTATATGGGTGGAATCAAGGTTATCACCAAGTAGAGACTGGTTTAAAACCTGTCTCTACAACAATTATTTTAAGGAATAACTCTTTCCAAACATTTCCAAACCAAACCACTTCCCTTCAGAACCAATCAATAACCTGCCTTTGCCGGTAATAAGCAAGAAAATTATCAGTAATGGGAACAGTATTGGCAATGCAATGACCAAGATGGATAATGTCACGAAGACGATCGGTACCGATGTGACTAAAACGACCGCAAGGAGCGGGAAAATAAGCATGCATATAATAACGAGGATACCAAAAGCAAACACTAGTATGGGTGGTAGAATAGCGATCGAAATAATACCCCAGAATCCCTTCTTAAACACACCGGAAACCTTCTTTCCGTACAGGATTACTCCGCTGCTCAAATCTTCCTGGGCTACCTGAGAACTTTCAGACACAGACGGTTTCTCGGAAACGGGTTCTTCCGGCTTGGGTTCTTCTTTCGTGGAAGTTGCTTCTGTTGCTGTTACAAAAGAAACATCAGTCTCCGATATTTCTTCTGTCACCACTTTCTGAGCAGTATCTTCAGCATCCTTTTCCTTTTTTTTTCTTTTCCAAAGCGCCATAGTGAAGTTGGTTAACCTCTAAAATTATATATCCTCACATAAACTTGCGATGGCCTGAGCGGCAATGGCCTCACCACGACCAATGGCATCTACACCTTCCATCGTTGTAGCTTTAATGTTGACACGGCTTGCATCCACACCGAGCCATTCTGCAATATTTTTCTTCATTTCCATTTTTTTAGAACCGATCCTGGGTTTTTCGGCAAGGATCACCACATCCACATTATTGACTTTGAAGCGCTTTTCTTTCACAAGATCGACGACCTTTAAAAGGAGGGTCTTACTGGAGACGCCTTTCCACCTCTGGTCGGTATCAGGGAAATGTTCTCCTATATCACCAAGGGCTGCTGCTCCCAGGATTGCATCGCATACGGCATGGAGCACTACGTCGGCGTCCGAATGCCCGTGCAGTCCTAAATGATAATCGAATTCAACACCTCCCAGCACAAGTTTGCGGTTTTCGACAAGTCTATGAATGTCGTACCCAATCCCAAAGAGCATATCGCTTTACTTTTTACCCGCGGTTCCCTGTTCCAATACCGATAGTCTGGCTTGCGCCTTCTTGCGTGACTTTGCATCAGGACTGTACAGGGCGGCCTGTTGGTAAATTGCCTTTGCCCTTTCATGGTCAGCAAGCATTTTGTCGTACGTTTCGGCTGCCCGCAACAATGCAGGACGCTTGATATAAGGATTCAGCTGATAGCTTTTTATATAATACTTCGCTGCGCTTTCGTAGTCATGGAAGTAGCTGCCGGCGTAAATTTCTGCAATTTCGAATGCCGCATCACCGACTTTATCACTGTCCGGATACGTAGCCATAAGCTTTTCCAGGCGCTTGATGGCTGTAATACGGTTTTCTTTACTGAAAGACTTTTTGTACATCATGGCGTCGTTAAATAAGGTGTTGGCGTCTTCGATATCCCGTAATATCACTCCAGTCCGCACATTTCCCAGTCCTTCGTCGGTATACAGCGGTTGCGGTACTTTATCCAGGGCATCAAGTTCCCTGCGTGTCTTCTGGAGTCGGAGTTGATTCCCTGTGTCCTGGTAACACTGTCTTAATTCATCAAGCGCCTCCCGGTAGTTTTTCCTTGAGATGGTTACGGCATGAATCAACTGCTCTTCTTTGGTCTTTAATTCGTCTACAGACAATTTCACCTTGCATACCACACAATATTTTTCGCTTTCGTCAATCTGGTCAAAACAATTCAAACAATAGTTTGCTGCAAATGCTGCGCATGAAACAAACACCAAACAAACCGACACAAAAAACATTTTTGCTATTTTCATTCTTTTCTCCTTAGCTTAAACCGCTTTTCCGCATAAGGCTCTTCACATTTTCTAGTAACGAGTTCACTTCCGATACCTGCCGCACCATTTCTTCCCTTTCTGTCCAACGAAGGTCACGATATGATGAGATATTATTACTGATATCCTCGATTACGCGATCAATGGCCTTGTCAATCTCGAATTTCATAAACTCGACAAATCGTTCACATACCGCATCAGTCCGCTTCACGAATTCACTTCGAAAACTCTTCCGTTTTTGTGGGAAGATGGCAAGCCCAATGAATGCCAGCGCCACGGCAATTCCTATAACGACGGGAGGAGGTACAATCCATGAGAACATCATCGTAACACCAATCCCAATACCAACCGCAAACGCTTCTGCTATCAAAAAGCTAATGAACCCGCCCTGCACCATGCTATTGAGCCTTTCTGATTCCCGTTCGATATCCAGTTCCCTGAACTCTTTGGAACGTGACTTTAAAGCAACTTCAATCTCATGCTTTCGGTCATCATAGTGCCGCTCTGCGTGCCCATCAAGAATAGACCCTATCCTGCGATCGTATCCCACTTCTTTCTCAATGTGATCCCGCGCCAAATCCCACAACGAACGGTTGTTTCTTGCCACATAATCCACCACATCATCGATAATCCTATCCATGTCAGTTTGTGGATTTAAAAGTCCGTATACTTCCCTTTTGAATCGCTCATCAATCTTTTCCCTCCCTATCTTGGAGAGGATTACAGACTTCATTGTGACATATGAATTCAGGAAATTATCTAATTTTTCTTTTAATCGTGAGAATACGAGCTTGATTTCGTCTTTATATTTTAATGTATACTCACGCATGTCCTGCTTTTTATTCTTCAGACGCGTCTCAAACCGCTCAATACTTTTGATGTCTGTATTGCACTTGCCGACCTTCTCATTGAGATTCTGCTGGAGCTCGGAAAACACGTTGTGTAAATATTTTAAAGGGCTGACCAGTTTAAAATCGATCTTTGTATCAAGGTCCAGTTTATCAAATATAAAGGACTCGACCTCTGCGATTCTACTCTTTGCAAGGAGCGATTCGTTTGCTTCGGCCTTCCCCTTGTAAGCCTCCTTGGCAGATACCGACAGGATTTTAGGTTCAAAGCCCAGCAATCGGTAACAATTCTTTTCCAAAAAGATTATAATCTCATTAAGCTCTTCAGGAGACTTCAAGTCTATCTTATTTAAGATAAACAGCACCTTCCGACCCCATTTACCCTTCAAGAATTGCAGGAATTGTCGCTCACTCTCGGTAAATGGATGGTCTGCAGAGGTTACAAAGAGTACGAGTTCCGCCCTATGGACAAAGCTTTCAGTTAGCGCTGCATGTTCTATAATAATCGAGTTTGTGCCCGGGGTGTCGACTAAAGTAACATCCTTCAATGTCTCCATGGGGTAAGTCGCCTGACACAGGTGATCGCCCACCTCCTTGACTTCAACCTTATCACCATACGTTAGTAACGTAATTCGATTGGTTGTAGGGGTAGGACCTTCCTGTAAGATATGCTCACCGCACATGGCATTAATGAAACTGGACTTGCCAGAGTTGTATTCCCCTGCCACCAGCAGATAAAAGGGCTCTTCCAGCTGGGTGCGCATCTCCACCGCTTTTTTCTCCATATCCGAGGTACCGATTCGCTCAAAAAACTTTTTGGAGTTGTCGAGGAGATTCACGACCTCAGGATAAATATCCCTGTGTTTTGCCTGTGTTGTTATATTTAACATAATTTAAAGAATACAAAACTATCTTTACAGCCCGTAAAACGCTCATGGGACATTAATTTAACTAGCGATATTAACAGTTTTTGGAATGCAAGTCAAATTTCTTTTTTAAACGCTAAAGGCAATGGCCTCGATCTCCACGCCGACGTCCCTGGGCAGCCTTGCTGCCTGAACTGCCGCCCTGGCAGGGGGTTTATCGGTGAAGAATTCTTTGTAAACATCATTAATCGCCGTGTAATCATTCAGGTCTTTCATAAAGACAGTCGTCTTTACGACATTGTCTAAAGACGAACCGGCTGCCTCCAGGATATTTTTAAGATTTTCCAGCGCCTGTCTTGTTTGAAGCTTTATATCTCCCCTTAAGATTTCTCCCGTTGCGGGTATTATGGGGATTTGCCCCGATATGAACACAAGGTTACCCACCTTGATTGCCTGAGAATACGGCCCAATCGCTGCAGGGGCATTATTCGTTGAAATGACTGATTTTTCCATCCTGACCTCCAATTCAAAAAATTATTTGTAACGTATATTTTGCACCATAATAACAAAATTACCTATAGACTTTCAACCTACGATTGAATTGATTTACAAATTCATTTTTATTGATTGTCATGTTCTTTTTTGTTTCAATTATTCAGTGTAACTCCGTGAAACTCTGTGGTAAACTCTGAGGAAATTTCATGGACAGCTTATGCGTAATATACGACTTCTGATAGAATATGACGGTACAAATTATGCCGGTTGGCAATGGCAGAAAAACGATAAAACCGTCCAGGAAACCCTCTCAAAGGCGATAGTGCAGTCCGTTCAAGAACCGGTTAATATTTACGGCGCCGGTCGTACCGATGCGGGCGTCCATGCCATTGGTCAGGTTGCCAATTTCCATACCCATTCGAATATTCCATCCGAGCGTTTACTTCTTGCGATAAATTTTTATCTCCCTCACGATATCACGATAAAAGATGCTGCAGACGTGCCAGAAACCTTCCATGCCCAGTATTGCGCCGTGTCCAAGGTCTATCAATATACCCTCTTTAATGACTGGATAAGAACCTCTCTGTGCCGCAATTTTTGTTATGTGTGCGGGTTTCAACTGAATGTGGATAAAATGCTCGATGCTGCTCAATACCTCATAGGCACTCACGATTTCACCTCCTTTACCACGAAGGCACTTCAGGAAAAGAACCGGATACGTACCGTAAAAAGGCTGGAGATTAAGAAAGAAGGAAAGTATATCTATTTTACCGTTGAGGCGGATGGATTTCTGTACAATATGGTGAGAAGTATTGTAGGCACACTGATAGAAGTGGGGAGGGGAAAAACAGCAGTGGAGAATGTGAAGGTTATCCTAGACACAAAGAATAGGAACCTGGCTGGTCCTACCGCACCTGCCAAAGGACTCTGTCTCATGGAGGTTAAATACTAACAGCGGTTACAAAGGAAAGCGTAAAGCATGGTCATCATTTTAATGGGCGTTTCCGGGGCCGGAAAAACGACAATCGGACGACGTTTGGCCAAAGATTTAGGGTGGCAGTTCCATGATGGTGATGACTTTCACCCCCGGGCAAACATCGATAAGATGCGACAAGGCATCGCCTTAACCGATGCTGATCGTGATACTTGGCTGGTTGTGTTAGAAGATCTCATACATAATGTTGTGCGTAAACGTCACTCGGCTATCATTGCCTGTTCGGCACTGAAAAACGCTTATCGCAAACGCTTACAAACAGACCCGGATATTGTCAAACTCATCTACTTGAAGGGAAGCTATGCTCTGATTCAGAAACGAATGCAGGAACGTCAAGGGCATTATATGAAAGAGGATTTACTGGCAAGCCAGTTTGACACCTTAGAGGAACCGACCGGGGTGCTAACGGTAGATGTCGCTCAAGAGCTGATGGTTATTGTTGGTTTGATAAAAGAGGCGTTGAGGTTGTAAGGAATGAGGGGGGACGGCGGGTGTTAAAACCCACAATACGTTGTCATGCTAATTTAAAATTTCCATCATAACATTAGGTTTGGACTTTTTTCCGTAAAAAGAAGGGATAAGGATATGTCGGGGAAAATGAGATTCCGGTTTGGGCTTTTCACATCTGTAATTCTGGCGGCATTGTTTTTAAGTTCGATAATCGTGTGCATGTTGTAGAATACGACTGGGGAAACACGAGCAGCCACATAGGGCTGAGTGAATTTGTGATTCTTGGGAGTTCAGCAGTGGGAATTAACTCAACAATATCAAATGATGACTATTTTAAAGGTTTAATTCATTGACACAACTTTTAAAAACCGTTATATTCATAAAAAAATAAATAAGCCTTGAGTACTATGTGATTAGAAAATGCGTAACTTCGCATTAGCATTCATTCCTTATTTAATAACCGAAGAGAAGGCTTATTTATTTTTTTATTCGGAAAGGTTTTTCTATGATCTCGATTGAGGATTTTTTGATGGTAGACCTGCGAGTAGCAGAGGTAAAGCATGCCGAACCCCATCCCAATGCGGACAAATTGCTCATATTGAAGATCGATGCGGGAGACGGTTT
>Ga0209514_10006159_pt1 | contig 14833 bp, 12 predicted proteins | sample Subgrocontami58m_FD_187452 | JGI IMG/M metagenome (GOLD analysis project Ga0209514, IMG submission 187452) | Subsurface groundwater microbial communities from S. Glens Falls, New York, USA - GMW37 contaminated, 5.8 m (SPAdes) (version 3) | ecosystem: Environmental > Aquatic > Deep subsurface >...
CTTCTCGATATCAATCCACATCTTGCCGTTGTAGCTGTATTTCATCAGCCACCGCCCCTCGTCGTTTTGCTTGCTCAACACCAGCTTCAAAGCATTAGTCAACTTTGGGTTTTGAGCCTTCCCTAATACACTCAAAGCCTCCAGGTTCTGCAATACATCGGTTACATAGCCAAGGGGATAACCGAACTTAAACCAGCTTGAATTAATTCCGCTACCCGGACCAAACGGATAATCGGCCACAGCCGGGTCGCGGCTCAGGAGAAAACCTATACCATGTTGAACAGCCGATTGTATCCTTTGATTACGTTGTGACAGCGGAACTTTTCCCAGTGCCAACATGGCCTTCACTGCTCCCCAGGCGCAGGGCAATCCCCCGTTTGCAGCACAGGCAAACAGAGGCCCGGTGGTGCCGGACTTATAATAACGTTCCGGTGAATCTTTGTTTTGGGGGTCTGCGATTCCGTCGCCGGTAATATATCTGGCTTGCCAATCTAGCGCTACCTGCAGGCGCTTGTCTCCCGACCACCCGAGGTCAATTAAGGCTGCCCCCAGGTTCCCAGCCATACAATGAATAAAAAATGACGGCGTGCCATTAACAGAAAAACCTCCATTGCTGGCGATGGAATGGGAGAGCACATATTCACATCCAGAGCGGACCTGTGGATTCGCGCCATCGGCCCCGAGCTGTGCCAGGAAAATAACCGACCATATAGTACCCTGGTATTTAGGGCCGTAGCCGGGCCCGGGTTTGTTCCAATACCCATCCGGTTGTTGAGCAGCAAGGATGACAGGCACCGGCCCGCTCAACATGATAGCAGCTTGTGCCTTTTTGACCTTGCTATCAGAGTCATCATGTCCTAGAATATCACGGAGTGTAAAGTACCTGATAGCTGGCTGAGCTGTATCCGGTTCCAACAACCAGGGAAGCGGGTCACCGCTTAGCAACTCTTTCCAGTCTGGCATAGTCACCCCAATGGGTTTGATTTTATCCCGGTAGGGGTAATTCATGAATTGCCCCTACCGGTTACACCCTACAACCGGTAATATAATTCACAAATGCCATACCCTACATGGTCGCCGAGCCGGCACTCCACAATGTGGTCATTGATCCCGCTTATCTTATCGAGGGTCTTCTGGTCAGTAAGGTCCCAGACCTCCCCTTCAGTGTGGAAATCGCCCCGATACATCCCGTGGTAGTAGCCATCGAGGCCGGAATAAGCTCCACCCCGCAGAAAAACGGTATTAAGCCGACGCAGGGATAACTTCAGTGGCTGCCCACGGGAGAGAGTAACCAGGGCCTCGCCACCCTGGAACCGGTCGCCTGAGATTTTGAAGTCCCGTTGAACGTCTATTACCCGCAACGGTTGTTTCATTTGCTCATAGTTGTACATCGCTCCACCCATAAAACTGCGCCCTCCATCCTCCCGTTCACCACCCATATAACAGAGATGCAAACCGCCTACGTTAGCCAGGAGGAAATTTCCGCGGGGGCTGGGCCACTTCTCCTGGAAGATACGCCCTCCGGCGGGCGGCCCGCCGACCTGGGGGCGCACACCCCAGGACCTGTCCCGGTAAGCAAAGTAGCGGGTCTTATTGAGAGTAATGGTTTTACCGTCTATTGTTACCTTGCCATGGCAATGGCCGCTCTGGTTGTAATGGCAGGCATTGGTCTCTACCACATTATGGAAGCGGCGGAAGGCAGGGGGATTTAACTCATAAGGGGGCGCCAGGGATTCAAATTCCAGATCGTAGCTGAAACCGTAATCGTTGCTATCTAATTTCAACCGCCACTTTTGCAACGGCTCAACGATTTCAGCGTGCAGTGGGCCAACGGTAAGTTTCTCTCTATCATGCATAAGCTCCCGTGAGACCCTTATATTGCGTTGCTTATTATTAGAGGATACAATGGCCCAGCCGTCCATGATACTCAGATTGGGATAAACTCCCATACCATGTCCGAGGCATAGTTTCCCTTCGGTATCATGGATAATGAACCAGAAACGGTCGAACCAGCGCGGGTCTCCATCAACAACGTGGTCGAATGTCGAGTAAGTCTGGTGAATCGGATATTCATCCATTCTGGTTAACATGGAAGCACCTCCTGCTTGCCAAATACTGATGGAGTGCTTATTATTGTATAGAGCCCCTGTAGCTCAGAGGATAGAGCATCAGCCTCCGAAGCTGGTAGCGCGGGTTCGAGTCCCGCCAGGGGTACTTTAATATTATACTAAAGTGCTTATTTAATAAAGACATTAGAACCAACCACAATAGTGGTTAAATTCTAAGTTTTAATGTCTAAACTCTAACCAAATTCAAAACCCCAAAAGGGCGTATGGTATTATTTGTAATTTGGTATTTGGAGTTTGGGTTTTTCCTTGACCGGGGTGTAGCTCAGTTGGCAGAGCGCTTGGTTTGGGACCAAGAGGTCGGCAGTTCAAGTCCGCCCACCCCGATTTCTTTAATCCATTAGTAATACTTACCCGGAGCATTCCAAATTTGTGTCGGGTCTTTGCATTATTAGAGAATCCTACGTGGAAAAGGCCTCACCATTTGTCATGCTGGAGCGAAGCGAAGCATCTCAGGGTGGGGTAAGTCAACTGCAATAAACTCCCTGCCGCCCTGAGATCCTTCGTCGTCCCGATAACTCGAGACGCCTCCTCCGAGTAAAACATCGGAGTCCGATTCCCGCTCGGACAGGATGACATGAGAGCGGCTATTTTCGGGGAATGACAATGCAAAGATCCTGGAATTTATGTCCAGTCCATGTGTCCAGTCCATTGGCAACAGGAAAAGTATGTGTTAAAATGGTTCATCGGTAATGGATTTTTCAGCGTTCCTTGGTGTATTAACCAGGTAAACTAGAGTGGAGGAATTTTTGGCAGGAACCTCGGGGAAAGCTTCACGAAAAAAGAAGCATAATAAGGGTAAGGGGCGGCGGCACAGTCGCTGGAGCCGCATGATGCGCAAGAGAATGCGCATACGCGGGAAGCTGTAAACTAATTTAAAGACCCGGCTCCCATAACCTATCAAGGTTGAACCATACCCAATTATCAGACCTGGAGTATAATTTAAGAGGAGGTCAGTCCTGTTGAATAGGGATCTGACCTCCTCTTATTGGCTTATAGTTACATCCCTCGTTTGATATTGTGGGATTTGGGAGCTATACATGGTGATGGAGGAACAACTCCGGTCATTGCCAGCCCAGCCGGGGGTATATCTTTTCAAAGATGGCAAGGGCAAGGTGCTCTACGTTGGCAAGGCATCCAGCCTGCGCAACCGGGTCAGGAGTTACTTCGGTCCTTCGACAGTCTCTCCGGGTGCAACATCGGAGTCCGTACAGCGGACAGGGTGCGGCCTTCAGCCTATTGCAGTTAACGGCGAAACCATCCGCTATCAGGCGGCCTCAGATGCGTCTCCTAAAACAGCGCTCCTCGTTTCCCAAATCGAGGATATTGACTTCCTGGTAACCGATTCGGAGCAGGAAGCCCTTATCCTGGAAAACAACCTCATAAAAAAATACCATCCCCGCTATAATGTCCATCTACGCGACGATAAGACCTACCCTTACCTGAAGATTAATACTGCCGAGCCGTGGACCCGGGTATACCTCACGAGGCGCTGGCAACAGGATGGGGCCAGATACTTCGGCCCTTTCGCCGACGGCAAATCAGTGCGCCAAACCCTCGAAGTTATTAAACGGCTTTTCCCATTCCGCAATTGCACACGCACTATCACTGGAGCCGACCCCAGGGCGTGTCTGGAGTATGACATCCACCGTTGCCTGGGGCCATGTATCGGCGCAATTGGCAGAGAAGACTACGACAGGGTGGTACGCCAGGTTATCCTCTTTCTGGAAGGAAAGAATGAGACTGTAGTACAACAACTACGCCACCAGATGGAGGAGGCGGCTGAAAAGCTGGAGTTCGAGAAGGCTGCCGTCCTTCGCGACCAGGTTCAAGCGGTAGAGGCGGTAACAGAACGGCAGAAAATTACCATCCACGGACTGGTGGATGCAGATATAATCGCCTTTAAGCTATCCAACGACCTGGCATATGTACAGGTATTTTTTATCCGCCGGGCCAAGCTGTTAGGCCGCGACCCGTTCGTCCTTGAAGGCGTTCAGGGTGAGCCACCCGATAAAATTATGGCCAGCTTTATCCAGCTATTCTATACCGCTGCTTCTTATGTTCCCCCTCTGCTTTTGCTCCAGCACCCCGCCGCTGATACCGAGCTACTTCAAGGATGGTTGCGTACGAAAAGGAATGGCGCTGTTAAGCTGGCCGTGCCCCAACGGGGACCCAAACGTGAATTAGTAGAGATGGTGGCTGAAAACGCTCGTATCGGTTTGGAGCAATACCGCATTAAAAAACTATCGGTACCCGGGTCCAGGAGTATAGCTCTGGAGGCTCTTAAAGAAGCATTGAGTCTGGCTCAACTACCTAAGCGGATGGAGTGCTACGACATTTCTAACATTCAAGGCGCCTATGCAGTAGGCAGCATGGTGGTATTTGAAGATGGCAAGCCCAAAACATCGGATTACCGCCGCTTCCGAATAAATACAGTGGAAGGGGCTAACGACTATGCCATGCTCCAGGAGGTGTTGCGGCGGAGATTCCGAAGGGCCAGCGGAGAAACACAAGCTCCTGAGGGAACGTGGGCGATTAAGCCCGACCTGCTCCTGGTGGATGGCGGCAAGGGACAGCTTAACGCCGCCCTGGAAGTGCTCAGCGAGGCGGGGCTAGATATTCCAGCGGCGGGGCTGGCTAAAGAGAACGAAGAAATTTACGTACCGTCCCAATCTCAACCGATAATATTGCCACGCAACTCACCAGCCCTGTTCCTCCTCCAGCAATTGAGGGATGAGGCACATCGCTTCGCTGTGACATACCACCGGAAGGTACGCAGCCGTGGCGAGGTTAAGTCGGCGCTGGACGGTGTGCCGGGCATCGGGCCGAGGCGGAAACGGGCATTGTTACAAAAGTTTGGCTCTGTTAGGGGTATACGTGAAGCGACTCTTGAGGATGTGGCAATGGTAGTGGGTGGGAAAGCCCTGGCTGAACTGGTGAAGAGCTGCATTTGACTCCCTTGTCTTTCTGTCCGAGCGTGTACCCCGATAACTCGGAACTGTTTGTTCATTGCGTCTGGTTGCGATTGCGTTAATCAAACTTCACAGTGCTTAATTCTTTTAACTGGATTCAGACGTAATATCGCCCAAACTTCGTTTCTATTACCTGAAAAGCTGCTCAACGATTAATGAAACTAGAGATTCTTCACTTCGTTCAGAATGACAAAGGCACTCTACCATGCTTTTTGTCACAAGAAATAGTTATTGACCATCGGGCCGGGGTATTGGACAAACTGCCCAGGTTTACAGCATGATGTCCTTTATTCAGATGCAGGCAAAGCCCAAAATCCACAATTTACGGTTATCGCAGGCCACTTGACAGCGTGTCCAGTCCCTATTATATTTGGCCCATGCACGACTTTAATTACATTAGACCAACATCCCTGGAACAAGCACTGGCTTTTCTATCCAATGCAGATGGGGAAGTGCGCCCCCTGGCTGGCGGCACCGACCTCATACCTCAAATGAAGGAGGGCGTGAAAACCCCTCCCTGGGTTATGGATATTAAGGCTATCCCCGAAATGAACCGACTGGAGTTTGACCTCCAGGGGGCTTTACACCTGGGGGCAGCCGTTTCCTGTTCGGATATAGCTTCAACGCCTGAAGTAGGAGAGAAATTTCCACTCTTGCGGCAAACCACCTCGCTCATAGGCGGCCTCCAGATACAATATCGGGCCAGTGTGGGAGGCAACATCTGCAACGCCGCCCCCTCCGCTGATTCAGCCGCAGCCCTGCTATGCTATGGAGCCACCATCCGTATAGCCGGGCCAAAAGGCGAGCGAAAGGTGCCGGTGGAAAACTTCTTCAGCGGCCCGGGGAAAACCGTCCTTTCTCCTCAAGAACTGGTTGTTGAGATAGAGTTACCCGCGCCTCCATCCCGCAGCGCCGGCTTATACATGCGTTTTACCCCTCGCGAGGAGATGGACATAGCTATTGCCGGCGTCGCCAGCTTTATAACACTAAATGGACGGGGCAAACGCTGCAAAGAGGCCAGGATTGCGCTTTCAGCAGTAGCTCCTACCCCCTGGAGGGCCAGGAAAGCCGAAGCTATTCTGTCCGGGAAAATACTGACCGCCGATATCCTTGAGCAAGCCAGCCAACAGGCAGCCGCCGAGGCCCAGCCTATCAGCGATATACGAGGCTCGGCGGAATACCGCCGCCACCTGGTGCAGGTCCTTACCCGCCGTACCCTGGAATCCTGCCTTCAGATTTTGAACCTACCTTTAGAATAAGAGCGGTAAACACTCTAAACGGACTACCATATGCCTGCTGATATAGTCGTACCCTGTAAAGTTTCATATATGTATTTCAGGATAAACTGAGGAGGAAATATGCGATTGCTACTGACTGTCATAAGCTTAACGCTTGTTATTTTCACTGTAGCGTCCGGCTGCTCGCGCGCACCGTCACCATCGTCAGGCTCGGCTCCATCTATAGGTCGAGGGGTACCCGCTCCAGCCCCTCTACCCCCCGTCGGCGCACCACAACAGCCGCAGGCCGACAAGGCACAGGCGTCACTTATTTCGCAGGAACCTGCGTTCGGGCGGATGGTGGCGCGCACTACCACCCTGGGCATAACAGTGCAAAGCGTAGCGGAGGCCATAGACCAGGTCAAAACCCTGGCGGAGTCGCTGGGCGGCTACGTTGTATCCTCTACCTGGAGTGGAAGAGAATCGGAGGGCAGGGCCGTTGTTTCCGTACGAGTGCCAGCGGAGAAATACGATGACACCATGAAAAAGCTGCGAGTGCTGGCAGTCGAGGTCGTGTCTGAGAATACAGAGACCAGAGATGTCACCGAGGAATACGTAGATTTGCAGTCGAGGCTACGCAACCTGGAGGCGACAGAGAAAGAATACCTGACGCTGCTTCAGAGGGCCAACACAGTAGAGGATGTTCTCAAGATCCAGCAGCAGCTTTCGAACGTGCGGGGAGACATCGAAAAGAATAAAGGAAGAATGCAGTATCTGGAACGCACCTCGAGCACTTCGCTTATCCAGGTTAACCTGGAAAGGGTGAGACAGTTCAAGGCTGATTTCGCTGCGAGTCTCATTCAGGTGGAGGAGGGAGAGGAAGTAGCCTTCAGCAATCGCACCTCTGGCGGCGAAGCGCCGTTCGGATACCTGTGGGACTTTGGAGACACCGCCACCAGCACCGAAAGGCAACCTGCACATAGTTATAGCAATGGAGGAAATTACTCGGTCTCGTTGAAAGTGACCGATGCGAAGGGGAACACGAGCATCGAGGCCAAGAGCAATTATATAAAAGTCCTATCCGCGCCGGGTTGGACGCCGCTTAATACAGTGAGGTCAGCCTGGTATGGTCTGAGCGCAGTTGGTCGGGGTTTGGGGAATCTGGCGATTTGGGTAGCGATGTTTTCTCCAATTTGGATACCAGGCGGACTGGCTTTTTGGGGTATACGCAAGTGGCGCAAAAAGGCCAGGTTGAATAAAAAGAATTGATATTGATAATTAAATATAGTACCGGGATGTAGTTCTTTACATCGTTTCGCAGGAATCGTCCATGCCCATTTACATGGACACCACGAAGCATGAAAATGGCTTATCAATCTCTCGCCCCCTTGGGGAGAGAATTAAAGAGAGGGAGATTTTCCATTCCAGCTACTACACCCACCCTCTCCCTTACCTCTCCCTTTTAGGGCGAGGAGAATAAAAGATATTTTCGCAGGAGGCTGTGATGAAACTTTTTGAACCAGCCAGAATCGGCAAAATTGAAATACCCAATCGGGTAGTCATGGCCCCGATGGCCACCAACTACGGCAGCCCCAATGGCGCTGTGACACAACGCCAGATTGCTTATTATAAAGAGAGGGCTAAGGGAGGGACGGGGCTGATCATTGTCGAGGGTACCTGCGTCTCCGCACCGGAGGGCAAGGGCTGGGCCTGTGAAATAGGACTGGATAGAGATAGCCTCATTGCCGGCCACAGCGACCTCACAGAGACAGTGCACTCCTATGGTACTAAGATATTTGTCCAGCTTCACCATGCCGGACGACAGACAAGCCCGGCCAACACCGATGGAGCGCCGCTTGTAGCGCCCTCAACAGGGCCTTCACGGGGTGGCCCGGCTCCTCACGAGCTAACCACCGACGAAGTCAAAGCCCTGGTGAAAAAATATGTCGCCGCCGCCGAGCGGGCAAAACGCGCCGGCTATGACGGCGTTGAGCTTCATGGCGCCCACGGCTATCTGATACACCAGTTCATCTCACCTATGTCCAACCAGCGCAAAGACGACTACGGCGGCAGTGTAGAAAACCGCCTCCGATTCTCGCTGGAGATAATCCTGGGGATAAGGGAGAGATTGGGTCCGGACTTCCCTATCGGCTTGCGTATGAGCGCTGAGGGAGGTTACACGCTGGAGGATGCCACGTCTTTTGCCAAACGCTGGGAGGAGGCAGGTCTGGATGTTCTACATGTCTCCTTTGGCGGAATCGGCCCCACAACAGTGGCCCCCAGGGAGGAAAACCCCTTAGACCACAAAGAGGGCTGGATTGTCCACTTTGCCCAGGCCATCAAGAGCGTAGTTAAGATTCCTGTGATTACCGTTGGCGAAATACGACACCCCCAGTTTGCGGCTTCAGTAGTGGAAGCAGGCCAGGCCGATTTTGTGGCCGTGGGCCGCACCCTTCTGGCTGACCCCGCCTGGGCTGCCAAAGCTAAAAGCGGCCATTCAGAGTATATCCGCCGGTGTATATCCTGCGGCTGGTGCCTGAGCCACGTTTTCTCGAGCACCCCGGTGCACTGTGTGGTCAACCCGGAGCTGGGCAGAGAAATGGATATGGCAGATATTATACCCGCCTCTAAGAAAAAAAGGGTAATGATAGTAGGGGGTGGGCCGGCAGGTATGGAGGCAGCCCGAATAGCCGCACTCAGAGGCCACCAGGTGAGTCTGTATGAGAAGGGAAAGGAACTGGGCGCCGGCCAGCTTCGCATAGCGGCAACTCCACCCGGAAAAGGTAAGATTAACTGGGTGCGAGAGGACTCAGGTACCCAGTTGCGTAAACTGGGCGTAACCATAAACACAGGCAGAGATATAGACAGGGAGATGGTGGAGAAACTGGCCCCGGAGGTTCTCATCGTGGCTACAGGGGCGCAGCCAGTGCAGCCGTCTATCCCTGGCCTTGTAGGGGCGCAGCATGCTGCGCCCCTACTGAATGCCCACGATGTCCTAGCGGGTAAGGCGCAGATACAGGGAAAGAAAGTGGCCGTAATCGGCGGCTGGCAGACAGGATGTGAGACAGCGGAATATCTGGCCAATAAAGGCAATACTGTCACTATAGTTGCTCGTTCCTCTCAGGCGCAGATGGCGGGTGATTCTATTCCAGGCAACCGGGCTGCGCTATTCGGCAGACTGGGACTACTCAAGGTGGAGATACTTGCGGAGCATGATATCCGTAGGGTGCAGCCTAACAGTCTCACCTTAATTAGTCGTGATGGCAAGGAGCGCCTCCTGGAAGCAGATACCGTTGTCCTGGCGCGGGGCGTAACGCCCAACCGGGCGTGGGCTGAGGGGCTGGAAGGGAAAATAGCCGAGGTCTATTACATCGGCGATTGCAACCAGCCAGCGACGATAGCGGAGGCAACTTATCAGGGGGCAGTAGTGGGGAGGAGGATTTAATGGTGGCGTTGTGCCCGTTCGGCTTGCCCACAGGGGAAGAATATGGTGCGGGAATCTCCTGTTCCGATGCGACCACCGCCTCGGAACACCCCCTTTAGTAAAGGGGGCGTAGGGATTTCGTTTCCACGGCCTATCACGTTCCCAGCTAAAAGAGATCGAAAACATTATCGGGGTGCGTTATGACAAGTTCAAAAGCGCATGGGAAAAACGCCTCGGTTGAGGTTACACACCTCTCCAGCAACGGAGTATGGCTTCTGGCCGGAGGCAGAGAGTCGCCAAGTCCTTTTTTAGATAATTGAGTTGCCGCCTGGCAATTTTTTCAAGCGGCATTGACAAAATACATATAAAAGATGCATACTAATGCATAATTACGAGGTGATTAACCGTGAGAACAACATTAAATATCGAAGACACGTTAATAAATAGGGCGTCAAAGCTGACGGGAATAAAGGAGAAAACGACCCTGGTCAAGCTCGGACTGGAGGCGTTGATTGCCAGAGAAAGCAGCAAAAGACTTGCCAAACTTGGCGGCACTGAGAAACAATTGAAAATGATACCACGCAGAAGAATAATTGGGAGATAGTATTGGTTCTTGTAGATACCTCAGTATGGGTCTCGCACCTTCGGGAACGCAACCAGGAGCTTGAAACGCTGCTGAACAATGGCGATGTAATTTGCCACCCATTTATTGTAGGCGAACTTGCCTGCGGCAATATCAAGAACAGGGCCGAAATTCTTGGCCTCCTACAGTTACTTCCCATGGTGATTCAGGTTGAACATGAAGAGCTTTTGCAATTCATAGATACCAACAGCCTTATGGGAAAGGGATTAGGCTATGTGGATGTGCATCTATCGGCCTCCGCTGTATTAACCGGAGTCCCCATATGGACTCTCGACAAAAGCCTTGCCAGAATCAACAAGAAACTCAATATAAGCTATTTGAAATCCTGACCGGATGACCAGGCAAAACCAGCCGGGGGATCTTTCATGCACTCGAGATGCAGTTCAATTGCGTCCTTGATGTTCTCCAACGCCTCATCCCTGGACTTCCCTTTGGAAACGCAGCCCGGCAAAGCAGGAACTTCTACCCAATAACCTTCATAGTCTTCGTCTCGGTGTATAAAAACCGTATATTCTATTGTACCCCTGCCTTGGTTAAACGGTCAGTCATCAACCCCACATTGCCCCCTTTAGTAAAGGGGGAAGCCGAAGGCGGGGGATTCCGTTTTTATAGTTCGTTAAGTCGTCGCTGCTCGTGGCGCCGTTTCCACTATAACTTCCACAGGTTTCATATTCTTGGAGGATTCCTTCAGTAGCCAGACACACAGAGCCGAGAATGATAGTAATCCTGTGCCTATCAAAAGGGCCAACTGGTAGCTATCAGTAGACTCGTAAAGTTTACCCCCAACCCACGGACCCAGCGTTGAGCCGACCTGGTGGAGTACAAAGATGAGTCCCAGCATCCGGCCGGCTATCCTGGTGCCGAAGACCTCGAATACTACTGTCTGGGTAACTGTAACGGTCAGAAATATGGGGAGGCCGGCGACCAGGGCAATTGTGTAGAAACTGGTGGTATCGGATACGAAGAAGGCCAGCATAAAGAAGCCCGCCGCCCGCATCAGATAGCCTGCTATCAAGACTTTAAACCGCCCGAAGCGGTCTGATAGCCACCCCCCGATCATAGCCCCCACCGCCCCTCCGGCGCCTATCATCCCCAGGCCAAGCGCTCCAACTTGAGGCGAGAAGCCATGGTCACGGGCGATAGCGGGCAAATGGGCCTGCAAGAACTGTCCGCTGGAGCCGCAGCCGAAATAGGCCAGGAGCAGGAAAAGATACGCCCGGCTTTTTATCGCCCGAAGAATGTCCTTGTTGAACAGGGAACCAGCTTTAAAGTTCTGGGCTTGAGCGCCCTCGACGTGCCGGGGTTCCTTCAAAAATAGATAGCCCAATGGCAGGCCAATCAGGAGGACTATGGCAGCCATGACTACAAAGGCCCAGCGCCAGTTCCAGCTATTAGCCATAAAGGAGATAAAAGGGGCGAAGGCAAGCGTGCCCAGTGGTATCCCGGCCAGAGCAAAACCTATGGCCCTACCCCTTTGTTGTACGCCGAAGCGGCGGCTTATCAATAACCCGAAAGCGGCAGTAGCCAGACCGCCGGAGGCTATGCCTACAAATAATCCGTAGCCGAGCATAAGCTGCACCAGGTTTTGCGATACTGCTGATGCCAGAAACCCCAGGCTCATCAGTGCCAGCCCGGCGAGGATGATCCTCCGGGGACCGTATGTGTCCAGCATAGACCCGATAAAAGGCTGAGAGACACCCCAGACCGCCATAGCCACGGACACAGGAAGCACCGCCTGGGAGCGGGTCAGGTTGAATGCCTCGCTTACCGGGACTACGAACACGCCGTAAGCCAGACGGTCCCCGCTGGCTATAAAAGCCACCAGCATGGCGATAGCGACAAAAAACCAGTTACCCATAAGACCTCCAGTTAAATGGAAATCCTAAATCCTAACCCGGACAAGCCGGGACCAAAAATTCTAATGTCATTCCCAACTTGATTGGGAATCCAGAATCCCCCATCCCCTCTGGATTCCCGACTTCTCGGGAATGACAAATAATTGGCGGAAGAAATATAATAACAAAATCATAATATTTTGCCATTTTCGCGCATGATATTATTTTTAAGATACTAAGCACGAAATCCCATGTCAAATTCCAAACCGGACAAAACTGAACCACAGGAGTTCTACAGCCGAGGCCACTGAGAACGCTGAGGAAATAGAGAATTCTCTGCGTTCTCTGCGCACTCTGCGGTGAAAATTCTTGCTATTTCTTGCCAGACTATATTATTAAATAGCTAAACAATTTCGTCAGGCCGCTATGGATGGCATTTTTCGTTTAAGTTCTTCGCATACTGCATTGGTCGTTTCTACCCTGCCAAAGTTGCAGGCGAAACCCTTCAGAGTTACCTCCTGAAATTCAGGCGTTATGGTAGCGACAGCATCCTCCACGATGATTGCCCTGTAACCTTTATCGGCTGCATCCCGGGCCGTCGTCTCCACGCAGACATTGGTAGCCGTTCCGGTAATCACCAGATACTCGATCCCCATATTGCGCAGCGTCGAGTCAATACCCGTGGAGTTAAAAGCGCTGAAAGATGTTTTGTTTATCACTAGCTCACCGGGAACCGGAGCCAGTTCTGCCAGTATCTTATGCTCCTGAGTACCCACTCTGGCCAGCCATTTCCCATACCTTCTGGCCCTTACCCTGGCATCCGGGCCTTTCTCCCTGGTCAAAGGGACCATGTCAGCCCCATCCGGTAACGCTGTACCTACTGTGAGATACATAACCCTTAACTGATTTTCCCGGAAGAATTGGAGGAGTTTCAGATGGTTGGGAATGACCGTTTCATTAAAACGCTGGAACAGGTATGCTGCCGCTTGTGGGTAGCGGGACTTGAGCATAGCGCCATGGCCATAATCCGGGTGAGCGAACATATATTGCATATCCACTATTAAAAGCGCTGTCGTATGCGGCTCCAGTTCAAACCGAGGAACAATAGCGGGCAGGTTTTTCAGGTCCTGCCTCCAATCACTGCTCATAGCTACCCCCCTTGTATTCACGTTAAAATTGAGGGCTTAAAAATTGAAAAACAGGCTTATTGTAGCGGAAGCAGGGGGGATGGTCAAGTTAGATATAGCAGTCTAAAAATCAGCGGTTCAATCCGTAGGGTGGGTGCAGTCCCGAATTCCTCTTAACCCCCTTTAGTAAAGGTGGCAGGGAGATTCATGCGCAACCCACCATCGCCCATTCAAATTGGTTGGGGTGGTGGGTTGCTATTGGTAGATAGCACATTATTATGGTTCAACGACGTAAACGCGAACGTCAAGGTCGCGATCGCGAATCATTTGTTTACCAGACATTTCGTGTTCGAGAAGGCGTGGGTCAGGTATGTCACGCGTAGCGTCCACGATCACAAAAACGAGTGTTTCACAGGATTCATGGCTGGGATACGTCTGGATGTCGACATGTATCTGATCCAGAATCGTTTTCCACTGCCCCTTTCGACCAACCCACTTGACCTCAATGAATATACGCGAGGCATTGCTGCATAAATCAACGAATTTTATGTGTGCCCACAAGCGAGGGAGTGGGCTCCTCTTTAACTAGATCGAAGAGAACCGGCTTTAACATTACGTAGAGTAGATCTCGAATGTCATCTTCGCGCGATACGGTCCACGGTGGGAGCCCTTTTTCACGCAAGTTGAATGAGCGAATCGTTGGTGTTAGAGCCTGGACTGCGCGACTTAAAGTAAACAGAACCGATTCCTTACCTTGCAACTCTATAATTGTCGTTCGCTCAGGAATCGACGAACACGATAGCGCTTCAAGGTGTGGTCCTAAGAACGCGGCGAAACAATGCCACGGTGGTGGAATCTTCGTCCCATCAATTAACGACATGGAGTAAGTGTCGGCATCGTCTGCGACATCGGCGTCTATTCCCGGTACTTCCCTCGCCCATTTCGGGCAGCCCGCACGCAGGTAGAGTTCGAAGGACCAAGTCCTCCGAGCGTATTCCTTTGCTTCTTCCAGTGTGAGAGTGATCCGAACGTGCCGGAAATCCCTTAGCTCGTCCACCCAGAGATCTGCGTATAGCACTTCTTCACGCTCAAGCCACCCCAAATCGTCGCGGATGTGTTCAGGAATGTGAGTGAACTCATATCCGAACGCGTGTGTCGGGAGACGTTGCCTCTCCAATTGCTCATTTTCATCAGACACCGTAATTCTTCTCCAGTGGGGTTGCCCGGCCTAATGATCTACCACAAGCCACTTACATTGCGTTTTTGCTCTAATGTTGCTGCATAATACTTCATACGGGATTATTTTACAATAACCGCCTGCCATTTGGAACAGTATCATCAGAAACCCAGGGCCATTACATTGTCACCCTGAGTCCCGACTTGTCGGGCGAAGGGTCTGGGGTGGAGTGCTCCCCTCTTTTTCCCCAGATGCTTCACTGAACTCAGCATGACAGATGGTATTGTTTCCACAATCCAGAGATTCGTCCCA
>Ga0209514_10006162_pt1 | contig 14828 bp, 15 predicted proteins | sample Subgrocontami58m_FD_187452 | JGI IMG/M metagenome (GOLD analysis project Ga0209514, IMG submission 187452) | Subsurface groundwater microbial communities from S. Glens Falls, New York, USA - GMW37 contaminated, 5.8 m (SPAdes) (version 3) | ecosystem: Environmental > Aquatic > Deep subsurface >...
CAGTAGGCTTTTGATATTTTTCTTTTGATATCTTCTTCCGGATCATTCATGAAAATTGCAGTGTTGGGCTTGGACTTGGACATCTTCAAATCAATAACCCTGTCAATGTCTTTTGTTTTTGGCGGCTCCCCTAATCCCATAAGCATATGATGTGAAACGACAACAGGCTTCCATAAGCCCAATGACGGCCCTAATTCCCTTGCCAGGACATTTACTTTTCTCTGGTCCATTCCGAGTTGGGTTATGTCAGATTTAAGCTCGAAAATGTCAGCGCACTGCATGCAAGGATAAAGAATCTGTGAAGCCTGCTGAACTTCTGCCTCTTTCCTGCCCATTATCTGGCCCGTCCTTACTATCCTGTTGACAGTAGAATGCCTTGAAACCTGCATGACTTTCTTCCAGTACTCGGGCTCTTTGACAAATTCATTGGCCCAGACAAACTCAATATTTTTCAGGTCCATTCCGCAGTGCTTCCAGACTTCAATCATGTATTTTCCAACTGCCTGTATTTTCTCCAAGTCGCCACCCATCTTGTTATTTGCCCATGCGTGCCAGTCTGCAACAAGCATCTTGAACTTTACTCCGGCCTTGGTCATCTTGTTGACATTGATTGACCTCAGAATTCCCTGAGCAATATGGATGTCAGTTCCGGAAGGCTCAAACCCGTCATAAGCAATCGGATGGTCTTTTGTTTGAAGAAGATGTTTTAACTCTTCCTCTGTCAGAATTTCCTCTCCAACCTGCTTGATTAAATCAAATCTGCTTTCAACATCCATAAGAAGAATTAATTTTCCCGTTTATATTTAAAGTTAGCGGATAATTAGGCTTTGTGTAAAAAGTAGCTTTCAGCTATGTTTTGGCATCAGCTCGCATGTAAATAGAAAGGACAATAGCAAAAATTCCCATTGCAATTTCCTTTTTGCTGGCATGTGGTTGCGATAATGCTCGCAAATTGAGATGCCAAAACTGACTTTTTACACAAAGCCGGATAATTAAAAATAAAAAAAGAAAAAAAACAGAGTTTTACTCTGTGTCTTTTATTCCAGATTCATCAACATAGAAGCCGCATTCTGCTTCCGGCATTGAAGGCGAATCAATAAGCTTTGCAACTCTTGTTCCTTTCTTGCCTTTCCTTAAGTAAAGCCTGAAGGTTGATGCGTGCGCCACAATATGGCCTCCTATGGCCTGCGTCGGGTCGCCAAAGAACATGTCCGGCTTTGCCATGACTTGGTTAGTCACGTAAACGCAGAAATTGTGTTTGTCTGCAAGTTTTGCAAGTATGTGCAGGTGCTTGTTCAGCTTCTGCTGCCTCTCTGCCAAAGTCCCTCTTCCGATGAACTCTGCCCTGAAATGAGCAGTCAAAGAGTCAACGACAACAAGCTTTACATTCAAGCCTTGCTTCTTGATTAAATCTTCAACCTTTTCAGCCAAAAGCATCTGGTGGTCAGAGTTGTAAGCCCTTGCAACCTTGATGTTCCTTAGCACTTGCTCTTCATCCAATCCTGCTCCTTTTGCAAACTGGATTATCCTTTCAGGCCTGAAGGTGTTTTCTGTGTCAATATAGACTGCAATCGCATCCTTTTCAACAGCTTGGCAGTTGACAGCCAATGCATGGCCTATCTGGGTCTTTCCTGAGCCGAATTCACCAAAACATTCAGTGATTGCTCCTGTTTCAAACCCTCCGCCAACTAGTGCATCCAGGGCCTTGCTTCCTGTATGCAGCCTTTGAACCTTTTCCCTTCTTTTAAGAAGCTCATCTCCTGATTCAAAGCCCATCTCCAGTGATGACCTTGCCACTGCAATGAGCTTCTTGGCCAAGGCATCGCCCATTCCTGTTGCGTCTATGAGTTCAGCCGGAGTTGCTACTGCAATGCTCATCAAATCTGAAAATCCGACTGCAATCAGCTTTTCAGCAGTTGCTGCCCCTACACCCGGCAAATCATAGATTGTCTTTTCCGGTGTTGCTTCTTTTTCCATCTTTGGCTCTCTTTTCTTTCTTTTTGTTTCAACTTCTGCCTCTAAAGGCATTTCTATTAATTCTTGTTCCATTATAATCACCTTGTTTTTTTATATGTTTGGGTTTAGAAAGAAGCCTAAATGACTTCTTCTATCATTTCCTCTTCAACATCATAGCCTGAAGAGATGCTATCCTGTTCCCTTAGAACAAGATACTCGTATGCTTTCCCAAGCACCAGAGATGCCTTAGGCAAGTCATTAATTCTCAAAGAATTAGCTGTCTGCCAGACTCCGTTTTTGTCTTTATATCTCCTTTGCATGCTGACAGTTCTGTAAGCTACTGCTTCTCCTGTCCTGCTTTTTCCATTGTTCTGCCAAACTGTGGCAGTTATAACTCCTGTGCTGAATTTCTTTTCAGGCACGTTTCTACTTTCCATTTTACTCACCCTTGCTTTCGCGTTTTGTTTCAAAGCCTCCTTGATTATGGATAAGCCGGGGTTTTAGGCGGATTTACGCCATTAGCCGGTCAAATCCCAGAGACTGGGTAAAGCTGTTTTACAACTTCAAGAAGTATAATATTGAGTTAGTTTAAATAGTTCACAGCGCCATGTCCAGTGTCCAGTGGTTGTTTGGTATATATATTGGAGAATATAATATAAGATAATTTATTAAGCTTTTAGCTATTTTTGCTTGATATGCCTTACAAATTTTCGCCTTCATCATTGTCTTTGCTCAAAGAGTGCCCTAGGTGCTTCTGGCTTCATTTCAACAAAGGGATTAAGAGGCCTGATTCCATATTTCCTTCACTTCCTTCTGGAATGGATCGGATTTTAAAGATTCATTTTGATTCTTTCAGGGATAAAGGATTGTTGCCACCTTCACTTGATAAGCTGAAAGGCAAGTATAAACTGTTTAGTGATGCTGAACTGCTTGCTCTGTGGAGAAATAATTTCAAGGGCATTTCATACACTGATAAAGATGGAAACGTGTTTAAGGGCGCTGTTGACAATATCCTTGTTAAAGGCAAGAAGCTTGTTGTGCTTGACTATAAAACAAGAGGCTTTCCTTTGAAAGAGGATACTGCTGCCCATTACCAGAACCAGCTTGACATATATAATTTTCTTCTTAGGAAGAATGGGTATAAGACTTTGAATTATGCATATCTTCTTTTTTACCATCCTTCCAATGTTGAAGCTAATGGAAATGTTGTGTTTAACACGGATCTTGTTAAGATGAAGGTTGATGTTCTTAATGCAGAGAAGGTATTTGAAGAAGCGCTTAAAGTTCTTAAGAATGGTATTCCAAATGCCAAGGAAGAGTGTGGGTTTTGCGGATGGATTAAAGAGAATGAAGGAGTTTGAGAAGGGAAAGGTTATTAAGAATGTGGGGAATTAAAGACAGAACAGGGGGTTGGTAATAATATTTTAATAAATATTTAAAATGACAAACGGCGATACAGAAAAAAGACTTTGGGATATTGCAAATAATTTGAGAGCAAACTCAAAATTGAGTTCTGCCGAATATTCAACCCCTGTTCTTGGCCTCATATTTCTCCGTCACGCAGATATCAAATTCACAAAGAAGCAGAAAGAGTTTGAAAGCAAGAAAGAAGGTTCACGAAGGCAAATAGGAAAGCTTGATTATCAGGCAGAAGGTGTTTTGTTCCTTCCAGAAGAGTCCAGATATTCTCATCTATTGAATCTACCAGAGGGCAGCGACATAGGTCAGGCTATTGATAGTGCAATGGATGCTGTCGAAAGAGAGAATCCTGATTTGAAAGGAACACTTCCAAGAGGATATTCAAAGTTTGATAATGAATTACTCGTCACACTTCTCAAATCATTCTCACAAGCAACAGAACATATTGAAGGCGATGTGTTTGGAAAGATATACGAATATTTTCTCGGCAAGTTTGCAATGAGTGAAGGCCAAAAGGGCGGAGAATTCTATACTCCAATAACATTGGTCAAGTTGATTGTCGAAGTTATTGAGCCATTCCATGGAAAACTTCTCGACCCAGCGTGTGGGTCTGGCGGTATGTTTGTTCAGAGCGCACATTTCATTGAGGAAAGAAAGAAGAATCCTTCAGAAGAATTGTCTGTTTATGGTCAAGAAAGAGTAACTGGCACAGTCAATTTATGCAAGATGAACCTTGCAGTTCACGGATTATCTGGTGATGTCAAAGAGGCAAATACCTTCTATGATGATGCTCACAAAGTTGTTGGTAAATTTGATTTTGTCATGGCCAATCCACCATTCAACGTCAAGAAAGTAGACTATGAAAAAGTCAAAGGAGACCCTCGATGGCCTCATGGATTGCCTTCAACAGATAATGCAAATTATCTTTGGATACAATTATTCTATGCAGCATTGAATCCTCATGGTCGCTCTGGTTTTGTTATGGCAAATTCAGCAGCAGATGCTCGTGGAGCAGAAGCAACTATCAGACAAAAATTGATACAAGAAAATGCAATTGATGTGATGATTTCAATTTCGGGAAATTTCTTTTATACTGTAACTTTGCCATGCACACTTTGGTTTATGGACAAAAATAAAGCTCATACAGATAGAAAAGGAAAGGTTTTGTTTATTGATGCTCGAAATATATTCAAACAAATGGACAAAGCGCACAAAGAATTTACTCAAGAACAAATAGAGCAGATTGCAGGGATTGTTCGAAGCTATCGTAAAGAAGTAGGTGCAAAACCCTATGCTGATGTGCAAGGTTTGTGCAAAGTTGCAACTTTCTCCGAAATTGAAGAACAAGGTTGGTCTTTGAATCCTGGAAGATATATAGGTATAACCGAAGCTATTGAAGAAGATTATGATTTCAAAGAGAAACTCGAAGAGATGAATGAAGAGCTTGAAGAACTAAATGAAAGAGCTCTAAAAATACAAGAAAATATTTCAAAAACTATGAACGAGATATTACACAATGAAAAGAACTGACTGGAAAAATTGTAAAATAGGAGATTTGTGTGAAGTTGGTAGAGGTTCATCTCCCCGTCCCATAATATCTGAAAAATATTTCAAAGATGGAAAAATTCCTTGGATAAAAATCGCAGATGCTACAAAAAGTCAGAAGTATTTGTATGAAACAAAAGAACACGTAAATGACTATGGTGCTTCCTTCAGTCGTCTATTGAAGAAAGGTTCTTTGATTATGGCAACAAGTGGAACATTGGGGTTCACAATATTTCTCGGTGTTGATGGCTGTATTCATGATGGTTGGTTATATATGAGTAACTTTAACGGCGTTAACAAAAATTTTCTATATTACTTTCTAAAAAATAATACCCAATATTTTTACAACATGGGCTCTGGAGCAGCTATTCAAAATGTGAATACGGATATATTGAGAAATACTCCTCTATTGCTACCTTCCATGTCTGAACAAGAGAAAGTGTCTCAAGTTCTTTCAAACTATGATGACCTCATCGATAACAATTCCCGTCGTATTCAACTTCTTGAATCCATGGCGAAGCTCCTTTATGATGAGTGGTTTGTGAAGTTCAAGTTCCCTAGTCACGAGACTGTGAAGATTGTTGATTCTGGAACAGATTTTGGAGAGACACCCAAAGGATGGCAAGTGAAAAGGATGTCTGATTTTGGAGATGTCATCACAGGAAAAACACCGCCAACGAAAGACGAAGAAAATTATGGTGAAATCATGCAATTTATCAAAACACCAGATATGCATAATAATCTGTTTGTTGTCAATACCGAGCAGAAACTATCAGAAAAAGGAGTATCAACCCAGAAAAAGAAAACTTTACCGCCTAATTCAATAATTGTCAGTTGCATTGGCACAGTGGGAGTTGCGTCAATAAATGCTTTTCCCTGCCAAACAAATCAGCAGATAAACACTGTCGTTCTCAATAAACAAACACACAGGGAATATTTGTATTTTCTATGCAAGAGTTTGAAAACCCATCTCGAAAATCTTGGCTCAAATGGTGCAACAATGGGAAATGTAAATAAAGAAAAATTTCAATCAGTAAAGGTTCTATATCCAGATGAGAAAATCTTGGAACTTTACTCAAATATGTGTGCACCAATGTTTCAACAGATAAAAGAACTGCAATTGAAGAATCAAAACCTTGCTATTATTCGTGACCTTCTTCTTCCTAAGTTAATTTCTGGAGAGTTAGACGTTTCCGAGCTTGATATCGGGGTGTCCGGGGCGCAAGTATGAATACATTATCAAAAGAAGATGCATTATTGTTCCATAAGCTGATGAACTCCTTACTATTTTATGTTAATAAGAAATTAAATGTCATAAAAAATGTAAATACTCTGAAAGAATTTCTGCATAATGATATTCAGGAAACGCGGCCTTTACGAAAGAAAATTTTTTCGGAGAAGTGCAATTTTATAGATTTATATCTTCAAGAAAACCCGGATAGCCTTAATAAAGAAGAATTAACCATAATTGCATCATGGAAAAAATACAAGGCAGGAAAATTTTTCATTGTCAAGCACGCCAAAGAGTATAGCTTATTCTTTAACTCTGACAATCAAAAAGCCTATGGAGTAAAAGGAATAACTGACTCCTTTGAAGAGAAATTTGATGGATATTCTCCCATCATGGTTGATATTACTTTAATTCCGTTTAGAGAAGATTTGATTTATGACGGATTATTTATGCCTTTCAACATTTCATTTGGAGGGGGCATGAGAAAAAGCCTCAAATCTGAGAGTGAGGAAGCAATCCGAGAATTTGGGGTGATTACTTCATTAGGCCATCCAATTAAGAAAAAAGAATCAAATGACAGGGAACTGCTGTTATTTTATATGAAATCGTTTGATAACAAGATAAGGTATGAAGACGAAATACACAAGCTAAAGAAAAAATCCAGGGAGCTTGAATCAGTTTATTATCAGGAAGAAGGAAAACACTTTGGAAAGAATTTCAAAAAATCCATTAAAGACATGGATGTTACAGGTCATTTTGCAGTATTAAACAATGTTATTGTTGCAAGCGGAATTACTGAAAAAGAGCTAAATGAAAATGCAAGCAAGATAGTTCCAAAAGATAAGATTGATTGGATTTATAAATTTAGTATATGATTTACTTAAACTTTACTTTAGGTTACTTAAACTTACTATAACTGCTTAAAGTAACTGAACATTACTCGACAAAAAGAAACATTTATATATTACTTAAATCTTACTTTAAGTTACTTAAACTTACTATAACTGGTTAATGTAAAATGAACAAAGAAGAATTGATGCAACTTATAAAGAATGGGGAAACTCAGGAAGTTGAATTTAAAGAAGGGTGTCCGCAAAATCATGAACTTTCTGAGACTATATGCGCTTTTGCGAATACTGATGGCGGCTGTTTTATCTTAGGGGTTACTAAGAAAGGAGAAATCAAAGGGATTGCATGCAATCTGGACAAGCTTCAATTAGACATTGCAAATGCAAACCAAGCGGTGCATTCTCCTCCAATTATATCTACAAATATATTTGAAATTGAATCGAAAAAATTAGCAGCAATAGGGATAAACCGCGCCAATGATAAAAATGCACATACCTTCAAAGGAGTTGTGTATGTGAGGATAGGGAGCTCAACTAAACGCCTTGAGGGCCAGTCATTATTTGATTTTCTTAAAAATAAGCAAATATTATGCTTTGATGAGCAGGACACTGAGGCAAAGTTCGATGATTTAGATAAAGAAAAAATTAAGTTATACCTTTCAAAAAGAGAGCAGGAAGCATACCTTAAATCAAATAGTATAAAAGATTTTATTGTTAGTAATATGCTTGGCAAGTCCAATGGAGATATAAAGCTTAAGAATGTTGCTGTTCTTTTTTTCTCTAAAGAGCCCTATAAATGGTTTCCGCAAAATGAGATTAGGGTAGTTAAATTTAGCGGAACTGAGCCTATTAATGTGCTCTCTCAGCGTGATTTTAGGTTAAATCCGTTTGAAAATATAGATCAATCTCTGGATTTTATTAGGCAGTTCATATCAAAACGATTCATTATTCCAGAAGATTCAGCACGCAGAGTAGAAATTGATGAGTATCCTTCAAGTGTTATTAGGGAAGCTGTTATTAACGCTGTTGCGCATAGAGATTATTTCAGTTATGACTCCATTCAAATAAACATTTTTGATGATAGGATTGATATTACCAATCCCGGTGGGCTTGCTGAAGGCCTGACACGTGAATTTTTTGGAAAAAGGTCCGTTAGGCGAAATCCCATAACTTACAGATTGCTAAGGGACTGCAATTATGTTGAAGGTCTTGGAACTGGGATTCCTAAAATAATAAACGAGATGCGAAAGTCAGGCTTACGAGATCCAGAATTTCACTTTGAAAGTGGTTTTTTTGTAGTAACACTTAGGAACATTAAAAGTACAATAAAACCAATTGAGGGAATGAGGGATTTAAATCAAAGGCAGTTAACTGCTATGAATTACCTAAAGCAGAATAAAACTATTAAGTCTAAAACATATGCAAATATAAATAATATATCTTTGCCAATTGCTATACAGGAAATTAATGAACTTATCAAATTCAAATTCTTAAGAAAAATAGGCTCTTACAGGGGTGCCTATTATGTTTCGAGTGATAATAATGGCTGAGTATTCCGAGGATGCTTTGGTTGAGAAGTCTTCTGTTGATGTTTTCGTAAAAGATTTGGGTATTAAGCATTTGAATTGTTATGAGGAGAGGTTTCCAGAGACGTTGGGTAGAGATGCAAAGTCTGATGTTGTTATTGTCAAGAAATTATCTGCTGCAATTGACAAACTAAATTCTGGTTTGTCAGAAGATGCGAAGAAAGATGCTATCGCTCAATTGCTGCAAGATAGAAGTAGATTGTCATTGGTGAAAGCTAATCAGGAAGTTTACAAGCTTTTGAAAGATGGCGTCAAAGTCAAGACGAAAAACAAGCAAGGTAATTATGAATATAGAACTATCAAGATTATTGATTTTAACAATCCGAAGAATAATGATTATTTTCTTGCATCCCAATTCTGGATAACGGGAGAAGTATATACGAGAAGGCCAGACCTCATTTTGTTTGTAAATGGATTACCATTAGTAGTGATAGAACTCAAAGCAAGAGGAGTCGATGTCAAGCGGGCATTTGATGACAATATTACCGACTATAAAGATACTATTCCTCAATTATTCTGGTATAATGTGTTTATCATTATCAGCAATGGCAGAGATGCAAAGTTAGGGAGCATCACAAGCGGCTATGAACACTTCTCTGAATGGAAAAGAGTTGACAAAGAAAAAGAAGTTGGTGTTGTTTCTTTGGATAGAATCATCAAGGGAACTTGTGACCCTAATCATTTGATTGATTTATTTGAAAATTTCATTCTTTACACAACTATTGAAGGTAATCAAGTCAAGATTGTAGCAAAGAATCACCAATTCCTCGGTGTCAATAATGCAGTTGAAGCATTTACAAATAGAAAGAAGAACAAAGGTCGCTTGGGAGTATTCTGGCACACACAAGGCTCTGGAAAGAGTTATTCAATGATATTCTTTACACAGAAAGTTTTGAGGAAGTTTGAAGGAAACTTCACATTCCTCATCTTGACAGACAGACAAGAACTCGACACACAGATATACAGGAACTTTCAGAATGCTGGTGTTGTGACAGAAGAAAAAGTGCAAGCAGAGACTGGGGAACATCTCAAACAATTATTGCGAGAAGACCACAGACTCGTATTCACACTCATACACAAATTCGGAACAGACAAAGGAATAACATATCCAAAGCTTTCAGACAGAGACGACATAATAATCATAACTGATGAAGCGCACAGAACACAATACGATACTCTCGCTCTCAATATGAGAACCGCTTTACCAAATGCAGCATTCCTTGGATTCACAGGAACTCCATTGATGGCCAAAGGGGAAGAGAAAACAAAGGACACATTTGGAGATTACATCAGTATTTATAATTTCAGGGCAAGTGTCGAAGACCAAGCCACAGTCCCATTATTCTATGAAAACAGAGTTCCAGAAATGCAACTCATCAATCCAGACCTCAACGATGACATCTACAACACAGTAGAAGAAGCAGAGCTTGATGAAGCACAGGAAGACAGACTTGCAAAAGAGTTCGCCAGAGAATACCATATTCTAACACGAGAAGATAGACTCAACGCAGTAGCAGAAGACATAGCAAATCACTTCACCAACAGAGGCTACACTGGAAAAGCAATGGTTGTCAGTATAGACAAATTCACCACCGTGAAGATGTATGATAAAGTGCAATACTATTTCAAAAAGAATATTGACAAACTAAAAAAGCAATTGAAATCAAAATATGAAGATAAAGCACTCAAAGACAAGATAACTGCACTCGATAAAATAGACATGGCCGTTGTTATCAGTCAAGAGCAGAATGAAGTCAAGAAGTTCAAAGAAAAAGGCCTTGACATTAGTAAACATAGAAAGAGAATGGTGAAAGAAGACCTCGCAACTCTTTTCAAAGAACCAGACAACGATTTCCAAATAGTCTTCGTGTGTAATATGTGGATGACGGGATTTGACGTCCCAAGCCTATCGACAATCTATCTCGATAAACCAATGAAGAACCACACGCTCATGCAAGCAATCGCAAGAGCAAACAGAGTCTTCAAAGAGAAAACCGCAGGATTCATAGTTGACTACATCAACGTATTCAGGAACTTGAAGAAAGCACTCGCAATCTACGCCGCACCAACATCAGGCGGAGAAGTAGATATGCCAATCCAATCAAAAGAAAAACTTGTTGCAGCACTCAAGGACTACATCAAAGAACTCAGCAAATACCTCAAAGAACAAGGAGTCAAACACGAAAAAATCATCGAATCAAGAGGCCTTGAAAAGAATAAACTACTCGATGAAGCACTATCAGCACTCGTCATCAACGACAACGTGAAAAAGAACTTCTTGCAAAAAGCAGGCATTGCAATAAAAACCTTCAGCGCAATACTCCCACATAAAGACGCATCCGAATTCAGTGCACACATTGCACTCTACCAAGACCTCATCAAAGAAATACGCTCACTCGACCCAGAAGTAGAAATCACAGCAGTCATGCACGACATACAAGGTGCGCTCGACAAATCAATAGCAAGTAAAGGATATGTCATCAAAGAATCAGCAAAGACACAAACAATCGATTTGAGCAAGATAGACTTTGAAGCACTCAAAAAACAATTTGAGAAAAAGAAAAACAATGCGGACCTTGAACGACTAAAAAATATTCTCTCATTCAAACTCAAAGAAATGATACGCAGAAACAGCATGAGAATAGATTATCAGGAACAATTCCAAAAACTCATCGATGACTATAATTCAGGGAGCAGCAATCAAGAGAGATTCTTCGATGAACTTGTCAAATTCAGCAATGGCCTCGAAGAAGAAGACAGAAGAGTAGTAGTAGAAGGACTCACAGAAGAAGAACTCGCACTCTTTGACAAACTCAAAAAGCCAAAACTCACCGAGAAGGATAAACAACAACTCAAAAATGTATCAAAAACATTGCTGCACAAATTACAACCAGCAAAGCTCGTCCTTGATTGGAGAAAGAAACAACAAACAAGAGCAGCAGTGCGGCTTGAAATCGAAAAAGAACTTGATAAGGGTCTGCCAGAAAGTTATTCGCCGATTGATTTTCAAGTCAAAGTCCAAGAGGTATTCCAACATTTCTATGATAATTATGCTGGGGATGGACAAACCGTCTTCGCACATGCATACGGAGGTTCGAATTAAATGATACAATTCCTGCCAATTCAAGTCCAGAGCACTTTTGATTGGTCGTTGGTATTCGCAATTGTCGCAGGAATAGCTTTCTTCTTTGGAAAACTAATCAATGAAGTATCTCCTTACAAAGAAAACAAATATTCAATCTATGTGTCTGGTGCAATTTTTGTTGTCCTTTTTGTAATTTTCCCACCTTTGGTGTTATATACAATTTTTGAATCGAAACTAATAACCCTTCCATTGTGGTGGGCTATAGGAATTCAATTTATTGTTACATGGTACCTTGGAAAAAGACTGAATGTATTCTTAAAGATTCAAAGGATGAAGCTTGATAATGTTACGTCAGATTTGGTTATTAAAAAAACCCAACTGATAATCAATAAGAATAAACTGCTGAAAAAATACAACTCAGCAGAACAGTCAAAATGGGCTTTTGAAATATTTTATTTCAAGAAAATTTCTCATTGGTTACTATTCCTATTTGCCCTTATTAATTATTGGCTTACATCTTCTGTTATTGTGATAGGGGCAAAACCAATATATTTATTTTTAAGCTTACTCTTTTTATTAATAAGCATTAGTTGCTTAGCTGTTCTTTATGCTTGGAACGATACTAAATATCCCCAAGTAACAGTCCACATGGATGATGGAGAGAAATTGAAGGGAGAACTAACCAAAATAGATGAAGGATTCATCAACATAATCGGAAACAACAAGGTGTACAATATCATAGATAGAAAAGTAAAATATATTGAAGTAGAGATTCTAACAAAAGAAAGTAAGAAAACTATTGTAGACACTATTTTTAAAAAGAAGTAAAGATTATTTCTTTAATAAGATACCTAACTAGAGAATCTCCCCATGAACTAAACTCTACCTTCAGCAGAGATTTATATTGAAGTAAAAAACTACGGCATCAATCGAGTTTCCTCACAACCCCAACAATTCTTTAAGCTCTTTATCACTCATTGCCCTGTTGGAATATTTTTTCTGATGTTCTTCATAGAGTTTATCTAATTCATCCAATATGTGTATTTTAGCTTTCATGTTTAGAATAAATATTTACCTTTTACTTGTTCCCTTCATCAATGCAATTACTTCTTCCCTGGACATCTTTTCTGTGATGCTCTCTATCTCTTTGACTGAATCGCCATGGCAGATTCCCATATTCTGGAAGAATTTTATAGCTTTGATAGGGCCAAGCTTCTTGAATACTGCCTCCACGCCTTCCTTGATTAAAGAGTTTTCTAATTCCATTTTAGCCTAATGAATTCTTCTGGGCTTAATAATCTTAATTTGTAGCTCTTCGAAGTTAAAAAACTTTCTATTTTTTCCCTTATTTTGATTAGGTCTTTATCACAAGTAATAAAGCAAGTACAATTGGAAAATGCAGCAAACGCTATATGCAAGCTGTCACCATAATTTCCAATAAGGTTTTTAATTTCTAATGCAAGTTCATCAATAACTTTATTTGCACTTACCCTCTCTTGTGCAAAGCTTTTGATTTCATTAAAAATTACATCTTTTTTATAGGCATCTCTTATTAAGGTAAGTTCTGCATATAAAACATCCGAAGACAGAATCTCAATTTTCTTGTTTTCAGAGAGTTCCAATATTTTTTCTGCTAAATTCGACTCTTCTTTTATTACAGGATCGTTTAAATCATCAAAAGGTCTGCAATAAATGTTAGTATCAAGCATTATTCTTTCCATATCAAGCTCCTGAAATCTTCTTTCCCAACCACCAAATGATCCAAAACCTTAATCCCAACCAATTCTCCAGTCTCAATTAGAACTTTATTAACGCGATAATCTTCATCAGAAGCCTCAACTGATCCGGAAGGATGATTATGAACCAATATAATAGAATTAGCAGAGCACCTAATAGCTTCCTTAAACACTTCGCGAGGATGAACAAGCGAAGAATTCAAAGTTCCAATTGAAATCACTTCATCTTTTATAATCTTGTTCTTAGAATCCAAAAACACAGCAATAAAATATTCTTTCTTCATATCTTTTAATTTAGAAATATAGTAAGAAGCAATATCAGAAGGATTCTTAACGACCTTCTCACATATCTTCCCGGATGAAACCCTCTTGCTCAATTCAAATGCAGCGATCAGCTTAGAAGCCTTTGCCAGCCCAATCCCTTTAATCTTCATCAATTCCTGCAAGGACAAAGAATTCAGCTTTTCCAATCCATAAGTTGAAATCAGCCTGTGCGAAAGGTCAATTACATTCTCTCCTTTAGTTCCGTTCCCTAATATCAATGCAAGCATCTCAGCATCATTTAAAATGTTTCCTGCTTTCAATCTTTCTCTGGGCCTTTGGTCTATTGAAATTTGCTTTATTATCAATCGTTATCACCTTTTTTATAATAAATTAGAATTCACTCTTTAAATATTTCACAGCTCCATGTCCAGTGTCCAGTGGTGCTGGAAAATATAGATTAGAATATAATCCTCAAACCTTAACCATAATATCAATCTTATCAAAATCAACAACAGGGATTACCCTTTGCCTGCTGTCTTTGGTTTTTTTTAGCTCGACAAAGTCGTTATCCTCAAGAACTTTAAGGTCTGTATTTACGCTTTTTAAGTCCCTGTTCAAAATCTTTGAAAGCTCGTAGATTGAATTTGGCCTTCTGTGCCTTACTGCAGACAGCAATTCAAGCCTTCTTTTTGTCAGGACATTCCTAAGGCCTTCAATGCTTTCAAATGATATTCCGGAGTGTTCTTCCACTGCCTCTCCTCTTCTGGACTTGCCTAACGCAGCAGCAAATTGCCTAAGGACTATCTTTGTTGGTATTACAGTTAATTTTATCATTTTAGTCTTATTCATTTTGTTACAATTGTATTCCTAATTTGTTCAAATCATCCTCAAAATCTGATATCAGCTGCCACTCATCCTTGAAATCATAAGGCTTTCTTTTGTCTCCAATATGCTTGTGAGGGGGATGACCTGCATGGTTATCATATCTTAAAATAGTCTTTCCGTCTCTGATGTATGACAATGAGTATCTTATAGCATATCTCTTTAATTTAGGAACTTTTATATAGTTGTTCTTCTTTCCCTCTGTTTGAGGTGATTATTATGTGGAAACTAACTAAAGGAAATACATTTCTACCAGCAATTTCGCCAAAGAAACTG
>Ga0209514_10006164_pt1 | contig 14827 bp, 12 predicted proteins | sample Subgrocontami58m_FD_187452 | JGI IMG/M metagenome (GOLD analysis project Ga0209514, IMG submission 187452) | Subsurface groundwater microbial communities from S. Glens Falls, New York, USA - GMW37 contaminated, 5.8 m (SPAdes) (version 3) | ecosystem: Environmental > Aquatic > Deep subsurface >...
AAATCGTCAATATCGTTGGTCTGTAGGTCAATAAAGCGCATCTTGCGCCAGTTCCTGAGGGATAGCTCCTGCATCAGGTCACGGAGTGTGCAGCCGCTGTCCGGCAACTCCATTTCCCCGGCGCCGGGGTCAAAATTACTCTTAATCGTTAGTTTCATAGCCAAACAATCATCTGTTAGCCCCTTCCCGCATCGGGAAGGGGTTGGGGTTAGGTCGCCTTTTCCTTTAGCGCTTTAAGCACCTTTTCCGGGGTTATGGGCAAATCCCTGATACGTACCCCCACTGCATCATAGATAGCATTAGCAATGGCTGGCGCCACCGGGGGCACGCAGCCCTCGCCGGCCTCCTTGGCCCCGAAGGGGCCTTCCGGCTCGTAGGTTTCCACCTCGATAATTTTTACCTCAGGCATGTCCATAGCCGTGGGGATCCTATAGTCGCGGAATGAAGGGTTGAGCATCTCCCCATTATCCCACAATATCTGCTCGGTTAAAGCATATCCCAGGCCCATGTGCAACGAACCCTCTACCTGGCCCTCTACGGCCATAGGATTTATGGGCTGGCCGCAATCGTGGGCCGCCGTCAGCTTATTAACTTTCACCCGGCCTGTTTCTCTGTCCACCTCCACCTCTGCCGTCACAGCGACAAAACTATAAGCCGGGGATACGATGCCTTTGCCTTCGGGATGGTAGGAACCGGTAGCTTCCACGGGTTTGCCCTTATTGGCCGCTTGAGCCATCATTACTGCTTCGGAGAAAGCCATGGACTCCTGAGGCCGGTTCTTCACGTATATTTTACCGTTCCGGCTCTCTAGCTCGGCAGATTCTACCTTGAGCTTCCCGGCAGCGATAGGAAAGAGATGTTTCTTAAGCTCAGCGCCGGCCGCCTTTACAGCATTGCCCGCCTGGAGTGTCACCCGGCTGCCCCACGTGCCTATATCCACCGGGGTAGTGCCCGTATCGGCGGCGGTTATCCTTACATCAGTGAAATTAACCCCTATCTCCTCGGCCAGTATCTGGCTAAGCACGGTGTTGGAGCCTTGCCCGATATCGGATACCCCTGTGAACAGCTCCACCGTGCCATCATCGTTGGCCCTGACCCGGACGTTGGAGAAGGCAAGACGGGTACGGAACCAGTTGAAAGCGCCGCCGCTTTGCTGCCCGGCGCAAGCGATGCCTATGCCACGGCCCGGGGGTAATTTCTTCTTTCTATTCTGCCACTGAGTGTCCTCACGCGCCTTTCGCAGGCAATCGCTCAGGCCGCAACTGTTTACTTTGGTCAGTTTTGGTATCTCGTCATTGGGCTGGCGAGCATTCCGCAGCCTTAGCTCGATAGGGTCTATGCCGAGGTCTTCAGCCACCATGTCCAGTTGGGTTTCACCGGCAAAATAAGGTTGGACAGCGCCTATCCCCCGCATCGCCGAAGACGGGGATTTATTGGTAAAAACCCGGTAACCCTCATACTTATAGTGGGGGAATCTATACAGGAGGGTATGGAAAAAGCCCGCCGTGAAGGTCACAGTAGGGCCGAAGGCGGTGTAGGCCCCGCCATCGAGGATCGTCTTACACTGCCGCACCATCAAGGTCCCATCTTTCTTGAAGCCGGTTTTAAGCCAGATTTTCATGGGATGCCTGGTCCTGGTGGCGGAGAATTCCTCCTGGCGTGTGTACACCATCTTCACGGGCCGGCCTGTCTTCTGGGAAAGAAGGGAACAACATACCTCGTAGGGATACAGCTCGAATTTGGCGCCGAAACCGCCCCCTATGTATGGCTGAATCACCCGCACATCCCCTTCGCGCAGTCCCAGAGCCGCCGCTAACATGCACTGCACTGTATAGATAGCCTGAGTAGATGTCCAGATGGTCAGACGTCCGGATAAATCGAAGCTGGCCAGGCAGGCGCGAGGCTCGGTCGGCGCATAGGTTACCGGGGGTAGAGTAAAGGTATCCTCCCTGATATAATCGGATTGGGCAAAGCCTTCCTCTATATTGCCGAAATCTATGAACCGGGACCAGCAAACATTGCGCTCTACACCTTCATGGATCAAAGGGGCGCCATCTTTCATGGCCTCATCGGGATCAAAGACCGCTTGCAGGGGTTCGTAGTCAACTTTAATCAGGTCCAGAGCCTCCTCGGCTGTTTCTTCGTCTACCGCAGCTACCGCTGCCACCTCATCGCCGATATAGCGGACCTTATCCATACACAAAGGATACTGGTCGATAAGCTGGGGGAAGGCCCTCCAGCCGCCAAACTTTACGCCCTTGGTATCCTTGCCAGTAACCACACATTTGACACCCGGCAACCTTTCAGCGCGGGAGGTATCGATATGCAGGATGCGGGCATGGGGTAGAGTGCTCCGCAACATCTTTCCATAGAGCGTCCGTGGAAGGGACAGGTCGGCGGCATACTTTGCCTCACCAGTGGCTTTTGCCGGGGCATCTATTTTTGGCAGCCGCTGGCCGACAACGCTGTATTCTTTCATCGGGCGCTGCCTTTCAGGTTCTGAGCAGCCGCTTTAATAGCTTCCACTACCTTCACATATCCCGTGCAGCGGCACAGGTTTCCGGAAATGGCTTTTCTTATCTCCGGCTCCGATGGGTCGGGATTAACATCCAGCAGGGCTTTGGCTGTTAGAATCATGCCCGGCGTACAGAATCCACATTGAATAGCTCCCTGGTTGACAAATGCCTCCTGAAGAGGGTGCAATTGTCCATTATCAGACAATCCCTCGATAGTGGTTATTTCCTTGCCTTTAATCCTTATCGCCAGAATCAAGCATGAGTTAACAGCCTTGCCATTTATAAGAACAGTGCAGGCGCTGCAATGCCCCTGGTTACAACCCTGCTTCGTCCCTGTAAGGCCCAGGTCCTCCCTTAGGACTTCCAGCAGGGTCTTCTTAGTCTCTACAGCTACAAAGTGAGTCTCCCCGTTGACCTTTAGCTCAATAATTTGCCGGTTTGGCGGCATAGAATGCTCTCCTTAATTTATCAGGCTCCGGGGCTAAGACACCTGTCCCAGGCCTGCTCCAAAGCCCGACGGGTCAAAACCTCTACCATTTCCCTGCGGTACTCAGCAGAGCCTCTAATATCGGTTATGGGCTGGCACTCAAGGGCTGCTTCCTTTGCTGCTGCTCTAAACAGCCTGTCATCCTTGCTTTTCACCCGAAGCAACGCCTCCGCCCTTAAAGCCCTCATCGGAGTAGGGGCTACCGCCCCCAGGGCTATCCGGGCATCCTGACAAATACCATTCTGAATAGTAACAGATACAGCCACGCCAACAATAGCCAGGTCCATAGCCTGCCTGATGGTGTGCTTGATATATACTCCACTGTTGCACAGAGCGGAATCGGGTATTTGTATCTCTACCAGAATCTCGCCGCGCTTCAAAACTGTTTGCGATGGGCCGGTGAAAAATTGTTCTACGGGGATAGTCCTTTCGGTCCCGGGAGCTACAAGTTTCAATTTGGCCCCCATAGCTATCAAAGCGGGGGCAGTATCTGCCGATGGGGCGGCATTGCACAGATTGCCTCCAACAGTTCCCAGATTCCGCACCTGGCTGGAGGCCATACTATGCACCGCCTGATACAATATGTTGAATCTCTCCCGGACAACAGGGGAAGCCTCGATAGAGGCCAGGGTGACCAGAGGGCCAAATCTCAAACCATCGGCTTCGCTATAAGTGATGCTATCCAGGCCGGGGATACCTTCCAACCCTATCAGAAACCCAGGGGAAACCTCCCTGAGTTTAATCCGGGGAATCAAGTCGGTGCCGCCGGCGACTATTCTTGCCCTGTCAGCGTGTTGAGCTAGTAAGGCACATGCCTCCTGTATTGTCCGTGGCTCCAGATATTCAAAATTGGGTAATTTTCTTATAATTTGCATTTATAAGCGGCTTTTCCTTACCGGGTGGCAAGTGCATAGAATTTTGTGTTTTAGTTTGAGCAACCCCTTTGACACCGGGAAGTATATCATTAGTTACAAGCTTTCTATGAGTTCCCCATAGGTAGGGTTATTAACAAAATGCGTTATCTCGAATTCTTCTTCATCCCCCCTGGGGCTGGATACCGAACTTGTGCATAGTGTCTATATAGTCCCGGAGCCCCCGCTCCAGGTCCCATTTAGGCTCGTAGCCCAGCTCCCTGCGGGCCCGGGTAATATCGAAGAGGCCGTAGCGGGGTTTCCCGATTCCCACATAATCCAGGCCTGGACCGATTTCGATAACCGCTCCGGGTATGACCTTCTTCACAGCCCCGGCGAAATCATGGAGGGTAATAAGCTTGCCGCTGGCGATGTTGTAGATACGAGAGGGTACCTTTTCTGCTACGCAGGCGCAAGCCACTCCCTCTGCCACGTCCTTGACATATAGAATATCGTCTTTCTGGTCGCCCCCTTTAGCTATATTAGTGGGACGCCCCAGCATCGCATTCTCCACCAGCCGGCTATAAAAAGAAACAGGGCCGTGGCGGGCCAGCTTGCCCGGGCCCCATGTCATGCAGAAACGCAGGGCGCAAAAATCCACGCCGAATTGCTTGTTGTAGACCATACCCATGCTCTCGTTCACCACTTTGCAGGCGCCATAAACTCGGTCTATTTCAGCATTGCGGACATGGTCCTCGGTGATAGGCTTGTATGTCGGATGAGCATTCTCACCGGTAATGATACCATAAGCCCCTTTAGAGCTAAGATAGACCACCCGCTGGATATCCATCAGGCGGGCTGCCTCCAGCACATTCACATTCCCATAAGCGCCAATCATAAATCCCCCGTATGGATTGGTCTCCGCCTCGGCGATGAGGTTGGCGGCATGGATAATGCGTTTCACTTTATACTTCTTAATCGCGCTAAGGATATCGTTGATAACGGTAATATCCCCCCTTACCACATCTATTTTATCAATGATATCCTGGACATAGCGCAAATCGGGGTTACGGGACATACCAACGGGCCGGATACCCCGGTTTACCAGGTTTCGGAGGGTCTCGTTGCCGAAGACCCCAAAAGCGCCGGTGACCAATACATCAGCCATTGATCCCTCCTCCCAGATTTACCTTCTGGTGAAAACGTCGTTAATGTCGTGAGTGAAAGGGTTGCCTTCTGACATGGTTTATTTAACAAAGCGTCTTCCAATAGCTGTCATTATACTACAAAGCTACCGCTTGTTTAATATCGTTTTTGCATTGTACGAAAAAATTTTAAGTTTATTGGCTCTTCGGTGAGAATCCTATCCTGGTCAGCAGCGCCTCAATTTCAGTATTCGTGGGGGGTGAAATTATTTTAATGACCGCCTGTTTGGAGTCCACGTCAACGGCGACAGAAGCAACTCCAGATAGTTTGCCTACCTCACGCTCGATAGTTGCCTTGCAATGGCTACAGTTCACGGCAGGAATATTGTAATTCAATACGGTCAGGTTTTTGTCCTCAATTTTCTGCTGGGCATTATGATCATGACCCATCATCATCGCCATCGGCCCGTTTCGACCGACCATCTTACGAATAAAGAAAAACATTATCAAGAGCATGATGATAAATCCTGTAAGAGGTATGATAATCATACTGCGCATACTCGTACCAAATATAATCTGCCCCATATTTCCCACCTGGGAGAACATTATCATAATAACAATCATTGCTCCGATCATAATCCCAACCATTATCATCAAACCAAACATCATCAGTGGTCTCTTATTCATTTGTTTCATTTGCTTGTCTCCTAATTATTTCTATACCTTCGGTCGGAGTCGACTGTCATTCTTTCGAAAATAAACTCGCCCTTGTCATCCTGGAGGAGTCGCGAGTTAACGGGACGACGAAGGATCTCAGGGTGGAAGAGATTTTTTTACAGTTGACTTTGCCCCACCCTGAGATGCTTCACTGCGCTCCAGCATGACAGCGATAGCTATTTTCATCCTTCGTGATGGCTTTTTAAAGGCCGAGAACGATTCCCGGGTAATTGGGAATCCAGCGTTAAATATAATCCAGGTATATGTCTCTCCATTCGGGATTTCCTCACCAAAATTTGATGTTAACTTCCGAATTTGGTAACCGGTCTAGCCATCACGTCAAGCGTCTGGCCATGTCAAATATTTAGCAGCCTCGACGGGTTTGTGCTCATAACCTGTGTAATCATCTTCTTATCGAAATCAAACACGTTCAACATCTCGGCCATCAGCCTCATACATTCAACGGAATCGGGGGAAATAACCCTTGCTGTGTCCGAAGACAATATCGTCTTCTCTATACCTACGGCTCTAATGGCATCCACCATCTGCGGCGCCGATACCCCGCAATAAGGCGAAATTTCAAAATATGTGAAATTGATATTTATACCTTTTTTAGCCATTTTAACCATGTCGCTGACCGGTAGTCCCGTAACCGGGTTGAAAGGATGGTCTATCAGGGCTTTCGTGAATTTGCGGGAGTGGACCTCGTCTGCCAGAGCTTCCATTTCTTCCAGGGACAGATGTCCGAATGAAAGGGCAATATCGCTTTTAACTGCCAGGTCTATAATCTCCAGCGCCTGTGGGATCAGCTTTCCTTTGTCGAGAACATATACACCGGCTTTTTTAGCCTCTTCCAGGCTCATATTTCGTGTTTTCATAAGATGGTGTGCGGACGTGAGAACCGGGAACCAGATAACCTTGCAGCCCCTCTCCACCATTGCCCTGGCAAGCTCCACATTTATTCCTCCGGTATATGTGCCCAACACCACACCGCCATAACACACGGTCGGCGTTATGCCAAGGGGTTTTGCCCAATCCTCTAATGCTTCGTTAACAATCCGGGCAGGTTCGATAGACGGATAGGGGCTGCTTTTAAATACCAGCGCCTTCATCCCCGCCTGCGAGGCGTGTTTTGCTTGAGCCAGAGGGTCTACCATGTTCACACAACCATGTACATGTGAATCAATCGTGCCACGGACTAGCCCGTGGTCCGGCGGGAAAAAGGTCGGCCACTTATGCGTTTTAGTAAACTCATACCAGTTGGTAAGGGCCTTCACCGTATCTGTAGACATCGCTTTTACCCCTTCCCCGTAACGTTTATTCGACAAGAGGACATATCTGAGTGGACATCTTTAACATAGATTACCCGCCTTATGCCGGTAATCATCGCTTTACGCTCTCTTTCCCGATGCCTTCTCCACAATGGGAACTGCAAAGCTTAGCCCTAACCTCTCCAGGTCAGCAACCTTCGGTAAACCCTCTGTCGTCAGGCCCCGCGCCGAATACCACGTGTCTTTCTGCTGCATGAATTTATCTCTGTCCAGTTTAAGCGGCACACCATACTTGGTGTGGATAGTCTCGTCAAAGAACCGGTCGGGCAGTCCATCATCGCGCAGCGGAATATAGCCCTCTCGTAACGAATAGCATCTTTCCATCAAGGCCATCCGTTGAGTTAGATCGGGCCAGTCTTTCTTCGTCAGGCTCCAACCGCAGACAGCGTTTAACATCTGGGTAGCCCATTCATCGAATCCATTGAATATCGGCGCAATGGTGGGTCTCAAGAATAAACAAGTGGTTAATGAGTCTGTCATCACCACCTCAGGGTCACCGCGGTTGCCGTGAAGCTCACCGCAGGGGTTTACTGCCAGGCCAACTGCATCCGACATGCTGCCCCGCGGTTCATAGGAGGTAATAGCCACGCCCTTGTAAGTCATAGCATATTTTTCGGAACCCCGCCCTATCTTGGGTGGCGCAAACTTCAACCCCTCAGCCAGAATATCCCCGATTCCTTCCCGCCTGGCTATTTTCCCCACCAGTTTGGATATTGCCTCCAGGTTGCCCCAGGTAAGATCTATACCGTCCAGCTCTTTCCTGGATACAATGCCCCGGTCATATAATTCCATTACCCAGGCGACAACACCGGAGACATCCTCATTGTCCAGACCCAGATTGTCCACCAGCGGTGTCAAGTACATCTGGGTTTCGAAGCCGGGTATCATCACGTTGGCGTTCCACCCGCCGGCATCGTCGTGGCGAAGCTCTCCCACCACCGGCCCTAACGGAGGTTCGCGTCTCATATACGGCACTTTACAGGCCACGTGGCAACCATGGCAGCTATCGTTCCACACCTTATAGGCCTGTTCAAAGGTTAACGGGTTGCTGAGGTCACAAATTGGGTCCCAGCCGAGCTGCTTATTCTTAATACCTTCCTGGCCGCTATAATAGCGGTTGGGCATGGATATGGCATGTCCCCAACGCCGGTTCTCCGCTTTATACAGGCGGGATTCATGGAAATATGACGTAAGCATATCGAATATGGTTTGGGGATGCGCATAGGCCGGGGCAGATGTACCACGAACCGCTACAGCCTTTACGTTCTTTGATCCCATTACCGTGCCCATACCGAGCCGGGCAGCATGGTGATACAGGTCGTGGGCGATATCGGCGTTGCGCACCAGGTTCTCGCCTCCGGGGCCAATGGAGGCTACCCGGAAATTCTGGTCTCCGGTCTCTTTATACAACTCCTCTTTCAGATGTACCTGGCTCTCCAGACTCATCTGCCCCCAGAGATGCTTCGCATCCCGTATCTCTACATCTTTATCCTTTATCAGTATATATACCGGGCGGTTAGCTTTGCCGGTTAGGAGCAAGCCGCCACTGTAGCCGGCATTGACAAGCTCCGATCCAAAATGACCGTTCATATTGGATAGACCCCGGAGTAAAGTAAGGGGTGATTTAGCGCTGACATTTACCACCGAGCCGAAAAAGCCGGTGAGCGGACCGACGCCAAAATAGAGTATATTCTCAGATCCCAACGGGTCTGCGCCTGGCGGCACCCTCTCCCAGAGTAGCTTCCCACCGAACCCCCGTCCGCCTATGAATTTTTTTATATCCGCAGTTACATCCACCACCTTTTTCTTCCCCGAGGTGAGGTCAATTTCCAGCATGTTGAATTTCATCTCAGCCATTTTCCTACCTCCATATCTCTTCGGGCGGCCGCTGGATTTTGTCTCTTTCCAGAGGATAAAGCCGCCGGGCGAGCAGTTCCGCCTTTTTATCCGGGTGGATGCGTTCCAGATGTTGTGGTATCAATGGGGCCATAAACTCCAGTGCATTATTAGGGCATACCTCGACACACTGAGGGCGGCGCTGGCCGTCCCGTTCACAAAGATCGCAAACCAGTGGATGGTCATGTCCGGGTGGCACCAGGATTGGCACCTTGGCCGGGCATGCCTCACGGCACATAGCGCAAGAGGAGCCCATACAACGGTCGTCATCCACTTTCATATGGTTGGTTTTTTCATCATAGTAAATCACGGCAGGCTGAACAGGACAAGCTTTCTGGCACTCCCGTTCCGGAGCCGGGCACTGGGAGCATACATTCTGCACCGATTTGGGCAGCGGCAGCAGATAGCGATATATGCGAATGCGGGATAGCTCCTTGTCCAGCACCCCAAAATGAAACAGTGAACATGCCATTTCACAGGCCCCGCAACCCACACACAGGTCCCAGCGGGTCTGGACTAACGCCGGGCCTTTGGGGAAGGGCATATCTTCCAGACCCCAACCGGTTTTAGATGCTTTTGCTACATTTACCATAACTAACCTCCATTAGATAATATGAACACCACAAATGATGAAAATAGCTTATAATCCTCTCGCCCCTATGGGGAGAGAATTAAAGAGAGGGGGATTTCCCATCTCAGCTACAACACCCTCTCCCTTACCTCTCCCTTTTAGGGCGAGGGGAATAAAGTCTCTACCATTTCTTAAGAAATTATTCTCTCAGTCCCTGCCAACCTGCCCGCTTTCCCAGGCAAAGAGCCGCTCTGGACAGGCTGGGGAACACACAAATACCCGCTTTGATCCACTGTTGTTTAATCTCAAAAGCCAGCGCGGCATTGTCAGGGTAACCCAGCCACTCCAGCGCTACGACTACAGGCTTGTTGAGCTTTTTAGCTGACTCAATTATCCCCTGACAAAACTGCTGGACCCCTGCTCTGGTTGAGTTAAAGTGGCCGAGTGAATAATGCACCAGTACCAGGTTGACCATTTCTAATTTCCCAACTACGTCAACCGCCATAGGCGTCAACACCGGGTCTCCCGATGTTTGCGGGGAAAAATCCACCGGATTAAGTACCCCCGTGCCCGAGAGAGGGACAAATTGATGAAGCTGCTTTTGAATATCCTCCCCGAAGGTTGGCAATGTAAAACCCGCCCTGGTGAGGAAATCAGATACCAAAACGCTGGCGCCCCCGCCAGCCCCGACAACCGCTACCCTATTGCCTTTTAAGTTGGGTATCAATTCAAAGGTCATCGCCAGGTCGCTCATTTCCTCCAGGTCATTGGCGGAAATAGCCCCCGCTTGCTGGAGTAGTGCCTGCCAGAGTTTTTCAGACCCCGTCAACGAGGCAGTATGGGATCTAGCCGCTCTTCTCCCCGCTTCGGTAAATCCACCTTTCGTGATTATGACGGGTTTGACCGAAGCCACCCGCCTTAAAACCTCGGCAAACCGCTGTCCACCTTTAACGCCTTCCATGTAAGAGGCGATGAGTTGCGTTTCCTCATCAGTACCCAGATAGTCAAGCAGTTCCGTCTCGTTAATATCGGCCCCGTTGCCATAGCTTATCGCTTTGCTGAAGCGCACACCCCGTTGGGCGCACAGGGCGACAAATTCACTTGAGTAACGGCCGCTTTGAGAAATTAAACCTACGTGACCTGCCTCTCGCGGTGTTTCGGCATTGAAGGTGAGATGTCCTTCAGGACAGTATATACCGATACAATTTGGTCCCAGGATGCGCATACCTGCAGCGCGAGCTTTATAAATTATCCTTGCTTCCTCATCTCTCCCCTGTTTAGTCCCATTTTCTGAGAATCCCGCAGCATAAACGCAAACCGTTTTTAAGCCCTTTACAGCGCAATCTTCAATGCATGAAAACACCTGCCCCTTTGGAACGCTGACGATAGCAAAATCCACGGGTTCGGGGACCTCTGTCACCCGCGAATATGCTTTGAAACCGAGCACGGGCGCTGCTTGGGGATTGATAGGGTATATCCCCCCGGTGAAGCCAAAATCAATCAACGGCTTTAAAAAGCCTTTAGCGGCCCAGTTGTCCTCTTTGTCGGAGGCGCCGATGACTGCCACCGAGCGGGGATGAAACATACCGTCGAGGGGGTGGTTATGATGTTCAGCCATTGGATTGTTTCTCAATCTATACATGCCCTTTACCATGATAAAAGTTCAATTTGCAGTTCATTTGCGTCGCAGAAAAAATATCGTTCAGGTATTATACAGGATAATCAGACTTATGCGAATTATTCCTTAACCCTCTCCCGGAGTAGTAACTATCTACCCTTAAAGACCGGCTCCCGTTTCTCCCTGAAGGCTTTCATTGCTTCCTCATGGTCTTCCGTCTGTTGCGCCAGCGCTGTGGCGTTAGCTTCGTAATTCAGTTGTGCCGCAAAAGAGGAATCCAGCCCTGCATAGATAGCCTTTTTGATAAACTGGTGGGAAAGAGTCGGGCCTTTTGCCAGGCGCAAGGCAAACTCCTGAGCTACCTCCATAAGGTCGTTATGGGGCACCACTCTGTTCACCAGGCCCAGTCTCTCTGCCTCTTTAGCATCAACGAGGTCGCCGGTGAGGGCAAGCTCCAGGGTTTTGCCCAGACCAATGAGCCGGGGCAGGAGATAGCTCAAGCCCCATTCGATAGCCAGCGCCCTCCTGACGAAAATAGGGCCTAATTCAGCTCTATCCGAGGCTATTCTAATATCGGAGTTCATAGCCAGTCCGAAGCCACCCCCTACGGCAGCACCGTTGATGGCGGCTATTATAGGCTTCCCCAACTCCCGCATAGCCAGTGCGATAGGTCGCCTCGGCGTACTTGGCAGGCCAGTGGTTGTCTCCGATTGGCGAGACCTCATACCACGGGTATCGCCGCCAGAGCAGAAACCTCTTCCCATTCCCGTCAATAGCAACACGCGAGTGTCATTGTCGGCGGCTGCTTCTGTGAAGACACTGGTAAGGCCGTCTCTCATTGGGTCGTTTAAGGCATTCAACGTTGCCGGGCGGTTCAGGATTATGGTTAGAACACCATTCTTCTTCTCCAGGAGCAATTCGCTGGTTTCAGGGGTCATTAGGACTCCTCCTAGTATTTGTCGTTGCTGCTATTGTCGTTAACCATTGGTTTCACCTCCGGGGTATAACGCCTTACCCGGAAGTTACCGTACCATTAGATACGTTTAAATGTCAGGTTGCGCCAATTTGGGTAGTAATATACCCCAGGCCGAGCTCGTTCAACTTCTTTTTACCTGGAATCCCCTCTTTGTTCCAGCCCTTGAATTGATAATATTCGTCCAGCATCGCCTGGAATTTTTCCTCGCTGATGCCGGTAGGTCCGTAGGGTCCCTGCTGCTCAGTAAGAAACACACCGGGCAGGATGTCATCCTTTCTACCCATACCTTCGCGGATATTAAAGGCCCTTTCCACGTTGGTGATGCGCTCGCCAATTTTCATCAGGTCATCGCCATTCCAGTCAACCCCGGTAACTGCGGAAGCAAGCTCTGCCTGCTCGTCAGGCTCCAGGCCTCCCCGCAACCGCGTAACGACACGGGTGCAAAGCTCCAGAGAGTTAAAAGCCGACGAGTAATCCTGGTCCAGCGCCACTACTATAGCTTTGAATTCAGTGGAACGTGGCTCCCGCACCAGCCGCTGCTCTCCTTCCTCGCCGCCAACTATGTCTCTCAGCCGGGACATGCCCCATGAATACATCCCCACACCCCCCCTGAGATGGTCGGGACCTCTTGTAGCCGTGGCATAAGCCAGGCCGTGAGATATCTCCTCACCAGGCCCCAGGTAAAGAGCGCTAATCTCCAGCCCCTTCAACGTCCTCAGGCAAGCCTCTGAGCCTTTGATGTGTTTTGAGGCCCTGAAGGAACCTTCAGCCAGCAAGGCGCCGAATCCCTGCCGGTAGGCGATTTTGGGCAACAGTTGAATCACCGCATCGGCATTCCCCCACTTTAATTCGAGGCCGTCGGTATCCTTGGCTGTGAGCAATCCCTCTTGCCAGCAGTGCATGGCAAAGCATACTGTGCCCCCGGTGGAGTGGGTATCCAGACCCAACTGGTCACAGATGGTGTGTATTTTCAGCACTGCCGCCAGGTTATCGATGCCGCATTTAGAACCAAACGGATAGGTCGTGCCATACTCATTGCTCTCGCCGTGGGTGGCATACGGCCCATCTTTTACCCGGAAGTAATGGCTGCAAGAAATGGGACAGGCGGCGCAACCCCGGTGCTTGACTGCAAACTGGCGTTCAAAAGCTTCTGATGTCAGATTTTCCCAGCCTTCGAAGTATCCCGACTGAGCGTTTCGGGTAGAAAGGGAATACCTCATGGCGGCGCCGCGAAGTGTACTCATGCTGCCCTGCTCCCGGAATACTTTCTGCCACGACGAAGACATGAGTTTTTCGTAGTCACGTTTTAACACATTGAGGAATTCAGCGGGCCTGGCTATCTTGACTGATCCCGTCCCACGCACCACGACCGCCTTGAGGTTCTTGGAACCCATCACCGCCCCCATCCCCCCTTTTCCTCCCGCCCGGGTAACGTTGGCGAATACCTTCGCCAGCCGAACCAGGTTCTCGCCTGCCGGGCCTATACAAAGCTCGCGTATCTCCCTGTCTTTCAGTTCTTGAACCAGCAGGTTATGGGTATCCCTGGTAGTCTTACCCCATATATTGGAAGCATCCCTCAATTCGACATGATCATCGGAAATCCACAAATAAACAGGTTTGGGAGAACGCCCGTAGAAGACAACCTGGTCGTATCCCGCAAATTTCAACTCGGAAGAGAAGTCTCCTCCGCCGTTACCATCGCCCAGTCCGGCGGTAACCGTGGACCTGGCAGAGACAGTCCATCGAGCGGAACCCGGCGCTGCGGTGCCGTTGAGGGGGCCTACTCCAACTGCAAAAACGTTATCCGGACCTAATGGGTCAATACCAGGTTTAATCTCGTCGAAAAGGGTTTTAGAGTTAAACCCCCGGCCTCCCAGGTAATTCAACCTGAATTCATCAGAAAGAGGTTCTTTGACTATTTTTCCTTCGCTTAAATATACCTTAAGACGTTTACCTGCCCATCCATACATTTCCTTGCACCCCTTCCATCCAATTAACCACGTTAACTCCCGATATTTTGAAGATTATGTATCTGTGAGAGAAGCTCAGGTGTATCGGTCATAAAAGACTTCCTCTCCGGTGAAGCAATATCAGTTTCATTTAGAGTAAGAGCGCCTCTACTGCAGAACTTCACGCACTCCGGGTCGCCTCCGCACAGGTCACATTTGAAAACAATATTTTTCCCCAGGTCTAAAGCTATACCACCTACCGGGCAGGCAGGTATACATGCTTCACAGCCGTTGCATAACTCAGCATTAACCAGCACTGCTCCGGTTTTCATGTCCCGGTTGAGAGCGCCAGCGGGACAGGCTGCCGCGCAATAGGCATCGGCGCATTGGATGCACACTGATATGACATCATTTCCGAATTCCTCGTCCCTGAACGCCGTGATGCGCGCTTTAGATATACTGCACTCGCTTTCGTGAGTCAGGGAGCATACCAATCCACAAAGCCTGCAACCGACACATTTACTGTGAGACACGTCAATTAATTTCATAATCTAATATCCTCCTACGTAGCAACAGGTTTGTCGTTGGGGCAGGTCTCATGCCGACCCGCCGTTACACCAGGGCGAACATCAGGTTCGCTACTTTGCACTAAGCAGCATGCTCCAGTTCAGCCCGCCATTTCAGATGGGGCGCTTTGTGAAAGTCGAAGGAAATGTCGCGTTTTATTGGTTCTATAGAAAGAGGCCGGCCAAAATCGGGAGTGGGATAGT
>Ga0209514_10006166_pt1 | contig 14824 bp, 16 predicted proteins | sample Subgrocontami58m_FD_187452 | JGI IMG/M metagenome (GOLD analysis project Ga0209514, IMG submission 187452) | Subsurface groundwater microbial communities from S. Glens Falls, New York, USA - GMW37 contaminated, 5.8 m (SPAdes) (version 3) | ecosystem: Environmental > Aquatic > Deep subsurface >...
CCATCTCGCGCGTGAACCCCGCCACCGACTCGCGAGTGCCGGCCACGTCCCAACCCATGGGCTGGCCGGGCCACATCACCTGGTCCAACAGCACGTCCACCCACTGCGGCGGCGCGTCCTGCACGCTGGCCAGCTCCTCCAGGACCACACGGCGCTCCTTGTCGATCTCCTCGGGATCGAACCGGGAATGGCGCAGCATGTCGGCCAGGAGATCGATCCCCAGCCCCAGGTGGTCCCGCGCTACCTTGCACCAGTAGACCGTCAGCTCCCGATCAGTGCCCGCATTCAGCACACCCCCGACCCGCTCGATGATCTCCGAGATCTCTTGGGCCGTCGGCCGCCGCTCCGTCCCCTTGAACAGGAGATGCTCGAGGAAATGGGAGACCCCGGCCTCGGCGGGCTCCTCGTAACGCGAGCCCACCCGGACGTAGATACTGATGGTCACCGACCGGGTATGGGGCATCGCTGCCGTCAGCACCCGCAGGCCATTGCCCAGGACGCTCTTCTGGTAGGGTTGGTCGTTCATTGGCACGATCCACAGTTGGTCAAGAGGGGCAGGCGCACAGAACGCCTGCCCCTTGAGAGGAGTCTAGACGCGCTCTCCGCCAGTGTCAACGAGAGTTTGTCTCGACCAGAGCCCCATGCTAGACTGCCATACCCAGGAGGGATCGCATAGTTGGTCTAGTGCGGCCGCCTGCTAAGCGGTTGTCCGCCGAAAGGTGGATCGTGGGTTCGAATCCCACTCCCTCCGCCATCCCGCCCCAGCAGTCAGCAGTCAGGCATCAGCCATCAGCACTGGGGTGTCGCCGTCCTGATCGTTGAAGGCTGACAGCTCGTTGCTTGCTATAATGGCGCAACGACTGTGGCCACCTACCATATCTGGACCATCGGCTGCCAGATGAACAAGGCGGACTCGGCTCAGCTCGCCGATGGCCTTGAGGCCCTCGGCCTGCGGGCCACCGAGAGCCCCGAGCGGGCCGATCTCGTCGTGATGAACACCTGTGTCGTCCGCCAACACGCCGAGGACAAGGCCCAGGCCAAGCTGGGAGGGCTCCGCGCCCTCAAGCGGCGCCGCCCCGGCCTGCGGCTGGCCGTCGTTGGGTGCATGGTTGGCCCTCGGCCCAGCGAGCTGGAGCAGCGCTTCCCGTATGTAGACCTGTTTTGCCGGCCTCAGGCCATCGAGCCCGTCCTCGACCTCGCCCGGCAACTGGCGGCCCAGCCCTCCGAGGACCCAGAGGGACTGGATTCGCTCCGCCTTCGAGGCCACCGCGCCGGCCAGGTGACGGCCTTCGTCCCCGTCATCCACGGCTGCGACAAGTTCTGCACCTACTGCATCGTCCCCTACCGGCGCGGCAGAGAGCGCAGCCGCCCCTTGGCGGAGGTCGTTGCCGAATCGGAGCAGTTGGCTGCCCTCGGCGTGCGGGAGGTCACCCTCCTGGGTCAGACGGTGGATTCCTACGGACACGATCTTGCCGCAGGACACGACCTGGCCGACCTCCTGGCGTCCCTCAACAACGTGGACGGACTGCGCCGCATCCGCTTCCTGACCTCCTATCCGCCCGACATGACCGACCGTATCATCAACGCCATCGCTTCCCTCGACCGCGTGTGCGAGCACATCGAGCTGCCCTTCCAGTCGGGCGACGACGATGTGCTGCAGTCGATGCGCCGAGGCTACACCGTTGCCCAGTACCGCTCCCTCGTGGAGCGGATCCGCGCCGCCATTCCCGGTGTCAGCCTGGCCACCGACGTCATCGTGGGCTATCCGGGCGAGGGGCCGGAGCAGTTCCAGCGCACCCACGACCTCCTGTCCGAAGTGCGCTTCGATACCGTGCACGTGGCCGCCTACTCCCCGCGGCCGGGCACCGTCGCCGCCCGCTGGCCCGACGACGTCCCGCCCGAGGAGAAGCAGGCGCGCCTCCAGACCATCGAGGCCCTCCAGGCGAGAGTCAGCGCGGCCATCAACGCATCGCTCGTCGGCCAGGCCCTAGAGGTGCTGGTGGAAGAGGCCTCCGAGCCGGGCCGCTGGCGTGGCCGGACGCGCACCAACAAGCTGGTCTTCTTCGACGACCCCGTCCCCCCCCTTACCAAGGGGGGGCTAGGGAGGGGGCAGGCGGACCTCCTGGGCCGACTCGTTCAGGTCCGCATCGCCCGTGCCGGTCGCTGGTCCCTCCAGGGTGTCGCGGCGGCCTAAGGCCGTGCCGGAGCCAGGCCCGCCGTCCCCGGCGGCCTTGGCCGGCATTATCAGCGCCGCCCTGGCCGAGGACCTGGGCTGGGGCGACATCACGACGGACTATCTGATCCCATCCTCCACGTCCGCTCGCGCCCATGCCCTCGTGAAACAGGAGGGAGTCCTGGCCGGTCTGGACGCTTTCTGCCAGACCTTTCTCGCGGTCGACCCGAGCATCCTTGTCGAACGCTTGGCCTCCGACGGCACCCGCGTCGCCCGGGGCGACGTGGTAGCGCGGCTGGCCGGCCCTGCCGCTCCGATGCTGCGGGCCGAGCGTACCGCCCTCAACCTGCTCCAGCGCCTGAGTGGCATCGCCACGATGACGGCGCGCTACGTCGAGGCTGTCCGCGACCTCCCGGTCCGCGTCATTGACACGCGGAAGACCACCCCGGGCCTCCGTCTGCTCGAGAAATACGCTGTGCGCGTGGGCGGCGGCCACAACCACCGCTTCGGCCTCAGCGACGGCGTCCTCGTCAAAGAGAACCACCTCCTCGCCCTGCGGGCCGAAGGCCTCACTCTGGCCGACGCCGTGGCCCGCCTACGCCACAGCGTGCCCCACACTGTACGCATCGAGGTGGAGGTGGTCACCGTCGAGCAGGCCCAGGAGGCCCTGGAGGCAGGAGCCGACGTCATCCTCCTGGACAACATGCCCCCCGAGCGGATGCGGGAGGTGGTGCAACTCGTGGGCGGGCGGGCCCTGACCGAGGCCTCGGGGGGCATTCGCCTCTCCAACGTGCGTGCCGTGGCCGAGACCGGCGTCGATCTCCTGTCCGTGGGCGCCCTCACCCACTCCCCCCAGGCCCTCGACATCAGCCTCGAGTTCGAGCTGGCGTAGGCCGGTAGTTCCGGATTTCGGGTTTCGAGTTTCGGGTCCCTGGTCGCTGAACCCAGAACCCGAAACGCAGAACTACCGGCCTTCGAGCAGGATCGTCACCGGGCCGTCGTTCTCCAGCCGTACCAGCATGTGGGCCCCGAAGCGACCTGCGGCCACCCGCAGCCCCATCTGCCGCAGGCGCTCCGCGTAGAGCGCCACCAGCGGCGCCGCCACCTCGGCGGGTGCCGCCTCGGTGAAGTTGGGGCGGCGGCCCTTGCGGGTATCGCCCAGCAGAGTGAACTGGCTCACGACCAGCACCTCGGCCGCCGTTTCCAAGGCTGAGCGCTCGAAGTGGCCCGCCTGATCGGCGAAGAGGCGCATCTGGGCGGTCCGCTCCGCCAGGTGCGCCGCAGCCTGGGGCCCGTCGCCCCGCGCCACACCCACCAGGGCCAGGAGCCCCCGCCCGATGGCGCCCACCTCCTGGCCATCCACGTCGACTGACGCCCGGGCCACCCGTTGCAGGACAACACGCATGGGGCTACACCGTCCTTCCGGCGCAAACCGGAATCCAGGCTCTGGCCGGCGGGCCACCGGCGCGTCCCCGCGGGCTCGATGCCACCCCAGGACGCCGCGTGCGACCGAGGAACCTGGGTCCCGGCTTCCGCCGGGACGACAACCGCCCGTCTGTCCGGCGCAAGCCGGAATCCAGGCTCGTGAGCGCGGCTCCTCACCCAGCGGGCCTACTCGGCGGACGACGACTCCTTGACTGCGCTGCTCTTGGCCTCGGAGGACGTGGCGGCTTTGGCCGGCTCTTCCTTCTTCTCCGTCTTCTCCGTCTTCTCCGTCTTTTCCGTCTTTTCACCGCCCTCTGCTTTTGGAGCCGTCTCCGCTGGCTTCCCCTCTCCCTCATCCCGGCCGCGGCTGTCGGTGATGTACCAGCCACTGCCCTTGAACACCAGGCCAACTGGCTGGATGACCCGCCGGGACGGCTGGCCGCAGGCAGGGCACGGCTCCACCGGATCGGCATCGAAGCCCTGGCGCAACTCGAAGCGCCCATGGCCGCCGCCACACTCATACTCGTAGACGGGCATGCTCGACTTACCCCGCAATTCTGCTTCCCATTGTACCGGCCGGGACCCAGGCTCGCCAACCGCACGGGCCTGATTGCCTGAGGGGGAAGCCGTGTGCTAGATTGTGCCGCGGAGGAAGAATCGAGCTTGGCCAACAACATCTCCATGAAGGCACTCCTCGAGGCAGGGGTACACTTCGGTCACCAGACCCGGCGCTGGGATCCCCGGATGCGGGACTACATCTTCACCGAGCGCAACGGCATCCATATCATCGACCTGCAGAAGACCGTCGTGATGCTTAATGCCGCCCACGAATGGGTGGTCGACCTCGCCGCCAGCGGCGGGACCATCCTCTTCGTGGGCACGAAGAAGCAAGCCCAGGAGGCTATCGAAGAGGAAGCCTCGCGCTGCGGCATGCCCTATGTGAACCGCCGCTGGCTGGGAGGGCTCCTCACCAATTTCCAGACCATCCAGGGCCGCGTGGATCACCTCGTCCGCCTCGAGGACCGCAAGCTGAAGGGCGAGTTCGAGTGGCTGCCGAAAAAAGAGGCCCTCAAGCTCCAGGAGGAGATCGATCGCCTCAACCGGCACCTGGGTGGCATCAAGGAGATGACAGCCCTGCCCGATGCCCTCTACATCGTGGACCCGGCCAAGGAATACCTCGCCGTCGCCGAGGCCCGTCGTTTGGGCATCGCCATCGTCGCCCTCGTGGACACGAACTGCAATCCCGACCTGATCGACCACGCGATCCCGGCGAACGATGACGCCATTCGCGCGGTGCGCCTCCTGACGTCTCGTGTCGCCGACGCCGTCGCGGAGGGCAAGGCCATGCGAGAGACGGCCGTCGCCGACTTGGGCGAGGCGGCCTTGCAGGGGGTCGAATACTCGGGAGCCTTCGAGGCGTTTGAGGACCACGAGAACGGTGCCGAGAGGGAGGGGTAGATTCGCCAGGAGCCTACGCACCAACGTCCCAGGCCCACTGGACACCCTTCGCACAACCCATAGCGCGCGCCGTCCCCGTCCCTTCGGACACCTCAGGGCGGACCGCCGAGAGGTGTAGGAATGGCCATCACAGCCGCCCAGGTAAAGGCCCTGCGCGACGAAACGTCGGCCGGGGTCATGGAGTGCAAGCGCGCCCTTGAAGAGACCGGCGGGGACGCCGATGCTGCCCGGGACCTGCTCCGCCAATGGGGGCTGGCCCGAGCCGCCACCAAGGTCGGCCGCGAGGTTTTGCACGGCCTCGTGGAGAGCTACATCCACGCCGGCGGGCGCATCGGTGTGCTCTTGGAGCTCAATTGCGAGACGGACTTCGTGGCGCGGACCGAGGAGTTCCGCGGCCTTGCCCACGATCTAGCCATGCAGGTCGCCGCCACCAACCCCCGTTTCGTGCGCCGCGACGAGCTATCCGCGGAGCAGCAAGGCGAGGCCGCCGAGCTGTGCCTCCTGGCCCAGCCCTACATCCGCGACACCGGCCGGCCGGTGGAGGACGTGGTGCGCGAAGCCATGGCACGCTTCGGTGAGAACGTGGAGGTCCGGCGCTTTGTCCGCTTCGAGTTGGGTGCCTAGTCGATGGACTGGGGCTAGGGCGTGGGCCAGGTCAAGTACCAGCGTGTGCTCCTCAAGCTCAGCGGCGAGGCGCTGGCTGGCGGCGCCAGTTTCGGTATCGACCCGCCAACCCTGCTGCTCATCGCCCGGCAGATCCAGCGGATTCGTGAGCTGCAAGTGGACGTCGCAGCCGTCATCGGCGGAGGCAACATCTGGCGCGGGGTCGAGGCGAGCCGGCAGGGAATGGATCGGGCCACAGCCGACTACGCCGGCATGCTGGCCACCGTCATCAACGCCCTAGCTCTCCAGGATGCGCTGGAGTCCATCGGCGTCGTCACCCGCACGCAAAGCGCCATCGCCATTCAGGCCGTGGCCGAGCCCTACATCCGTCGTCGCGCCATCCGCCACCTCGAGAAGGGCCGGGTGGTCCTCTTCGCCGCCGGTACCGGCAACCCCTACATGACCACCGATACCGCTGCAGCTCTGCGGGCCGTCGAGATCGGCGCGGAGGTACTCCTCATGGCCAAGAACCGCGTGGATGGCGTCTACTCCGAAGACCCGGCGCGGAACCCCGCCGCGACCAAGTTCACCCATCTGGACTATATCGAGGCCCTCAACCTGCGACTCGCCGTCATGGACAGCACGGCCCTCTCCCTCTGCATGGAGAACCGGCTTCCGATCATTGTCTTCAACCTGAAGGATGCCTCCAACGTAGAGCGGATCCTCCTGGGCGAGTCCATCGGAACACTGGTGGCCTGACGGTTACGACCCCCAGGCACGGGAACGACGCAAGATGCCAGACATCGCGAAGACCCCCGAAGAGCTCCTGACGGAGGCCGAAGGGCGCATGGCCAAGACGGAGGAAGCCCTTCAACGCGACCTGGCAACCCTGCGCACGGGACGCGCCTCCCCCGCGCTCCTGGATCGGCTGCAGGTCGACTACTATGGCGCCGCCACCCCCGTCAATCAGCTCGCCACGGTCTCCGTGCCAGAGCCGCGTGTGCTGCTCATCCAACCGTGGGACCAGCACGCTCTGTCGGCCATCGAAAAGGCGATCCAGCGCTCCGACCTCGGCCTCAACCCGAGCAACGACGGCAAGGTGATTCGCCTGGTGATTCCCTCGCTGACCGAAGAACGTCGCAAGGAGCTGGCCAAGGTGGTGCATCGCAAGGAGGAGGAGGGCAAAGTCGCCGTCCGCAACATTCGCCGCGATGCAGCCGATCACCTCAAAGCCCTCGAAAAGGACAAGAAGATCTCGACCGATGAAGAACACCGACACCTGGAGCGGCTCCAGAAGCTGACCGACGCCGCCATCACGGCCGTGGAGCAGTTGGCCCGCGCCAAAGAGCAGGAGGTGCTGGCAACCCGCTAGGCCATGACCGAGACGGCCCTGCAACCGGCCCGCTTCCGCTCCCCCACTCCTCTGCCTCGCCACGTGGCCATCATCATGGATGGCAACGGCCGCTGGGCCCAGCAGCGCGGACTGCCCCGCTTGGCCGGGCACCGCGCCGGCACCGAGAACATCCGACCGGTCATCGAGGCCTTCGTCGAGGCCACCGTCCCCTACCTTACCCTTTACGCCTTCTCCACCGAGAATTGGCTCCGCCCGGCGGAGGAGGTCGAGGGCCTCATGCAGATCCTGGCCGACGTCATCGACCACGAGACCGAGACGCTGAACGAGCACGGCGTTCGGCTCCGGCATATCGGCCGTCCGGAGGCCCTCTCCCCCGAGCTCCGTGAGAAGGTGCGCCACGCCGTCGATGTAACCCGAGACAACCAACGCATCTGTGTCAACGTCGCCTTCAACTACGGGGGACGGGCCGAGATACTCGACGCGGCACGAGCCATGATCGGAGCCAGAGTCTCCGCCGACGATGTGACCGAGGAGCTCTTCGAGCGCCATCTCTACACCGCCAGCATCCCCGATCCAGACCTGATCATTCGCACGGCCGGCGAGATGCGCCTCAGCAACTTCCTCATCTGGCAGGCAGCCTACAGCGAATACTACGCAACCCCCGTCCTCTGGCCCGACTTCGGCCGCGTCGGCGTCCACAAGGCCCTGCTGGCCTACAGCCGTCGGCGCCGCCGCTTCGGCGCTCTGTGACGGTCCTCTGCCTAGCATCCCTCTGGTTGACCTGTCCTTCTTTTTGACTCTTGGCTTCGTCCAGCCTCCTCCCTCGGCTCCTGACGGCGGCCCTCGGCCTCCCGCTCCTCGCCGCTCTGGTCTGGGCAGGCGGGGCCTGGTTCCTGGCTGGCGTCACGCTCGTGGCGGCTTGGGGACTGGTCGAGTTCCAGGGCCTGGTCCCGGGCGGGACGTGGTGGCCCCTGCGTGCCGTGACCCTAGCCAGCGGCGCAGCCCTCATCAGCGAAAGCGCCCTCGGCCTGCCGGGACAGGCTGCCACGCTGGCGGGCGCCGCGCTGCTGCTCCTGTTCCTCCTCCTCTGGCACCCGGAGGAGCGACCTCTCGCCACCTGGGGCAGCGCCGTGGGCGGCCTCGCCTACATCGCCCTCCCCCTCGGTCTGCTGCCACCATTGCGAGAGGGGTCCGGTGGATTGATGTGGGTGATGCTTCTCCTCTTGGGCACCTTCGCCTCCGACACCGGGGCCTACGCCGTGGGGCGCTGGCTCGGCCGCCATCCCCTGGCCCCGCGTCTGAGCGCCGGCAAGACTCGTGAGGGCGCGGCTGCCGGGCTGCTATCCTCTATAATTGCGGTAGTCGGGGTGTGTGTCGTGGGAGGAGCTCCCCTGGCTTGGCCATGGGTGCCCGTCTTCGGCGCCGCGTTAAGTGTCGCGGGCCAACTGGGAGATCTCGCCGAGTCCATGCTGAAAAGAAGCGCCGGTGTGAAAGACGCGGGCCGCCTGTTACCGGGCCACGGAGGTCTGCTCGATCGCCTCGACAGCCTCCTGCCCGCCATCGTGCTGACCTATGCCGTTCGGATGGTGTCGGTTGGTCCGTAGGGGCGTTGGGCACTACGTCCCCACAGGTTGACCCATGAAGAACCTGGTCGTCATCGGCTCCACCGGCTCCATCGGCCGCCAGACCCTGGACGTGGCCCGGCGATTCCCCGACCGCCTCCGGGTCGTCGGGCTGGCCGCTCGACGCGACGCCGGCCGCCTGGCACGGCAGATCGCCGAGTTCCGCCCTGCCATGGCCCACCTGGCCGAAGGCGATGCTTCCGGATGGGAAGCGCAAGACGTCGACATCCGAGAGATGGTCACCCATCCCCAGGCCGACGTCGTTGTCATGGCAACCACGGGGAGGGTTGGGCTTCTTCCGACCCTGGCAGCCGTGCGCGCCGGCCAGCAGGTCGTGCTGGCCAACAAGGAGGTGCTCGTCATGGCCGGCGAGGTCGTCATGGCGGAGGCCAGGCGATCTGGCGGCCGCATCGTGCCCGTGGACAGCGAGCACAGTGCCATTTGGCAGTGTCTGGTGGGCGAAGCTCCCGACGGCTACACGCCTCTCCCCGGCGGCCCACCCCACGTCCGGCGGGTGATGCTCACCGCCTCCGGTGGGGCCCTCCGCGACCGTCCCGCCGAGGCCATGGACGGCGTCACCGTAGCGGAAGCCCTGGCCCACCCCACCTGGGAGATGGGCCCCAAGGTCACCGTGGACTCGGCCACGCTGATGAACAAGGGGTTCGAGGTCATGGAGACCCACTGGTTGTTCGGCCTCCCCTACGATCGCATCGAGATCGTGCTCCACCGGGAGAGCGTCGTCCATTCGCTGGTGGAGTTCGCCGATGGCTCGGTCAAGGCCCAGTTGGGCCCGCCTGATATGCGCCTGCCCATCCAGTACGCCCTGAGCTTTCCCGAGCGCTGGGCGAACCCCGACCTGCCCCGCCTCGACCTGGGGCGACCAACCACCCTCACCTTCGATCGGCCCGATCTGGACCGCTACCCCTGCCTGCGGCTGGCCCTCGAGGCCGCGCGTCTGGGCGGCACGTATCCGGCCGTGCTCAGCGCCGCCGACGAATTGGCGGTCGAGCTCTTCCTTGCCGGGCAGATCGCCTTTCCCGAGATTCCGCGCCTGGTCGAGAGCGCCCTGGCGGTCCACCATCCGACCCCGCACCCTGACTTGGGCGCCATCCTCGAGGCCGTCGAGAGCACCCGCCATGAAGCCCTGGCCCGCAGCGGCCGCTGACCTTCCCCCATGCCTGTGACCCAGCGACCAGAGAGGAGACCCCCGCCTGAAGGCGGGGGCATGCCCCAACCTTCAGGTTGGAGTACTGAACGAACAAGCTGATGCCTCATGCCTGATTTCTCCGCTGTCTCCACCCCCATCATCTTCGTCGTGATGTTCCTCTTCCTCGTCATCGTTCACGAGTTGGGGCATTTCGTCACCGCCAAGCGCGCTGGGGTGCAGGTCGACGAGTTCGGCTTCGGCTTCCCACCACGTCTTTTTGCCCTGCGCCGCGGCGAGACCGAGTATTCCCTGAATCTTCTGCCGCTAGGCGGCTTCGTGCGCATGCTGGGCGAAGAGGACCCGACGCACCCTCGCAGCCTCGCCGCACGGCCGGTGCGTACCCGCCTGCTGGTGATCGCCGCTGGGCCGGTCATGAACATGGTGCTTGCGGCGCTGCTGTTCAGCGGGAGCTTCATGCTGCCCCGGGAGATGCCGGTCGGCCCCGTGCAGGTGGCCAACGTCATGCCCGGCTCGCCGGCCGAACTGGCGGGCGTCCAGTCCGGGGACGTCATTCTCCAGGTGAACGATCGTTCCATCCGCAGCCTGCCCGACGTCCACTACAACATCCTGCTCAACCTGGGGACCGAGGTCACTCTTCGCCTGCAGCGAGATGGCCTCCAGAGCGAGGCGCGAGTCGCCCCGCGCTGGAGGCCACCCCCAGGGGAGGGCGAGGTGGGGATCGTCATCGGCATGCCCCAGATGGAGATCGTACCCGTCTCCTATCCCCCCTGGGAGGCTCTCTTCCTGGGCGTGCGGCAGTCCTTCGACATCGTGAGCATCACCAAGAACGGCATTCTGACCATGTTCGCCCGCGGGATCCAGTCCGACGCGGTCGTCGGGCCGGTGGGGATCTACCAGGCCACTGATCGTGTGGCCCAGACGGGGACGGGCAACCTGATCTACCTGGCGGCCTTTCTCAGCATGAACCTGGGCATCCTCAATATCCTCCCGATCCCCATGCTGGACGGAGGACGCATCTTCTTTATCCTCCTGGAACTGGTGCGCGGTGGGCGGCGGGTTTCCCCCCGCAAAGAGGGCTTCGTCCACATGGTGGGATTCGTCCTGCTGCTCGCCCTCATCGTCGTCATCACCTTCAACGACGTGCTCCGGATCGTCCGAGGAGAGAATCTGTTCCAATGATCAACCGCCGGGCCAGCCGCCCGTTGCACGTGGGCAACGTCCAGATCGGCGGCGATGCGCCCGTCGCTATCCAGTCCATGACCATCACCGACACGCGGGACGTGGCCGCTACCGTCGAGCAGATCCATCGCCTTGAGGAAGCAGGCTGCGAGATTATGCGAGTCGCCGTGCCCGATCGGGAGGCCGCCCGAGCCATCCCTGAGATCCGGCGCCGGATACGGATTCCGCTCATCTCCGACATCCATTTCGACTACCGCCTGGCCCTTTTGGCCATCGAGGGGGGCGTGGACGGCCTGCGCCTCAATCCGGGCAACATCCGCAAGCGCGAGCAGATCGAGCAGGTGATCATAGCCGCCAAGGCACGCGCCATTCCCATCCGCATCGGCGTCAACGAGGGCAGTCTGCCGCCCTTCTCCGGCGACGAGGAGATGCCCGAGGGGGCCGGGCCCGAGCTGAGGCGCCAGTGGCTCGTCCGCCGCATGGTCCGCGCCGCCCTCGAAGAAGTCCAGATCCTGGAGGATCTGGACTTCTTCGACATCAAGATCTCCCTGAAAGCCTTCGACGTACCGACCATGGTGGAGGCCTATCGCACGATCGCCCCCCTCATCCCCTATCCGCTGCACCTGGGAGTGACCGAGGCGGGACCCCCGAGACCGGGGACCGTCCGCAGCGCCATCGGCATCGGCCTGCTCCTGGCCGAGGGAATCGGCGACACCATCCGTGTCTCCCTCACCAGCGATCCGGTGGAAGAGGTGCGCGTCTGCTGGGAGATCCTGCGCAGCCTCAACCTGCGCCAGCGCGGCCCCACTCTGGTAAGCTGCCCCTCCTGCGGCCGGGCCGAGATCGACCTGATCGGCCTGGCCACCGCCGTCGAGGCGCGGCTGGCCACCCTCGACAAACCGATCAAGATCGCCGTCATGGGGTGCGTCGTCAACGGCCCGGGCGAGGCCAAGGATGCCGATCTGGGCATAGCGGGCGGCAAAGGGCGGGGTGTCATCTTCCGCCACGGCAAGATCCTCAAGACGTGCGACGAGAAGGACTTTCTCGAGACCCTCATGGCCGAGGCCCAGAAGCTCTGAGACGCCAGAGCCTGTTGAAACCCGAAACCCGAAACCCGAAACCCGAAACCCGCCCCGCCCCCGCCGCCCTTTCCTCCATGTGGAGCGTGGGGCGCTTCGACCGGCTGGGCGATTTCCTCGCCGCCACAGCTACGCTCGGTTTCACCCACGTCGAGTTCAACTACGAGCTGCCGCCCGACCTCCTGGCCGAGGCGAACGAGCACCACGACCTTGTCTACACGAGTCTCCACAACCCCTGCCCAAAAGTGCGCGTGGGCAACGGGCGGTGGGGCCACGACCTCTCCCTGGGCAGCATCGACCCGGAGGAGCGCGCCGCGGCCGTAGTCCTGGCCCGCTCCACCATCGACCACGCCGCCCGCCTGGGCTGTCGCGCCATCGTCCTCCACATGGGAGTCGTGACGCCGGTGATCGACCTCGAGCGCTCCCTTCACCTGGCGTGGGCGCCTGGGGCGACGGCCGACCCTGCCTTTCTCGAGCAGCGCCAGCGGTTCGTCGAAGAGCGCGAGAGGCACGCCAGCCCCTACGTGGAGGCCGCGTTGCGCAGCCTGGCGGACCTCGTAGCCCACGCCCGCCGCCACCAGGTGGCCCTGGGCATCGAGACGCGCTACTGGTACTGTGAGATCCCTTCCTTCGCCGAAATGGCCCGCTTCCTGGACCTCGACGGCGACGCTGTTGGCTACTGGCACGACGCCGGCCACGCCGAGGTGCGTGCACGCATCGGTCCAGACACCCAGCGCACGTGGCTCGAGCGCTACGGCAGCCGGATGCTCGGCTGCCATCTGCACGACGTGGCAGGGCTGCAGGACCACCGCGCGGCTGGCCGGGGCGATATGCCGTGGGCTGAGATCGCGACCTGGCTGCCCTTCCAGGGCCTGCGGACCTGCGAGTTCGCCGGCTGGAACGAGCCCGCCCACGTGGCCGAGGGGCTAGCGCTCCTGCGCCAGCACGGCATCGTGGGATGACGAGTTCACCGCCGAGAGCGCAGAGACCGCAGAGGCGGGTAGAATCTGGACCAGCGACATCTCTGCGCTCGCCGCGTGCTCTGCGGTGAGCACGTGCCTCGTGCCCCCGGGGCTAGGAAGGACATACGTTGATCGAACTGGACGCCATCGACCGGCGGCTGCTGAACATCATCCAGGGTGAATTCCCCTTCGTCGAACGGCCCTACGCCGCCCTCGGGGAACGCCTCGGCCTGGCGGAGGACGAGGCGATCTCCCGCATCAGCCGGCTCAAAGAGGGTCACATCATCCGCCAGATTGGCGCCATCTTCGACACGCGCAGCCTCGGCTACCTGAGCAGCCTCGTGGCGGTGAAGGTCGACCCCGCCCGCGTCGACCAGGCGGGGGCCATCATCAGTGAGCACCCTGGCGTCAGCCACAACTACAAGCGCAACCATGCCTATAACATCTGGTTCACCATCGCCCTGCCGCCCTCCTCGTCTCTGGAGGCAACAGTGGAGGCGATGCACCGGCTGACTGGCGCCGAAGCGACTCGCCTGCTGCCGACCCTGCGGCTCTTCAAGATCGGTGTCCAGCTCGACATCGCCAGCGAGGAGGAGGCCACCGCCCGCTCGCAGCCCGCCTACACCGAGGCCGATCGGCGGCGCGCTGAGACCACCCCCCTCACACCACGCGACATCGCGGCCGTCCGCGAGCTTCAGGAGGACCTGGCGATCGCCCCACGGCCCTGGGGTCCGCTGGCGGAGCGCCTCGGGGTGGCGGTGGACGAGCTCCTCGACCACGCCCGAGCCTTGCAGGAGTCCGGGCACATGCGGCGCTTCGCAGCTATCCTCCATCACCGCCAGGCCGGCTTCAACGCCAACCCCATGGCCGTCTGGAAGGTGCCCGAAGAACGGGCCGAGGAGGCCGGCTCCACCATGGCCTCCTTCAAGGCGGTCAGCCACTGCTACCTGCGCCCCACCTACCCCGACTGGCCCTACAACGTCTTCACCATGATCCACGGCCGCAAGGTGGCCGAGTGCGAGCAGGTCATCGACGCCATCGCCGAGGCCACGGGGATCCAGGAGCGAGCCCTCCTGTACAGCACGAAGGAATACAAGAAGACCCGGGTGCGCTACTTCACTCCCGACCTGGCCGAGTGGGAAGAGCGCCACCTGCCCCGCATTCCCGCCGGCTCCTGAGCATCTGAGGCCCTTGCCTCTTCTCTCCCTGGTCGCCCCATTCGCCGCATACCATCGTCCACATCAACGAGGCTGCCCAGGAGATCCTCGGGCGAAGGGCGGATCACTGCGCAACGCCGATGTCGCGATGTACATCGCCAAACGCGGCGGGGGCGGCTTCGGTGTTTACGAGGGTGGCGGAGAGGGTGGGATTTGAACCCACGAGGGATTGCTCCCTACTCGCTCTCCAGGCGAGCCTGATCGGCCACTCCAGCACCTCTCCGCGGCCAGACTCCGGGTTTCGGGTTTCGGGTTCCTGGTTTCGCCTTGTCGCACCCGAGCGCGGGGGGGCAACCCGGAACTCGGAACGCTGAACCCGGAACTCGGACGTGGCGGAGAGGGTGGGGTTCGAACCCACGGTGACTTGCGCCACACCGCTTTTCGAGAGCGGCACCATCAACCACTCGGACACCTCTCCACGCAGATTATAGCCGCATCACTCCCACGGCCGGCGTATACCCCACAACCAGCGCCGCCACGGCAGAATGAAGGCCCCCACGCCGGCCGCGACCAGCCCTGCCTGGGCCCCTTCTGGCCCCCCGATGACCTCGCCCAGGTAGAACCCCGCCGAGAGGATGCCCATC
>Ga0209514_10006167_pt1 | contig 14823 bp, 12 predicted proteins | sample Subgrocontami58m_FD_187452 | JGI IMG/M metagenome (GOLD analysis project Ga0209514, IMG submission 187452) | Subsurface groundwater microbial communities from S. Glens Falls, New York, USA - GMW37 contaminated, 5.8 m (SPAdes) (version 3) | ecosystem: Environmental > Aquatic > Deep subsurface >...
TCGGATCGCCCGCGGGTTCCGCGGGCACTCCGGTGGCCCGGTCGGCAAGACCGTGGCATTCGGGGAATGGCTCGCGCTCGAGATGCAAATCGCAACGGCGATTTCACTTGTGGGTGTCTGCGGGGAGCGGAGCCGGTCCAGGGGGGGACCAACACGTCATGTCCGACAAGGCGACCACGCGGGTCAAGGGGAAGCGCTCGACATCCCGGAAGAAGGGCGCAACGGCCAGGCGGACCCGCGCCGAAGCCCTCGCCGCGTCCCGTTCTCCCGCCACGGGTCCGGCAAAGGAAAAGGGCACCCGATCCCGGGCCCGCCGCAAGGTGGTGCTGATCATCGACGAAGATGCCGCTTCGGTCGCGGAAGCCCGTTCTCACCTCGAAATCGAAGGATATGAAGTGGTGGGAGTAGGCGATCCGCTCCAGGGGCTGAAGCTCGCCAAGGAGGGGAAAGCCGACTTGGTCCTGGTGGATGTCGCCCTGGCCGAGATGGACGGCTTCCAGGTCTGCAAGTCGCTGACTACGGATCATCGGACCCTTCACGTACCGGTGGTATTCATGAGCCAGAGGACGGAGCCGGCCGATCGGCTGCTCGGGTTCCTCGCGGGCGGGTCGGATTATATCACCAAGCCATTCACGCGCGAGACGATCGTCCAGGGGGTCAACAAGCTGTTGCGCCGATAGGAGGCTGGAATGAGGTCGAGACTGGGCCCGCGGATCCGGGTTTCGGCATGGGCGTTCGCTGCGTTCGTCGCGGGCGCCTCGCTCACGCTCTTTTCCGAGGACGCGAAGAACGACAGTGTCGGCGACGCCCTGCTCAGGGAGTACCGGGCGCTGGACGAGGAGCACGGCAAGGAGATGGGGGAGCTGCGCGCCGGGCTGCGCAGTGTATTGAAGACGGTGGGTCGGGCCAAGTCGGACCCGGCGCTTGCCGCCGAGGCGGAAGCCGCCCCGCAGAAGCTCACCGCGCTGCTCAACAAGCTCCTGGATGCCGAGGCCGGCTACCGCGTCAAGCGCGACTCCGGCCTGGTCGCGAAGCGCGACGCCCTGGTGGCGGAACTCTCCCAATACCTGCTCAACGGCAAGGCGGCGCACCCCCGCCTGCTTTGCGACCTCCTGCCCAGCGTCACCGGCAGCGACAGCCAGCGCGCGGAGTGGAACGACCTGTTCAAGGTGATCCGCCGCGCGGGTCGTTTCGACGACGAGGGCGGCGAAGACGAGGAAGGGGTGGACTGATCGCCCCGAAGACCCCATGCAACGGCTGATCGCGTGCCTGCTGATGCTTGCAGCCGGGACGGCCCCGCTCCGGGCCGAGGAAGACGACCCCGACCAGGAGCTCGGCTTCCAGGTTGTGCGGGCCCGGGACGCCGACCTCGAGGTGCGGCTGGACGCGGTGCAGGCGCTGGGGCGGTTGGAGCGGGCGAAGGAGTTCCGCGCGCTCGGGTTTCCCGTGCTGCGGGAGGCCCTGGGGGATGCCTCGCCGGCGGTCCGCAAGGCCGCGGTGCTGTCGCTGGGGGCGACTGCGGTGCGGCTCGATCCCGACGCGGTGGCGGGGCTGACCGCGGCCCTCGGGGACGCCGACCTGGGGGTCCGCGCGGCCGCGGCCGCGGCGCTCGGAAGGTGCGGTTCGGCCGCGATCCCCGCGGTGCCCGCGCTCGCGAAGGCGTTGCGCGACCGCAGCCCGGCAGTGCGGGAAGTGGCGGCGACCGCGCTGGGAACGCTGGGACCGGTGGCTCGCCCGGCCCTCCCGGCGCTGCTAGAAGCGCTGCGCGACCTCGACGATCGGCTCGGGTCGGCCGCCGCCGTGGCGCTCGCCAAGCTCGGCGAAGACGCAGTCGATCCCCTGATCGCGCTGCTGGGAGACCAGGAATCGGCGATCGCCACGCGCGCCTGCGATGCGCTGCGGGAGTTGCGGGAGCAGGCAGCCCCCGCGGTGCCGGCGCTGGTGGCCGCGATCGGGGGAAAAGACCCGCACCTGCGCCGGAGCGCGGTCTGGACGCTGTCCGGGGTCGGCCCGGCGGCGAAGGACGCGCTGGCGGCGCTGACCGGGGCGCTGCGGGACCCGGATGCGGAGACGCGCCACGGCGCGGTGCGGGCACTCGGCCACCTGGGTCCCGACGCGCGATCCGCCGCCTCCGAGCTCGCGGCGCTCGCGGAAAAGGACCCCGAGGAGCGGATCCGCTTCGCCGCCATCGCGGCGCTGAAACACGTCGGTATGCCGGAGGAGGACGGGGAAGCCGGGGACTAGCCGGCCTACCCGGGGGGGTCCGGGCTGGGCTTCCCCTCCATCCCCTTCTGCTTCTTCAGCCAGGGCAGGACGATCTGGTCGAGCGTCGACTGGTCGTCCTGGCTCTCCGGCGTCTGCGGCGTCTCCGGCTTCTTCCCCGGCAGCGCGGTCACCTGGCCCGGGGAGACCGGAGTGCGATTCACCAACCAGGGCACCATCATCTCATCCACCGTGGCGACGTCGTCCTGCTCGGCCGGCGGACGGGTCGTCGGAGCCGGCGCGGCGCCCGCGGGCGGACGCGGAGGCGCCGCGGGCGCGGCGGCCGGCGGCGTGGGCCGGCCTTCGGGATGAGCCTGCGCCCGCAGCCGCTCCTGCGCCTTCTGCAGTGCGCGGACCATCTGCGGAGTGAGCACCCCGTCGGCGCGCAGGAGGTCCACGAGGCGCGTCTGCGTTCCCAGCAGCAGTTCGTCCGACTGCCGGTGCAGTGCCGCTTTCACCTGTTGCTTCGTGGCAAACTCGTTGTCGATCGCGATCTGGCCGATCTGCAGGTCCTCGGTCCTCAGCGCGTCCATGTGGGACTCCCGCTGCAAGACGCCGAGCTGGTCGGGTTGTACGTAGCCCTTGCGCTGGAAAATCTCCAGGAGGGTCAGCCCGAGGCCGTCCCCGCGGTAGCGCCGGAGGAGGGCGAGGCACTCGTCGAGCTGCGCCTGAGTGATGAAGTGCCTTTCGAGCGCCAGCTTGCCGAGCAGGAGGTCGGGATCGTTCGCCATCTGCGTCCTCTCCGGTTTGGACTGCGCCCTTGGTAGCACATCCGCCGGCTGAAATCAACGCGGTTCACCGGGCGGCAACCGGACACCGCTCCCGGTGCAATGAATGCTCACAGAGGCGACGAACGGCCCGTCCCCCGGGACGGTGGATCCCGCCCATGCGCGCCGAGGGCGAGGTCTTTTTTTGGAGCGCGTCCCGGTCGGCGCTATTGGTCGGCGCTCCGTTCATTGACAGCGCCGCGCGCCGGCCCTACCATGGGCAGGCATCGCAGATCGGGAGGAGGAACCGACCCCATGGCCGGTCCCAAGATCCTCGCCATGGTGATGGCGGGGGGGCGCGGGGAGAGGCTGTACCCGCTCACGCTCGAACGCTCCAAGCCTGCCGTCCCCTTCGGCGGCAAGTACCGCTTGATCGACCTCGTGCTCAGCAACCTGGTCAATTCCGAGATCGGCGGGATCTACGTCCTCACCCAATACAAGAGCCAGTCCCTGATGGAGCACCTGCACCAGGGCTGGCACATCAGCGACCCGCGGGGGAAGGAGTTCGTGATCCCCGTGCCGGCGCAGATGCGGATGGGGGACAGTTGGTACCGCGGCACCGCGGACGCGATCTTCCAGAACATGAATCTGATCGAGAACCACCGGCCCGACCTGGTGACGATCTTCGGCGCCGACCACGTCTACCGTATGGACGTGCGGCCGATGGTCGAATTCCACCGCAAGTCGACGGCCTGGGTCACGATCGCCGCCATCCCCGTGCCGCTCGCCGAGGCTTCCTCCTTCGGCGTGATGCGGGTCGACGAAAAGGGGAAGATCCTCGAGTTCCAGGAAAAGCCCAAAGACCCCGCGCCGATGCCCGGCCGGCCCGAGATGGCCCTCGCCTCGATGGGCAACTACGTCTTCGACCGCGATCTCCTGCTCAAGGTGCTGGTCGAGGACTCCCGCACCGATTCGCAGCACGACTTCGGCCGCAACATCCTCCCCGCGCTGGTCTCCTCCCAGCGTCTCTTCGCGTACGATTTCAGCACCAACGAGTGCCCCGGCAGCGGCAAGGGGCCGGAGCGCGGCTACTGGCGCGACGTCGGGACCATCCAGGCCTACTACGACGCCAACATGGACCTCAAGAACCCGGAGCCGGTCTTCAACCTGTACAATCGCCAGTGGCCGCTGCGCACCGCCAACTACAACGACCCGCCCCCCAAGTTCGTGTTCGACGACGGCGAGCGGCGCGGCAGCGCCACCCACTCCCTGGTCTGCGAGGGGTGCATCCTCAGCGGCGGGCAGGTGAAGGACTCGATCCTCGGCCGCAACGTGTTCGTCCACAGTTGGACCCACGTCAGCGATTCGATCCTGATGGACGGGGTCGACATCGGGCGCCACTGCCAGATCCGGCGTGCGATCATCGACAAGAACGTGCGCATTCCCGCCGGGACCGTGATCGGCCTGGATGCGGTCGAGGACGGCAAGCGCTACTACGTCGATCCCGAATCCGGGATCGTGGTCATCCCCAAGGTCGGCGGCCCGGAGCAGAAGACCAGCCAGATCGAGCGCTGATTGACCCGGGACTTCTTTGCGCAGGCGAGCTCGGACACCACGGACGATCCAGGAAGCACGGAAAGGGGAGGAGCACGATGAGTGCCACTCAGGACGACATCTCCATCCACTTCAAGCTCGACCCGAACGTGGTCGCGCGGATCCTGCGCGGGGACCGGACCGACCGGCTCTCGCCCGAGCTGGTCGCGGGCGTGCTCGACTACGCGCAGGAGGTCGGGTTCGACTTCTCGCTGCTGCGCGCGGTGCATCAGCGCCGCCACATGCGATTCAACGTCGTCCTCGGCGCCGACGCCGTGATCCAACTGCGCAGCGGCGAGATCTTCGACCAGGGCAAGATCACCATCGTCAACCTCTCCCTCGGCGGCGCGCGCACCCGCGTCGACCAGATGTCCCGGCGCTCGATCCCGATCGATCCGAGCGTGATCCACGTCAAGCTCACCCAGACTCCGCTCTCCGGCCTCGCCTTCGATTGCCGGCCGGTCCGTCTGCACTATCCGGAAAGCGGCGGGGTGGAGGTCGGCATCGAGTTCCTGCCCATGACCCCAGAGGTGCAGGCCGTGATCGACCGCTACCTCGAAGGGTTCCGCCGCAAGGGGCACGTTTCGGGATAGTCGATGCGCGCCTACGCCCGCTGGGTTCTCAGGCATCGCATCCTCACGCTCGGGCTGCTGATCGCGGTCACGGCGTGGTTCGCGTCGCTCCTGCCCGGATTCGGCGTCGACGTCGGCTCCGGCTCGCTCGTGCTCGAAGACGACCCCGACCTCGAGTATTACGACGAGTCGCGGTTCGTCTTCGGCAGCGACGAGTACGTGATGATCTCGTTCCGAGCCGAGGACGTGTTCGCCCCGGATTCGGTGGCGTTCGTGCGCGAGCTCACGGAGCGATTGCAGGCGATCCCCAAGGTCTCCGAAGTCCTCAGCCTGACCACGATCCGGCTCTACCGCAGCCCCAAGTCGCGCTTCGGCATCCTCGGCCTCGCCCGCGAGAAAACCTACCTGGGACAGAAGGGCTGCGACGTCGAGAAGGCGCGGGCCGAACTCCTCGGCCACTCCGCGTACGAGCGCAACGTGGTCTCGCCCGACGGCAAGGTCACTTCGCTGCTCGCCTACCTGGATCAAGACCCGAACATCGCCCGGCTCGAGCTGGAGGTTCACCGGATCGATGAGCGCCTGGCCGGCACGCTCGCGCCGGAGCCGGGCGGGCCCGATCCCGCGACCGCGACCGGCCGGCAGGCGCTGCTGGCCCAGCGGGCCGGGGCGCACGCCGAGTTCCGCGAGCTCGAGAAGTCGCGCAAGGCCGACCGCCGGCGCATCGTCGGCCAGGTGCGCGCACTGCTCGACGAGTTCCGCGCGCGCGGGCATGCCTTCCACGTCTCCGGCCTGCCCTTCATCTTGGTCAACATGGTCGAGTACATCGAGCAGGACCTGTACTACTTCGGCGTGGGCGTGCTCCTGATCTTCTTCGTCACGCTCTATCTGATTTTCCGCCGGCTGCGCTGGGTGGTGCTGCCGTTGACCGCGTGCGCCATGACCGTGATCTGGGTCATGGGGATCATGGTGCTCATGGGCAAGCAGACCACCGTGGTCACGTCCAACATCAGCTCGCTGCTGATGGTGATCGCGATGGCGCACTCGATCTACCTGATCCTCCAATACGGCGAGCTGCGCCGGGACCCTGCGCGCTCGCACGAGGACTGCGTCGCCGAGGCCGTGGCGCGGATGGCCCGCCCGTGCTTCTTCGTCGCGGCCGCGGGCGTGGCGGGGTTCGCTTCCCTGCTCATCAGCCACATCAAGCCGGTGATGGAGTTCGGGACGTTCATGGCGATCGGGGTCGGGCTGGCCTTCGTGCAGTCCTTCCTGGTCTTCCCGGCCGGAATGTCCCTGATGAAGCTGGACGCCGCCCCCGAGCTCGAGATGGACCCGCGGGTCGGCCTGACGCTGTCGCTCGCACGCTTCACGGAAAAGCACGGCAAGCTCCTGGTGGCGGGGAGCCTCGCTGCGCTGGTCTTCTTCGGCTACGGCGCGTCGCTCGTGCGCGTCGAAACCCGCTTCATCGACTACTTCAAGGAGAGCTCGGAGATCTACCGCGGGCTGCTCTTCATCGATCGCGAGATGGGGGGGACGACCTCGCTCGAGGTGATCCTGACCGGGCCGAAGAAGGGCTGGTTTTGGGACCGGGAGAACCTCGATCGCGTGCGGCGGATTCAGGAATGGCTCGACGCGCGGCCCGAGGTGGGGAAGTCGCTCACGATCGTGAATCAGCTCACCGAGGTGGAGAAGATCCTCCAGGCCTACACCGGCAAGCCGCCGGACCCGAAGGAGGCGATGAAGTTCCTCCTGCAGACAGTGGAGCCGGAGACGCGCAAGCCCTACCTGACGGAGGACGGTTCCTCGGTGCGGGTGCTCGCGCGGATGAAGGAGACGTGGGAGGGGATGAACCGGGTCCGCGTGATCCGGGAGCTGCGCGAGTTCGTCGCCGGGCTCGGGGGGCCGAAGGAGGAGTCGGCGCACATCACGGGGATCTTCGTGCTCTACACGAACATGCTGGAGAGCCTGGTGTGGAGCCAGCTCCGTTCGCTGCTGCTGGTGTTCGCGACGCTGATGGCGATGCTGTGGATCCTCTTCCGCTCGTTCTGGCTGGCGCTCTACGGGATGATCCCGAACACGCTGCCGACGGTGATGGTGTTCGGGTCGATGGGGTGGCTGGGGATCCATCTCGACATGGCGACGGTGATGGTGGCGAGCGTCTCGCTGGGGTTCGCGGTGGACCCGGCGATCCAATATGTGGTGCGCTACCGGGAGGAGGCGCTGCGGGACGGCGATCTGGTGGGGGCCATGTATCGATCGAACGCGAGCATCGGGCGCGGGATTTTCTATACCAGCCTGACGATCATCGTGGGCTTCTGGGTGCTGGCGCTCTCGCAATTCAAGCCGACGATCTATTTCGGGACGATCACCGGGGTGGCGATGGCGGCGGCGTTGGTGGGGTCGCTGACCGGGCTGCCGCTGTGCCTGATCGTGTTCAAGCCGGTGAAGGGGCGGGCGGGCGCGGCGGGCGCATCCGGAAACGCCGCGGATTCCGGGCCCACGGGGGCCAAGGGGCCGGAGGGCGGGGCGGGGGCGACATGATTCGGCTATCATGATGGCCATGGGAGGCGCTCATGGCCAGGCAGTATTCCATCGCAGAGGCTCGGGATCGTCTCCCCGCGCTCGTCCACGTGGCCGAGCGGGGGACGGCCGTTCAACTGACCCGTCGCGGCAAGCCCGGCGCCGTGCTGATCTCCGTCGGGAGCTACCGGCGGATGCGGCAGCGGTTGCGTCGGCGGCATCCTGCCGGCTCACCCGGATGTCGGGTACGATCCACCGATCCGCCTGCTCCAGGTACACGCGGTCCTGCAGGTCGGCGTAGTACCTTCCAGGCAGACGGGATTGGAGGTCGTCCCTCAGGTAGGTCAACAGGCTGTCGTGGAATCCCGGCCACAGGCGCGAAGACTCGAGGTGCGGGTCCATTCCGGGGAATGGGGACTTGGTGGACGCCATGTGCCTACTCTGGAATACACACCGGCTTGCGAGGAATCACACCTTCTGCCGTTGGACAATCCGTGCAATCCGGACAATCCGTATAATCCGTAGTTCCGTCGGTTGCGGCGGAGGGCGCGCCCCTCTCGACTACTTGCCGCCTTCGCCCGCACCCGCGTCGGCCTTCGCCTTCTCCTCGTACGTCTTCAGCGCGGCCTCGAGTTCCTTGCGCAGCGCTTCGTCCGTGGCGAGTTCGACCGCCTTCTTCTGGTGCTCGATCGCCTCGGCGACTCTCCCCGTGTCGAACAGGGCGCGCGCATAGGTGTCCATGATTGCCGCGTCCTTGGACTGGCTCCCGTCGAGGGCCGCCTGGGCCGCCTTCATGGCCAGGTCGAGGTCGCGCGTCTTCACCTGCGGCTCGGTGAGGACGGTCCAGGCGAATTCGTTCATCAGCGCCGGGTCGCTCGCACCGTCGGCGACGATGCCCGCGCCGATGGCCCTGGTCTCTTCGTCGTCGCGGCCCTGGACCAGGCGCTGAAAGTACCCCCTCATCGCCTCGGTTGCGCGGATTGCCTTGCGGCCCTGCTCCACGTCGTAGGTGCCCGCGAGGATCCGGTCGAGCGCGGGCTCGAGGCCGCCGGCCGCGGGATGACCGTGCCAGAGGATGTCCCCCTTGGGGCCGACGATGAAGGCGTGCGGGATGCTCTCCTGTTTGAACGCCTTCATGTACGCGGCGTCGGTCCCTTGCTGGTCGTCGACCGCGACCGCGTACTCCATCTGGGCGCCCATCTGAGCTACGAAAGGCTCGACCACCGCGGGCGACTCCTTGCTGATCCCGACGAAGACCACGCCCTTCTCCTGGTACTTCTTCTGTAGCTCGGTCAGATGCGGGATCGTCTTCTTGCATTGACCGTTCCAGGTGGCCCAGAAATCGACCACGGTCGGGCCCTGGCCCACCCGCGCCGCGAGGTCCACCGGCCCGCCTTTGATCCATTTGACGATCTTGAGCGGCGGCGCAGGGTCGCCCAGCTCGGCCGGGAACGCGGGCAGCGCGACCAGCGCGAGGAGCACGAGCAGCACGAGCCGAAGCACGAGCATGCGGAGCGACGTCATGGCGGAATCCTCGAAGGGGTCACGAAGTGTAGTGTGCCTTCCCTACCGGGCGGGACGCGGGAAGTCAAGCGGCGCGAGGACCGCGTCCCTCACACGAAACGCTCCTGCCGGGTGGACGCGACCGCCTCATGCTCGCGTTCGCTCTCCTGGCGACCGGCCCCGCGAAGATCGCGCGGATGATGTCGGCGTTGTGCGCCAGCACCCGGTCCGCCTCGACGTGTTTCGCCCCCGCCTGGATGCGCCAGCACCAGGCGATCGACCGCCGTCGTCGGCCGGGCCTGGATCGGCTCGCCGCGCAGGGCGTGGTCGAGCGAGCGTGGCAGCGGGCCAGAATTACGAGAACCACCGCCTGCTGCCGTGGGTCACTGCCATGTCTGGAGCACTGGTTTCGCATCTGGTCGAGGGCAGAGCCCCCGCGAAGGCATCGCCGGTGCCGCAGGGCAGGGGGCGTCCGTAGGGCCTCATTTCGCTCCGCGCGTCCGCGAGGTTGGCCGTTGACGAATCGCGGTTCCCGCGGTATGATTTACCAGTGATGCACGATGCCTCATGAGTGAGTCGCAGCGATGAAACAACTGACCGTACGCGGATTCGAGAAGGAACTCGAGCGCCGCATCCGCGCGCTTGCGCGAAGGGAGGGACTCTCCTTGAATCAAGCCGCGCTCCGCCTGTTGCGCAAGGGGGCGGGTCTCGAGGAAGAGGCTCCCCGCTTCGACGTCGTGGGGTCGTCGCTGGACCCATTCATCGGAACTTGGAGCGATGCCGAGGCTCGGGAACTCGAGAAGGCGCTCCAGGTTTTCGCGAGGGTCGATGAGGATCTGTGGAAGTGAGACTCCTGCTCGACACGAACGCCTACACGGCCCTCCGGCGCGGTCACGTCGAGGTTGCCGATTTGGTCCGGAATGCCGAGCGTTTGCTGTTTTCGGTCGTCGTCCTGGGCGAGCTATTGTATGGATTCCGCAGCGGGAGTCGCCATCGGAAAAACGCCCTCGAGCTCGAGCGCTTCCTGGACAGCCCCTACCTCGATCTCCTCGACGTCACCAAGACCACGGCGGACCGATTCGGACGCATTGCTTCCGCTCTGAGAGCGACGGGGACGCCGATCCCCTCCAACGACATCTGGATCGCCGCGCAGACGCTGGAGAGCGGAGCGGATTTGGTCTCCTTCGACCGGCATTTCTCCCAGGTACCGGGCCTTCCGTGCCGGCTCATGGGCGAGCAGGGGTAGCGCGGTCGATCGCCGCTCGCGACTCGAGACTCCAGCGGTGCCGGAGCAGTCGCTCAACGCAGGGGCAACCCGGCGCACTCGATCCCCGGCGCGAATTGCGCCCGCGCCCGCGCTCCCGGGGTCGCCACCGCGCGCACCTGAGCGTCCGTCCCGTCGGCCAGGAGGAAGATCACCTCCACTCCGGAGAAGCCGCGCAGGACCTCGCGCGCGCCGTCCGGACCCACGACGAGCAGTCCGGTCGCGAGCGCGTCGGCCACCGCTCCGGCGCGCGCTCGTACCGGGTCGGAGCCTTCGGGCGGCAGGTAGATCACCGTGGCCGAGGCCGGTGCCCCCAGCACCGGCTTCCCCGTACGCGCATCCAGCACGTGCGGGTGGCGCACGCCTTCGTGGAGGAAGTACTTCTCGTAGTCGCCCGAGGTCGAGAGGACCTCCCCCGGCCGCGCGTCGATCTCGGCCGCGTGCGCCCCGCTCCGCCGCGGGTGCCGCAGCCCGATCCGCCAGGGCAGCCCGTCCGCGCGATGCCCAAGCGCCCGCACCTCACCTCCCGCCGTCAGCAGCGCGTCGCGAATCCCCAGCTCGGCCAGCGCCGCCGCCGCGCGGTCGTTCGCATACCCCTTCGCCACCCCGCCGAAGTCGAGGTCCGCCCCGAGCGGGCCCAGCGTCAGCGTACGCGTCGCGGCTTCGTACCGGTGCGCCTTCAGACCCACCCGCGCCCGCGCCCGCTCCAGCTCCTCCGGCGCGGGCAGCGACTCTTCGCGGCCCGTGAATCGGTACAGCTTCAGCACCGGCCGGAGCGTCGGATCGAAGGCCCCCTCCGTGTGCTCGTGCACCAGCAGCGAGACCTCGAGGTTGTCCGCGGTCCAGGGATCGAGCGCCAGGCTCGCGCCTCCCGGCAGCGCGCGGATCCGCGAGACCTCCGAGTCCTCGCGGTAATCGCTCATCAGGTCGTTCACCCGCTCCATCGCCGCAAAGGCCGCGGCGAATGCGCGCTCCGCTTGGTCCGCCTCCCCGGCCGGCACCACCAATGAGATCCGGCACTGCGTGGCCATCATCGTCCGCTCGCGCACAAGCGTTTCGCGCGCCGCGGCGGGAGCTTCCAGCGCGGGATCGTCGGGTCCCGCAGGCCGACCGAGCTGGGCCGGTGAAAGCGGTGAGGGCTCGTCGTGCGGATCGAACGGCGCAGCTACGGCACGGGCGGAGGCCGGTCCGGAGTCCTCGTCCCCCGGACGCAGTGCCCCTGCGGCGGGAACAGGCTGCGGTGCGGGGTGGCCGCCCAGGAGCCCCGCGAGCAGCGTCCCGCCCAGCACGACCCCGGCGCCGACCGCCCACGCCCTGCCGAGACCGGCGCGGTACTCCCGCATGGCTCTCCCCTCGACGCACGACTTGCCCGAGGATACGGATCTGCCGCCGGTGAGACAAGGCTGGGCGTCCGCCCGCACGCTGCGAACCCCTCGGGTCGGGCACTGCGCCCGACCCCGTGGATGTCGGATCCGCGGCCGATGCCCCCGAATCGGCGCCGCGGGGCGATGGGGCGATCAGTGTTGCTTGCGCCCGCGACATCGCAACGCTACGGTTTCGGCATGCGCAACGTCCTGCTTCTGCTTTCCCTGTTGGTCACCGCGGACCCCGCGCTGCACGCCCAGGCGGCGGCCAAGTCCCCCGCAAGCCTCTCCTCCGCCGAGATGAAGCAGGCGGAGTCCCTCTTCCAGGACTATTTCGCCGCCGCCGATTGGGAAGCCAGGCAACAGGTCGCCGCGAAACTCGCGGCGATCGACCACCCCTCGAAAGCCGATGTCGCCCGGCTCGCCAAGCAGTCCTTCGCCTTCTTCCGCCAGGGCCCGCGGCTGCTGGACAAGCGGGTCCAGACCTGCACCGACCCGAAGTCCCCGGGCAGCTTCCTGCTCGACGTCCCGGGCCCGGCGAAAAGCGGCAAGCCCACCGGCGTGTTCATCTGCCTGCACGGCGGCGGCGCGGGAGTGGGGGATGGGGCGCAGATCGAGAGCCTCTTCGGCAAGCCCGCCCCCGGGTTGATCCAGGTCTATCCCACCGTTCTCCAGAAGACGGACAGCGCGTGGAACACCGAGCGCGAAGAGCAGTACGTGCTCGCCATCCTCGAGGACCTCAAGCGCTCGTTCGCGGTCGACACCAACCGCGTCTACCTCGCCGGCCATTCGATGGGCGGCTACGGGACCTTCTCGATCGGCCCGCGCCACGCCGATCTCTTCGCGGCGCTCTCGGCCCAGGCCGGTGGGGTCTTCGTCAGCGGCCGCGACGCGGGGGGAGTGCTGGGGATCGAGGCCGGGATCGTCTTCAACCTGCTCAACCTGCCGATCTGGTTCTACAACTCGACCGACGACCCGCAGGTCCGCCCCGACAGCTCGATCCGCGCAGCCGAGGAACTCGATGCCCTGAAGCAGCAATACGGCGGGTTCGATTTCGTCTTCAAGAAGTACTCCGACATCGGCCACGGGCTCCCCAAGGAGGGGCTCAAGGACATCTGGAAGTTCATGCTCGCCAAGAAGCGCGACCCGCTGCCCAAGCGCGTGTTCTGGGAGCCCACCCGCGCCTACCAGCGGCACTGCTTCTGGCTGCGACACCCGAGCCCGGGCGGCGCGAAATACGATGTCGCCCGCGACGGCAATCGCTTCACCGTCACCGGCGGCGCCGGCGGACTCTCGATCCTGCTGAATGAGAAGATGGTCAAGTTCGACCAGCCCGTGGTCGTGGTCGACGAGACCGGCAAGGAGCTGGTCCAAGCCAGGCCCCGCCACTCGCTCCTGCCCCTGGTCGAGTCGCTCGACGCCAAGCGCGATCCCGAAATGTGGTTCAGCGCATGGGTCGAGCTGCCCTGAGTACCGCGCCCCGGAGAAGGGTGCCCGGGGTGCGGTACTGAGTTACCCACCGGCAACATCGTCGCATTTTCGACGATCTTGCGAGGAATCGCGCCTTCTGCCGTTGGACAATCCGTGCAATCCGGACAATCCGTAGAATCCGTAGTCCCGTCGGTTGCGGCGGAGGCCGCGCTGAGCGACGGCCGCGTCACGCACTGCCGCGCCCTGGACCCCGAATGGCGGACTCCGGTGCGCCGGTGCGCGAGCACGCGTGCGGCAGCTACTTCCCCCCGCTCTCGCTCTTGGCCTCGGAAATCTGCAGGTCCACGAACCGCGTCTTGTCGAATCGCAGCACCTGCAGCTTGACGACGCCGCGTGCGGAGGCGCTCGCGGCGTCGAGCGCGTCGGCCAGCGCGTGCGCGCTCGCGACCGGCTCGCCGTCGAGCCGCAGGATCACGTCGTACGTCCGCAGCCGCGCCACCGCAGCGGGCATGCCGGGCTCGACCCGGGCGATCACGGCGCCCGTCGCCTCGCGGGAGAGCTTCAGGCCGCGGCGCACCTCGTAGGTCAGGTCGCGCAGCGACAGACCGGAGCCCTCGTGCCGCGCGCGCGGCGCGCCTTCGTAGTCGAACGGCCCCTCCTCGGTGACGATCTCCGCCTCCGTCCGCGCACCGTCCTTCAGGAAGGTCACGACCACCGACCGACCCTTCCCCAGGGCGGTGAGGAAGCCGTTCACCACGTTGCGCGCGCTCGGCCAGGGCTGCCCGAACATCGGAAAGCCGTCCTCGTCGGCCCGGTCGCGCAGCTCTTCCGGAAACTCGAAGTCGAATCCGCTCTCGGCGCCGGCCGGCACCTCCATCGGCTCGCCCTTCTTCTCCCGGTCGCGGAGCTCGAGGATGATCTCTCCGCCGATGAAGCCGGCCTTCGCCGCCGGCGAGTCCTCATACACGTGCACGACCTGCTGTCCGATCGCGCCGTTCTTGGTCGGTCCTTCGATCTTCAACATCCGGGTCACTTCCGGCGTGAGCGGGGACAGGTCGACCCCGAACCAGACCTGCCGGCCCCCCTCCTCTCGCGTCTTGACCCGGATCTCCGGATCCAGCGCCGGGTCGGGATTCGCGAGCGCGCCCGCGAGGTCGCGCAGTTGCCAGAGCCGCTGGGCCTCGCCTCCGGAACCGCGTACGAACCGGCGCATCGTCATCATCTCGCGCATACCGTCGCCCGCCTCCGCTCCCGCGTTCTTGAGCCGCTCGTCGTCCTTTCGGCGGCGGGCCAGGAACCCGGCCGGGCGGCCGGCCAGGTCGAAGACGAGCGCGCCGTCGGCGACCGCCGGGTCGCAGAGGTCGAAGCGCTCGTCCTTGTAGCCGGTTCCCACCCCGAGCAGCCGCGTCAGGCGCAGGTCGAGCCGCAACTGCTCGAGGCGCCGGGTCGCCTCGACGGCCAGGAGCGTCGCGCCCTGGGCGGTCGGGTCGGCGGCATCGACCTGGGGCGGCGCCTCCGCCAGCGGCTGCGCGAGATCGACCAGGAAGGCGGCGAACTCGCGGAACGCCCCGCGGAAGGTCCCCGTGGTCCGGTGCGCGCCGACCGTCACC
>Ga0209514_10006172_pt1 | contig 14818 bp, 18 predicted proteins | sample Subgrocontami58m_FD_187452 | JGI IMG/M metagenome (GOLD analysis project Ga0209514, IMG submission 187452) | Subsurface groundwater microbial communities from S. Glens Falls, New York, USA - GMW37 contaminated, 5.8 m (SPAdes) (version 3) | ecosystem: Environmental > Aquatic > Deep subsurface >...
ACAATAAGCATCCCGTTGGAAAGGCGGGATAAAAGTTTAAATTTGCCAAGCTTTAGAGTTTCTTTTCTTAATTTCCACGACCTCAAAGCCATATTATAGAGATTATATCAGAAATTAGGTATAATAATCATAACCAAGGCTGGCAGAGCGGTTGATGCGCTGGTCTGTAGAACCAGTTTAGCCGGGTTCGACTCCTGGGCCTTGGACCATTATTTTCCCTGCAGGAAATTCAGAAGAAGCTGGAGAAAATCTCTGGTAGTTGATACGCCTTGGGTCATACCAGAAGGTGGAGTGTAGCTACCTCCTCCGCCGCCACTTGACGGAGTACCCCCACCTCCACCTCCGCCTCCACCTGAATCACCACCGGATGGTTGTGATGGCTGTGATGGTTGAGAGGGTTGTGAAGGCTGGGAAGGTTCTGATGGCTGTGATGGTTGAGAGGGTTCTGAAGGTTGTGACGGTTGGGATTGATAATAAGGTTGTTGTGGCTGATAAGGCTGCGGTTGATATGGTTGACTCGGCTGATAAGGCTGCGGTTGATATGGTTGACTCGGCTGATAAGGCTGCTGCGGCTGTTGGGGATATGGCGGATAGCCTGGATTTTGAGGCCCACCCGGGTAGGGTTGATTAGGTCCTTGCGGTTGCGGCTGGGGTTGTTGGGGATTACCTTCAGGGTAGCCCGAAGGAATAGGTCCATACCTGCCATCAGGCCTTGGGAAACCCTGATTTTCCGGTGGGCGGCATTTATCCGGATTGCTTTTACAAAAATCTTCAAACTCTACCCGCTCCTCTTTATTACCAAACATACCTGGTTGTCCAGGCCGGCATTTGTCCGGATTGCTGGCGCAAAATCCGGCATATTCGCCAGCTTTCTCGGCCGTTTCTTTGGTTTCACCGTAATAACCGCACTGACATCCATTATTACCCCATGAACAATTAGGCGTTCTGTTACACATTTCTGCCGGATTATAGTTTCCAGTAATGGGTGAGATACCTACACCCGGAGTTTGTCCAGGTTTGTACCCGCAATCCGCCGGGTTTTGCTGACAATAGTCTTTGCAAGAATCAGCACTATTACAGCCTCCGGGACCGGTAAATGTTCCTCCTGCCACTTGGGTAAACCCTTGGCAAACCTGGAAATTATTGGGGTCAGAACAAAAAGATCCGCAAGTGGACTCGCTGGTACATCCTCCCGGACCCACCTTCCGCTCTCCTCCCCGCAAGCCCACCTCCTCGGCAAAAGACTTACACTTACTGATATTATCCTGCTGAAGACAAAAGGCTTGACAGGAGTTGGCAGAATCACAGCCTAAAACTTCTTTTGCTTTAGCGATAATTTCCTCCCTGCCCGGATCTACAACCACCCCTGCCGGTATTCCCTGAGATTTGGCAAAAGAGTTACATGTCTCAAAATTTGCCGGTATCTCACAAAAATTCAAGCACGCCTCATAGGAATCACACCCCATTCTTTTCTTGGCTTCCCTTAAAATTTTTTCTTTTTCCAAAACAACCGGGTCATCCTTATAAAATCCTCTTTCTTTCCCGTAATTTATACAGGTTTCCCCGTTAACAGGATCTTCACAAAAACTTCTGCATTCAAAGTAGCTGCCGCAACCGCCTAAATCGGCAACAGGAAAATTCACACCGTAAATTTTTGCCCTAACCTCCGGGTCAGCATATTCACCGATCCTTTGCTCAAAATCATCAATGCCGTCCCGATTATCATCAATAAAAGGACGCCCCTGATCTTGAGCCAAAGCAGGTGATAATGAAAAAAGGGCTATGATGGCTATTCCTAACAAAACCAACCATTTTCTAAATATATATCCGATGCTTAATGTGTCTTTTATCATTTATATACTGTCAAATGGATTTTTGTATGCTGAAAAAGGATTGACATATTGGGCAGATTTATCAAAGGGGTTTTGGTATTGAGTTTGCAAAGAAACCACTGGTCCTTTTGACCCGGACAGTTTTAGATTTTTAAAAGGATTCTTAATAATCCCCAAAGAAACAACAGTAAATACAACTGCTGCAATAATGAGCAGTAAAATTAATGGCAATACTAGATGTATGACCCCGGCTTGCCGGTTTGTGCTTTTTTGATTTCCCACTTTTAGCCGTCTAAATAATTATTGGCATGATTTATAGTAACTTGTCAAGATGTCAAAACTTTTGTCCATCTTGAGACAGGAGTTTGGACCCGGCCCAGTTTTTGGCCCAAACGCAATACTAAAGATAGTAATCGGTAGTATAATTTTCCATGATAATACTCTGCTGCTTTTTGCAAAAGCTCTTGGGATTTTTCCAACCCGATTTTTTGGGACGAAGCTCCATGATGATGGAAAAATTTGGCAGTTGGCACAAAATAAATTGGAACCCCGTATTTTTTAAGTCTTCTGGCATATTCAATATCTTCAAAATAAATAAAGGTCCCCTCATCAAGTAAACCTACCTTATTTATAATATGACGGGGGATTAAATAGCAGGCCATAACCAAACCTTCAACCTCCACAGGCTTATTACCTTTTGGTTCATACATAAAATAAGATCCCTTTTGGGCTAAAAAATATTCCTTAAAAGCGCCTGTGATAGTTGGCAGATGAAAAGCCGAATCTTGAGAAGATCCATCAGGAAAAACCAGTTTTCCTCCAAAAACAGCCTCGTCTCTTGCCGCTTTAAGCATTTCTGACAACCCATTTTTTAAAATTTCAATATCAGAATTAAGCAGTAAAATATACTCTCCCTTAGAAAATTTAATTGTTTTGTTGTAGCCTTTGGCAAATCCCTCATTTTCTTGATTTTGGATAAATTTAATTTTGCCAAGATAATATTTGATCACATTTTTGCAATCATCATTTGACCCGTTATCCAAAACAATCACTTCCATATCTTTTTCACCAAAACCAGAAGTCCTGTTAAAAATACTGTCCAAACATTTTTTAGTTAAATCCGCAGTTTTGTAATTGACAATGCCAATAGAAAGCTTAAGAGAGTACATAATCTAACACTCCTCTTCTTTGGGCAGGCCTGCCAAAAATAAATAATTTGATGGCTTCGCGAAAGAGCGCCAATTTAGTTCGCCATTTTCCATACTTCATGCCAAAAATTAATCTGTTTCTGGTGTGATAATAATCAGTGATCGCAGAACCCACTCCTGTTGATTGGGACACTTTATGGTAAATGGTTACTTTACCATTATAAAAGATTTTAAATCCTGCATCTTTAACCCTTTTCATTAAATCGCTATCCTCAAAGTACAAAAAGTATTTTTCATCAAATAGACCCACTTTTTCCAGAACCTCTTTTTTAATTAAAACACAGGCGCCGCTTAGGATTTCCGTTTCTTCAGCCTTGTCATATTGTCCCTGGTCCACCTCATCAATTCCGCGATGCACTGATCCGATATTATCCCAATCAAATTTCCCTCCGGCATACCAGATCACTTTACCCAGATCAGTTTTTTTATATCTATCTTTGTGAAATTCAAACCCGGGAGCAAAATAAATTTTGGGAGAGACCAGACCAATGTTTTTATCCAATGCCGCTGTTTTGATTAGCTCTTCAAGCAAATTAACATCTTTAATTAAACAATCATTATTAATTAATAGAAAATAATCCGCTCCCCAGATTTGGGCATATTCCAAACCTCTATTATAACCTCCGGCAAAACCTTTATTTTCCCCGTTTTGCAATACTTCAACATCAGGATAATTTTTTACCAATTCTTCAACTAAACCGTCCTGTGAATCATTATCAACTACAATAGTTAGTAGTTGGTAGTTGGTAGTTGGTAGTTTTTTTAAAGAGTCCAGCAACTCAAGAGTATCTTTTTTCCCGTTATAATTTACCGTAATGATTGCTAATCTAATCATATTACTCCCAAGCTTTCCACATAAGCCCTGGCTCTTTTAGTTTTTCCCAATAGAGAAAAAGCAATAATTCTTAAAATTAAACCCAGAATTAAGAAAAATTTAACCAGCGGATAATAATTTGAAAAATATTTTTGAAAATAATATTTCATCCCCTTTAATTCCAGAGTAAAAACTTTTTCTGGACTGTCCTGACTGGCTCTTTGCAGATGAACTGTCTGAACAGATGGAGTAAAACAAACTGAAAAACCTGCCATCTGTACTCTTTTACAAAGATCAACTTCGTCCATATACATAAAAATATTCTCATCAAAACCTCCCACTTGATTAAAAACCTCTTTTCTAATCATCAAAAAAGCTCCACTTGTCCAGCCGACTTTTCTTGCTCTTTCAAAAAAAGATTTACTTTGGGGATGGATGGGTTGAAAAAAGGATAACCCTAAGATCCAAAAAACAGCATTTAAAGGAGTCGGCAAGTAACCGGCACTGGGTTGCAATCTGCCGTTTTCATAAACTAATTTAACGCCCAAAACATCGCAGTCATGGCTTTTGAAATATTCATAAGCCTTCTTCAAAGCTTCTTCCTCCACAAAACAGTCGGAATTTAAAAACAAAATAATAGGATTGTTAGATTGTTTCATTGCTATATTGTTACCTTTGGAAAAACCGGTATTAACTTTGGAGACAATCAACTTGACCCGGGGATATTTTTTTCTGATCATTTCCACTGAACCATCAATTGAGGCATTATCCAAAACAATCACTTCAGCATCTTCCGGCAATCCTCTTAAAGCTTCATCCGTAATATCCCTAGTGTTATAACTTAAAATAATTATTGATAGATCCATAATTTGGCCTTTCTGTAATGTTCAAGCATTTTTATTCCGGCTAATACTACATCCCTAAAAATAGGGGGATATTGATAATAATAATGTTTTTTATAAAAAATTCTCATGGCAGAGATTCCATGAGAAATAGTGGCTTTTTCCTTCCGTGCTGATGAACCCTTGTAGTGAATAATCCTGGCTTCGGGGTAAAAATAAATTTTCCAGCCCTGCCCGTCCGGCAGGCGGGCTTTTTCTTTAAGTGAATAACAAAATTCAATGTCTTCTCCATTCCAAAAATAATCCTTATCCCACCAGTTAATTTGCTCCCCGGCAATTTTCCTAACCATTAAAAACGCTCCTGTGAGACAGTCTATCTCGTGGGTTTTGCTAGTATCCAGATATGTGGCAGTATAACCTGCAAAAAGTTTCCACTTTGGGAAAAGCTTTGAAAGACCCAAAAAATAACAAAAAGAGTTCCAGGGAGTGGGAAAACCACGGTGGCAGGAATAATCCAATTTGCCATCAGGCAGTTCAACCCTACAAGTTAAAGCTCCAATATCCGGATTGCTTATTAAGTATTCATAACTTTTCGCAATAGCTTTTCCCACAATTACAGTATCCGGATTCAAAAATAAAACCACAGAGGCTTTGGCCAATTTGACTCCCACATTATTTCCTCCCGCAAAACCCAGATTTGACTGATTTTCTACTACCTCAATTACATTCCCACTTACGATGTGGGAAGCTAGTTCCCTTACTGCTTCCACCGAACCATCAGAAGATGCATTATCAACAACAATTATCTGCCAGTTATCTTCTTTGGTTTTGCTCTTAAAAACAGACTCCAAACACTGCAACAAAAGATCCTTCACATTATAATTTAAAATGATAATTGATAAATCCGGATTTTCTGCCATATTATCTTACTCTGTGTCTTCTTTTCACCCGCAGCTGGGCAAGGGATTTTTCTAAAACTGCTAAAGTTTCGGCATATTCTTCATCGGATAGTTTTTGCTCCAGAGCCTGCTCTGCCCGTTTTTTAGCTTCTTCCACAGCACGCTCATCAATATCCTGCTCATAAGTGGCCAGATCAGTCATTATAGTTAGGGTATTATCACTCATTTGTAAAAACCCGTCTCCTATGGCTAGATTCTCAACTTTTCCGCCCTTTTTGATAACCAACTCACCGGGTTCAAGTTTAGCCATTAAATTAGCATGATGGGGAAGTATGCCGATTTCCCCTTGTTCTGTCGGAGCATTAACTTGAGAAACTTCTTCATCCACCAGTAACTTTTCCGGAGTAACAATTTTTAAATGCAACTGATTCATGATAATATTATACATTATGGATCATAAAACAGAAGCTTTAATTGTAACTTGTATTGACTTCAGATTGCAGGAAGCTATAAATAATTGGATTTCCCAAAATTTTAGCCCCAAAACTTTTGACAGGGTGGCATTGGCCGGGGGAGTAAAAAACCTAGAGGTTATCTTAACTCAAATAGAAATTGCAAAGAGGCTACATCATATTAATAAAGTAGTTTTAATAAACCATGAAGATTGCGGGGCTTATGGGGAAGAAGGAACAGAGGAAAAACACAGCGAAGATCTTAAAACAGCCAAAGAAAAAATCCTGTTACAATTTCCTGATTTGACAGTTGAGACTTATTATCTAAAACTCAACGGCACATTTGTAACAATCTAACCCAACTTAATCATCAAAGTTCCAGCAAGCATAATAGCTACTGATACCCAGATATGTTTTGCAGGTTTATCCTTTAAAAAAATAAAGCCAAACATTAAAATAAAAAATATTTGCAGTCTGTTTATTGTTAAAACCAAAGCCACCGGGCCTGTTTGGTACGCCAAAAGAGTAAAATAAGAAACCGCAATAAATAAAAAAGAGCACAAAAAAAGCACAAAAAAATTATTCTTTAACTCAAGTTTAAATGTTTTCTTTTCTTTTTTAAGAAAATAGCCGGACATTAAGGCAATCATTACAATATGTGTCCAAAAAATAAAATATGTTGGATCAGAAGAGCTTAAGTTAACTGAACCTATTTTATCAAAAATAACTGTAACGCTTCCCAAAAGCATAGCCAGCATAAAAAGAAAAGATGCTTTTGAGGTAAATAAATACTTAAATGGCTCAAGAAAATGCTCTTTTGCCTGATCAACATTTAATACATAAATTCCAAAAACAATCAAAAATAAACCTAAAAGTGGAATTATCCTGATACTTTCCGATAAAAATATTACTCCTAAAATATATGTAAAAATATTTGTTAAAGATGCAAGGGGGAGTATTTTGGAAACCAGATTATTTTTTAACACCTCATTAACTATAGTTTTTGCAATAACATAAGTGATGGATGAACCAATTACGCCGTAATAAAAATTAATATTTACAGGAGGTACTCCGTTTAGAAAAATTGGGATAAAAAGAAAAGGAGCAGCCAAAGTGAATGTAGCCCAAGTTAGAACTGTCGGGTTGACGCTTTTTAAAACATGCTTATTTAAAATAATTGTCCCTGCAGCTAAAATTGCAGAAACAAGAGCCAACCAAAACCACATCTACTTATTATATTACTTTTGATATAGTTTGCCTGCCTTGTTTTTAAAAAAGATGTAAGTTAATATCAAAATATGGCTGATGAAGATACAAAAAAATTGATTAGATCTGTTAAAGATATTGTAGAACTTGTAAAAAAGAGGGTAGATACAATTCAGATGTTTCAAAGTACAGCTTCAGATAACATAAGATTGATGAAGGAGCAACAATCTCTAATGAATGAAAAGCTTGAAGAAATCCAGGAAACTCAAGAAAGCCATACCGGAGTCTTAATGGATATAGAGGGTAGGCTGGAAGGATTTGCCGATGCATGGAAAATCAACAGGACTGAAATTAATAAGGTTAAAAGGCATATAGGATTACCCGCACTCTCTGAATAACAATTTCTCTTGCAAGGGATATTTGTGACAAATTCATCCTGCAACATACACACCAGTATGCACACTTGACAGCATACTGATAATGAATATAATTGGATTAGTTGGTTAAATAATATGGAAAGATACCAAGACATAAAAGATCAAGAATTTAAAGCTAAGGTTCAACGAGAAAAACAGTCGGAAGAAGAGTCACGTAAAAGAAAAATTAGGAATGCAGAAGCTCGTGCCTTCGCAATCACCTTACTCGATCGAATAAAAGCTAGATCTATACTCGAGCGATACAATCGGGAAGTTTGGGGCTCGCGCGGTACTATAGCTCCTCGTAATCAGGAAGATACCTTAGTATGTCATGGGAATGATGTATATCATCAAGCACTAGTACGATGTCTTGTGCTTTCCTTTAGACACGAAGAAACAGTAATGGACCGATATAGGGTCGTACCTGATATCATAGCATACGGCACAGGTGAAAGTGATATAGGATATAGGCATACAACCAAAACTGAGGTTCTGTCTTGGAAGAAGCAACCTGTTCATCCAGACTTTGCCACACAAGTTAATATCGCCGTTGAATATGAGGAAGGTGGTAAGACAACACTAAGTATAGGTGATAAGCAAGGCGTTAGCTTCGCTTCTCCCAAACTTAGCTCGGATCAGAATGTATATGATGCAGTGATTCCTAGATTAGTGGCCCATAATTATGATCATTTAGCCCAGGAACTTTCTTCTGGTTATCTATCTTCTGGTGAAAGAATTGGGGGTGCATTAACATTAGTTGTAGGTCCAACTGTTTTGGATATTGAGTTCCTTCATGATTTTGTTGCTGCAGCCTTTCTGGCAAACGCCTTAAACAGAACCCGGCAAAAATAGTTGCAATAACTTACCATAATTGAATTAATATCTAAAATCCTTAAATTTTTCTCAAAGTAGCACAAATTTCAAATCTATTTTACCTCCTCAATAGTTCCCTTCATGTAGAAGGATTGATAATTTAGCTTCGAAAAACTCCAAAAATCCGCAGGTGTCAACCTAATCCACCCCAAGGGTGGAGCTTGTGACCATGAAACCTTTGTGACAAATCCACCCTGCAATTTTCATATAGAAAGATTAATTAACTTTATGGTATTATAAACTTATGCAAGCAATTGATTGGAGCGGAATTTATAAAAAATATAAGGGAAAATGGGTAGCATTGGCTGATGACGAGCAAACAGTCTTAGCTTCTGGTAAAACTGCCAAAGAAACTTGGGACAAAGCTTTGAAAAAAGGCTTCCAGAAACCTATATTAATGACTGTACCAGAAAAACTAACATACTTTGTAGGGAATATAGGGTGAAATTTAAATACAGAGAGCTTAATCTATTTTCCCCGTTTTCTAAAAAGCAGAAGTTACAAAGACCAGTCATTCCTATCAGCCTTAACAATAATTCAATTACTGTTAGATATGAGGTTTTAATTGATTCGGGTGCAGATTTTTCTATTCTTCCTGCTGGATTAGCAGAGATATTAGAAATTAATTTGGATAAGTCTAAAAAGATATATTTCGCAAGTGCTACTGGAGAGATAACTGGAGGTTCTATTAGTGAACTGAATATTGATCTTAATGGAAAGATATTTAAAACAAAAGTTGTATTTGCTAATTTACCTAAAAATGTTGGGATTTTGGGTCAATTTGGTTTTTTTGATAAATTCAAAGTTAGCTTTGATTTGAAGAAAAAAGAAATAGAATTAAAACCAAAATAGTAATAGCTATGGGTCATTTGTGACAAATTCATCCTGCAACTTAGGTGATTGCAAGTTGAAAAACTATATTGTATGCTGTTTTTATATGGAATTACCAGGGATATTTAGAGGGCTAGCAGAGACAATATCCAAAATAGCAGGTAATAAAAGAGTCTCTGTAGAACCTGCTCCAGATCCTCAATATATTGCAGCGTTGGAAAGTCGCGGTAAAGCAATGCTTGTGAGGCTTTTTACAGATCCAAGATCATTGGAAAGTCTCGGTAGATTCGGTCATTCTAACGCAGGTTTCCAAGAAGCAGGAGAACAGCTTACACGCATGGAAGCAGATCTTGGTATAAATTCAAATATAGTTCCACATCTTACTGCAAACTTAAGAGTAGAGGCAACAAGAGCTGCAGGTATAACGGTACAAAATAGGGAACAAGCGCTTTCCTTGGTTGCTTCTGATAGAAGATCTACTATTGAGGAAGAGGCACTATTGGAAGCACAAAGAATATTAAGAGAAAAACTTAAAGAAAAAGAATTTAGTAGGGATTACCGCGCTGGAGCATCTGAAATGCTCAAAAGAATAGAGGACCGCTTAAAAGAGAAAATTGCTTTACCTGGAGAAAATCCTACTTTACTTCCTCAATAGTTCCCTTCGCGTAGAAAGATCGTTTAAGTTTTTGTGTTAAGATTTAGTTGTGAATTACAAAACGAAAATATGAAAAAGAATCATAATTTTAAACTTGGATATGATAAAGAGGGAGATATTTTATACCTAACCCGCGGAGGATTAACTAAACTGGATACTTCAGAGGAGTTAGGGGATGATGTGGTTATTTGGAAAAACAAGCAAAATCAGGAGGTTTCCGGTTTTACTGTTTTAAATTTTTCCAAAAGAGCATCCAAAAAACAGGCAAGGATAGATTTCCCCTTTGAACTAGAACTCCATCCAACTATATAATCTGATAATTTAGCTTCAAGAAACCCCACAAATCCGCAGGTGTCAACCTAATCCACCCCAAGGGTGGAGTTCTGATTTAATTTGTGCCAAATTCAGCCTGCAGAGTCTACTCATACACTTACATGGTGGAAAACTACCATTCATTGTCTGACAATTTTTTGGAATACTAGATAGGGCGGATATCTGAAAGGAAGTCTAAATTTGCGAAAATGAGTCGACTTCTTAATATCCAATAGATCACCCCTGGCAAGATCTCCTAAGAGACCTGGTACACCCTCGGAACAGTCACTGGTACTATAAATCAAAAAACCTCCTGGCCGTAATGTTCTAGTTATTTCGGTAACTTCATCGGTTTCTGCATGAGCATCTTGGAGGAAGATAGCATCAAAAATAGCATCTCTAAATGGGAGGTGAGCAAACACTGCATTAATTCTACAACCTTGTCGCTCTACCAAATAGCCTCTTGCTTTATCCAGATAGACAATTACTCCGTCTCTAACGGATCTTGTAGAAGTATTATCATTACCGCACCCTGGGTATAAGATGTGAGAAATCGGAAATGATTGCTGTAACTCTGTCCAAAACTGATCCTGGCCAACTGTTAACGCTGGTCTCAGATTAGCAACTCTAATTTCCGTTAGCATTGTTAAAACCTATTTTACTTCCTCAATAGTTCCCTTCATGTAGAAAGATTGTTCGGATTTGCTGTCATGTTTGCCTTCCAGAATTTCTTTAAAGGCCCTGATGGTTTCTTTGATAGGGACATAAGTTCCTTTCATACCTGTAAAAACTTCTGTCACATAAAATGGTTGAGTCAGCATTCTTTGAATTTTTCTGGCCCGTGTTACTGTTAATTTATCCTCATCCGAGAGCTCCTCAATTCCCAAAATGGCAATAATATCCTGCAAATCCTTATATCTTTGCAGCACTTTTTGCACCGAAGCTGCAATATCATAATGTTCCTGACCCACAATTTCCAAGGTCAAAGCCCGGGATGAAGAGGCCAGCGGATCAACAGCCGGATACAGACCCTGTTCTGCCAAACTCCGCTCCAAAGCAATAGTAGAATCTAAATGGGCAAAAGTGGCAGCAGGGGCAGGATCAGTATAATCATCTGCAGGCACATAAACAGCCTGAACCGAGGTAATTGATCCTTTTTTGGTGGAAGTTATCCTCTCCTGCAAGGCTCCCATTTCCGAGGCCAAAGTTGGCTGATAACCCACAGCAGAGGGAATCCGGCCCAAAAGCGCCGACACTTCCGAACCGGCCTGTGAAAACCTGAAAATATTATCTATAAAAAGCAAAACATCTTTTTTATCTTCATCCCGGAAATACTCTGCCATGGTCAAAGCAGAAAGCCCCACCCGTTGCCTTGCCCCGGGAGGCTCATTCATTTGGCCAAACACCATGGCTGTTTTATCTATAACTCCGGACGAGATCATCTCATGATACAAATCATTGCCTTCACGGGTCCTCTCACCAACTCCTGCAAAAACAGAATACCCACCGTGTTCTGCAGCAATATTCCTGATCAGTTCCTGAATAATAACTGTTTTACCCACACCTGCCCCTCCAAAAAGACCTACTTTGCCACCTTTCACAAAAGGAGCAAGTAGATCAATTACTTTAATGCCTGTTTCAAAAACTTCGGAAGTGGTGGATTGTTCCTCAAAAGAAGGAGCGCTCCGGTGTATTGGCCATGTTTTTTTACTTTTTACTTTTTCCTTATTGTCAATTACATCTCCCAAAACATTAAATAATCTGCCTAAAACTTCTTTACCCACAGGCACGGAAATAGGGGAGCCGGTATCTAAAACAGCGCTGCCGCGCTTTAATCCGTCTGTTGATCCCATAGCCACAGTTCTAACTTGCCCTTCACCCAAATGCTGCTGCACTTCCAAAATTAGTTTATCGTTTTTCGTTTGTCGTTTGTCGTTTTTGTTTTTTTCGATTGACGATTCACGATATACGATCAACGCATTGTAAATCGCAGGCAAATGCTTCGGATCAAACTCCGCATCTACAACTGCCCCAATTATTTGTGTAATTTTTCCTTTAGTCATGTTTTATCCCATTGCCGCACTGGCTGATGCTATTTCCAGAATTTCTCTGGTTATCCCATCCTGCCTGGTCTGATTATAATTTAACTGTAAATCTTCCACCAGGTCTTTGGCATTGTCAGTAGCATTTTTCATAGCCACCATACGGGCAGAATGTTCAGATGCTTTGGTTTCAAGTAAAGCCTGATAAATTTGAGTTTCAATATGATGAATTAACAGATAATCAAGTAAAACATCAACACTTGGTTCAAATAAAAATTCTTTTGTAGAGACAGTTTCTATGTTTTCCAAAGACATGGGCAGTAATTTCACTTTTTTTGGTTCTTGTTTTAGAGTAGACACAAATTGGGGATAAACCAGATAAACTTCTCCAATTTCTCCTGCCAGATAAGCTTCTGTAATTATTTTGGCCAACTGTTTGGCCTGTCTAAAAGAAATAGTATCTGTATTTTCAAAATCCGCTTTTAAATCCTTGCCTGTTCTTGCAATAAAAACTCTGCCTTTTTTACCAACAGTATAAAATGAAGCAGAAAGGGTTGATACTGAACGGATCAGATTGGTATTTAATGCTCCCACCAAACCCTTATCAGTGGATAGTAAAATCACACCCATTTTATCTGATGCATTTCCCAAAAGCAGGGGATGGGCTTCTAGATTTATTTTAGGTATAAGTCTTGAGAGAGCCTCATTTAAATTCTCGCTGTATGGCCTGCCTGATATGGCTTGATTTTGGGCCCGTTTCATTTTTGTAGCAGCCACCATTTCCATGGCTCTTGTTATCTGGCTGGTGTTTTTAACTGATTTTATTCTTCTTCGCAAGTCTCTAGTATTTACCATAAGTCCTCACAAATTCTTTGGTTAATTTTTCCAACTCTTTGTTTTTTCCTCTTAATTTAAAATATGCAATAAATTTTTGCTCAAAATCCTTAATTTTTTCCACTTCCACCTCATCCATGTAGCCATTTGTAACAGCCCAAAGTACTGCTACTTGTTCCTCAACAGGAACAGGGGAATAGGGAAGTTGTTTTAATACTTCTGTAATTCTTCTGCCCCTTTCAATTTGCTTTTTGGTTTCCGGATCCAAATCAGAAGAAAACTGGGCAAAAGCCTGCAATTCCCTAAATTGGGCCAGATCCAGTTTTAATCTGCCAGCCACAGCTTTCATAGCTTTTGTTTGAGCAGCTCCACCCACCCTAGACACGGAAATACCCACATTTAAAGCAGGCCTAATTCCGGCAAAAAACAAATCAGGCTCCAAATAAATTTGCCCGTCTGTTATGGAAATAACATTAGTGGGGATATAGGCAGAGACATCAGAGGCTTGGGTTTCTATAATAGGTAAAGCAGTAAGAGAACCTCCCCCATATTCTTTACTCATTTTGGCAGCACGCTCAAGCAGTCTTGAATGCAGATAAAACACATCTCCGGGATAAGCCTCCCTGCCGGAAGGCCGCCTTAAAAGCAAAGAAATCTGGCGGTAGGCAGCAGCATGTTTGGACAAATCATCATAAATAATTAAAGCGTCTTTCCCTTGATCCATAAAATACTCTCCCATAGCACAACCAGCATATGGGGCAATATATTGCATAGTGGCAGGATCGGATGCAGATGCAACCACCACAATAGTGTGATCCATAGCGCCTTGCTCTTCCAGTTTGGCCACGAGTTGGGCAATCTTGGATGTTTTCTGCCCAATGGCCACATAAATGCAAGTAACATCCCGCTGATTTATTATCGTATCCACGGCAATAGTAGTTTTGCCGGTATTGCGGTCACCAATAATTAACTCTCTTTGCCCCCGGCCAATAGGAATAAGGGCATCTATTGCCTTAATACCGGTCTGAAGGGGAGTATTAACAGATTGTCTGGTAATAACACCAGGGGCAATTTTTTCCACAGGATATTTTTTGGTATGCCGGATCGCTCCTTTTCCGTCAATAGGCTGCCCCAGCGCATCAACAACCCGGCCTACTAAACTTTCTCCCACAGGCACTTGCAAAATTTCTCCTGTGGTTTTAACTTCCTGACCCTCTTTAATCTTTGTAAAGTCTCCAAAAATAACAGCCCCTACCATATACTGCTCAAGGTTTAATGCCAGTCCAAAAATTCCCCCTCCAAAATCCAGAATCTCGCAGTATCCGGCATCGGAAAGCCCCTCAATCCTAGCCACCCCATCACCAATTTCTACCACCTTACCCACATTTTGTTTTTGGCTTTTAAGTTTTAAGCCCTTAATCTCGTTTTCAATTTGTTCAATCAAATCTGCCACTTATAACCTCCTTTACCTGATTAATTTTTGCCAAAAGTGTTTCATCCCATACTTGATCTCCCACCCGCAACTTAAACCCGCCTAAAATCTCCGGGTTAATATTAGTTATCACTTTCGTAATTTTAATGGTTCGGCTTCGCTCACCACGA
>Ga0209514_10006177_pt1 | contig 14811 bp, 15 predicted proteins | sample Subgrocontami58m_FD_187452 | JGI IMG/M metagenome (GOLD analysis project Ga0209514, IMG submission 187452) | Subsurface groundwater microbial communities from S. Glens Falls, New York, USA - GMW37 contaminated, 5.8 m (SPAdes) (version 3) | ecosystem: Environmental > Aquatic > Deep subsurface >...
GAACTGAAGCGCCTTTACGTCGAACCGGCATACCGCGGCCTCGGCGTCGGCCGCGACCTGGCCCTGGCGGCGATCCGTGCCGCGCGCCAGATCGGCTACCGCACCATCATGCTCGACACCCTGCCGGCGATGCGCATCGCGGTAAAGCTCTACCGCGAACTGGGCTTCCAGGAGGCGCCGGCCTACTACCAGACCTCGCTCGAAGGCACGCAGTTCCTCGCGCTCGACCTCGAAAATTGGTCCGAAGAGCAGCTCAACAATCAGACCCTGCACCATCTGTTCGATTTCAACCGGGCCTGGGCCCGGCAGATGCGCGAGGTCGATCCGGATTACTTCGAACGACTGTCCCACCTGCAGACGCCGGAATACCTGTGGATCGGCTGCTCCGATTCGCGCGTGCCCGCCAACCAGATCGTCGGCCTGCTGCCGGGCGAGGTCTTCGTCCATCGCAACGTCGCCAACGTGGTGGTGCATACCGACCTCAACTGCCTCTCGGTGATCCAGTTCGCGATCGACGTGCTCAAGGTCAGGCACATCATGGTGGTCGGCCACTATGGTTGCGGCGGTGTGCATGCCGCACTCCATCACCATCGCGTCGGACTGGCCGACCTCTGGCTGCGCCACGTGCAGGACGTGCATGTCAAGCACATGGCGCGGGTCGACGAGCTGCCCGAGGAAAAGCGCCACGACCGCCTCTGCGAACTCAACGTGCTGGAGCAGGTGATCAACCTCTCGCGCACCATCGTCGTCCAGGACGCCTGGCAGCGCGGCCAGAACTTGACCATCCACGGCTGGATCTACGGCCTCAAGGACGGCCTGATGCGCGACCTCGGCCTTACCGTCAGCGCCCCCGACGAAATCGCCGGGCGCTACGCCACCGCACTCTCCACCTTGATCTGAAAGGAAGCACCATGTCGGACCCCATTGTTATCGTCTCCGCCGCCCGCACTCCGATGGGCGGGTTCCAGGGCGACTTCAACTCGCTGACCTGCGCCCAGTTGGGCAGCGTCGCGATCAAGGCCGCCGTCGAGCGTGCCGGACTCACGCCGGAGCAGGTCGACGAAGTCATCATGGGCTGTGTGCTGCCCGCCGGCCAGGGCCAGGCGCCAGCGCGCCAGGCTTCGCTCGGCGCTGGCCTGCCGCTGGCGGCCGGCTGCACCACGGTGAACAAGATGTGCGGCTCGGGCATGCGAGCGGCGATGTACGCCCACGACATGCTGCTGGCCGGTAGCGTTGACGTGATGGTCGCCGGCGGCATGGAGTCGATGAGCAACGCGCCCTATCTGCTGCCCAAGGCGCGCGGCGGCTACCGCCTCGGTCACGGCGAAGTCAAGGATCACATGTTCCTCGACGGCCTCGAGGATGCCTACGACAAGGGCCGCCTGATGGGCACCTTCGCCGAGGACTGCGCCGGCAGCTACAAATTCACCCGCGAGGCGCAGGATACCTTTGCCGTCGCCTCGACCACACGTGCCAAGCAGGCCAACACCGACGGCAGCTTCGCCTGGGAAATCGCCCCGGTCACGGTGTCCGGCCGCAAGGGCGACGTCGTCATCGACAAGGACGAACAGCCCTTCAAGGCCCAACTGGAAAAGATTCCGACGCTGAAGCCGGCCTTTCGCAAGGATGGCACGGTCACCGCGGCCAACTCCTCGTCGATTTCCGACGGTGCTGCGGCGCTGGTCATGATGCGCGCCTCGACCGCCGCCAAGCTGGGTCTCAAGCCCGTCGCAACCGTGGTCGGCCATTCCACCTTCGCCCAGGAGCCGGGCCTGTTCACCACCGCCCCGGTCGGCGCCATGAAGAAGCTGCTGGCGAAGAACAGCTGGAGCGTCGACAGCGTCGACCTCTGGGAAATCAATGAAGCCTTCGCCGTGGTCACCATGGCGGCGATGCACGACCTCAAGCTGCCGCACGACAAGGTCAACGTGCATGGCGGCGCTTGTGCCCTTGGGCATCCGATCGGCGCCTCCGGGGCGCGCGTGATCGTGACCCTGATCGGTGCGTTGAAAAAGCATGGCAAGAAGCGCGGCGTCGCCAGCCTCTGCATCGGCGGCGGCGAAGCCACAGCGGTCGGCATCGAGCTGAGCTGAGCCGGCGATGCCGCGCGAAATCCGGATCGCCGTCGATCGCGCCAACGCCGATGACGACATTCACGTCATCATCCTGCAGGGCGCCGGGCGCGCCTTCTGCTCCGGCTACGACCTCAAGGACTTCGCCGAGGCCGACGTCGACACGCCCTGCACGCAGTCCATGCCCTGGGATCCGATGGTCGATTACCGCGCCATGAAGGGTTTCACCGACGACTTCTTCAGCCTCTGGCGCAGCCACAAGCCGACCATCTGCAAGGTGCAGGGCTTTGCGGTTGCCGGCGGCAGCGACATTGCGCTGTGCTGCGACCTCGTGGTGATGGCCGAGGACGCCAAGATCGGCTACATGCCGGCGCGAGTCTGGGGCTGCCCGACCACCGCGATGTGGGTCTATCGGCTCGGCGCCGAGAAGGCCAAGCGCATGCTCTTGACCGGCGACACCATCGACGGCAAGACGGCAAAGGAGTGGGGACTGGTGATCGACGCCGTGCCGGAAGCCGAGCTCGAAGACGCGGTGCTCAAGCTGGCCAACAGAATGGCCGGCGTGCCGAAGAACCAGCTCATGATGCAGAAGCTGATGATCAACCAGGCCTACGACAACATGGGCCTCGCCAACACCCAGATGATCGCCACGCTGTTCGACGGCATTACGCGCCACTCGCCCGAAGGCCAGTGGTTCAAGCACTACGCCGAGGAGCAGGGCTACAAGGAGGCCGTGCGCCTGCGCGATTCCGGCGAGCCGATTCCCGGCAGCAAGTCATACAAGGATTACTAGGATGAAACCAGTCGTTGAATTATCGGTGACGCGGGATCGGGAGGGCGGGGCATTCTGCGCTGCTCATGTCATCCGTCGTCGCCCTGCGGGCTCCTCCTCCTTCTTTACTTCGCTGCGCAGAACGCCCCACCCTCCCAATCCGGTGACGCCTTCGCATTTCGACCGCTGCAAACAGGAAGCGTATCCCGCCAAGGATGGCGGGTATCCGGCTCCGGTAAGTAAAGGGGGAGGAGCGGGCGAAGCCCGCGACGGAGGACATGGACGGAGCCGGATACCTGCCGTCCTTGGCGCCCCCGTCCCCTGCCAATCAACACGGCATTTCATGCGTCTCGAAGCTCGCAAAGCTCGGTGGAGCAACTGAGATGGTACTGAGCCCGGAACAGGAACAGATCCGTGACATGCTGCGCGATTTCGCTCGCGAACAGTTGGCGCCCAAGGCCGCCGAATGGGACCGCACTTGCCACTTCCCGCGCGAGGAGTTGCGCGCGCTGGGCGAACTCGGCGTCTGCGGCATGGTGGTGCCCGAAGAATGGGGCGGCGCCGGGCTCGACTATGTGTCGCTGGCGCTGGCGCTGGAGGAAATCGCCGCCGGCGATGGCGCGATATCGACCATCATCAGCGTGCAGAACTCGGTGGTCTGCGGCCCGATCAATGCCTTCGGCACCGATGCGCAGAAGGAGAAATACCTGAGGAAGCTGGCCAGCGGCGAATGGCTGGGCTGCTTTTGCCTGACCGAGCCGCATGTCGGCTCCGATGCTGCGGCGATCCGCACCAAGGCAGTCCGTGACGGTGACCACTGGGTGCTCAATGGCGTCAAGCAGTTCATCACCACCGGCAAGAACGCGCAGGTCGCGGTGGTCTTCGCCGTCACCGATCCGGGCGCCGGCAAGAAGGGCATCTCGGCCTTCATCGTGCCGGCGGGGGCACCCAACTACGCGCCGGGCTACATCGTCGCCCGTGTCGAGGAAAAGCTCGGCCAGCATGCGTCCGACACGGCGCAGATCCTGTTCGAGAACTGTCGCATCCCGGCCGAAAACCTGCTCGGTGCAGAAGGCCAGGGCTACCGCATCGCCCTGTCGAATCTCGAAGGCGGCCGCATCGGCATTTCGGCCCAGGCCGTCGGCATGGCCCGCGCGGCCTTCGAAGCCGCGCTGCATTATTCGCATGAACGCGAGAGTTTCGGCAAGCCGATCTTCGAGCATCAGGCGGTGAACTTCCGCCTCGCCGATATGGCGACGCAGATCGAAGTGGCGCGGCAGATGGTGCATCACGCCGCCGCGTTGCGTGATGCCGGCCGGCCCTGCCTCAAGGAAGCCTCGATGGCCAAGCTGTTCGCCTCGGAGATGGCCGAGAAGGTCTGTTCCGACGCGATCCAGATCCACGGTGGCTACGGCTATGTCAGCGATTTCCCGGTCGAACGCATCTACCGCGACGTGCGCGTCTGCCAGATATATGAGGGCGCCTCGGACATCCAGCGCTTGGTGATCGGAAGGTCGCTGGGTGATGCATCATAATTGGCATCATTTGATGCTATATTTGGTGCACACATGACTCTCAGGAGAATCCCATGAGAACTACAGTCACCCTGGATGACGATCTGCTGGCTGATGTCGAACAGTTGAGTGGCATTCGCGACCGTTCGCAGTTGCTGCGCGAAGCTTTGCTGGAAATGCGACATCGCCTCGCCTCCCAGCGGCTGGCATTGCTCGCCGGAACAGAGCCTGATGTTGTTGCATCGCCGCGACGCCGACCGCCGCATTTTGTATCGGAGCCAGCGGCGACACCCTATCGGGCCAGGAAGCGCTCGAAGGCAAACCCATGAGAATCCTTGCCGATACTTCGGTATGGGTGGATTTTCTGCGCCACAAGAACGCTCCTATCCTCGATCCCCTGAATCTGGGAGACGTCGTGATGCACGACTACGTGATCGGGGAAATCGTGCTGGGTGGAATCAGCCAGACCAAGCTGGCCATGATCGATCAGTTGCGACGTTGCCACTGCGCCAGCCACGACGAAGTGATGCATCTGATTGCCGAGCGCAATCTGGCCGGCCGTGGCCTCGGCTACGTCGACAGCCATCTGCTCGCCGCCGCGCTGATCGACCGCCTGCAATTGTGGACGCTGGACAAAGCGCTGCAACAGGTGGCGCACGAGTTCGGCTGCGGGCTGGCGGTCCATTGAGACCGAACCCAATAGCCACATGAGCTACGCCAATAATCAGGAGGGAAAATTGGACAATGCCCCCATCGAGTTCTGGTTCGACTTTTCCTCGCCCTATTCCTATCTCGCCAGTGAGCGCATCGACGAGCTTGCATCGAAGTACGGGCGCAAGGTCAAGTGGCGGCCGATGATGCTCGGCGCGGCCTTTAAGGCCTCGAACATGCCGCTCTTGATCACCATCCCGCTCAAGGGTGACTACAGCAAGCGCGACTTCGACCGCTCGGCGCGTTTCCTCGGCATCCCCTACAAATTCCCGCCCAAGTTTCCGATCGCCACCTTGGCCGCCGCGCGCGGCTACTACTGGCTGCACGGCCAGGACTGCAGCAAGGCGCGCGAATTCGCCCACGCCGTGTTCCGCGCCTATTGGGTCGATAGCCGCGACATCAGTGAGCTGCCCGTGGTGCTGGAAATCGCGGTCGGTCTCGGCATCGACGGTGAGGCCTTTGCGGCCGCCATCGCCACGCCCGAGATCAAGGATCGCCTCAAGCAGGAAACCGACGCCGCAATTGCCCAGGGCATGTTCGGCGCACCCTATTTCATGGTGGATGGCGAGCCCTTCTGGGGCGCCGACCGCCTGCCGCAAATCGACAAGTGGCTTGCCACGGGAGGCTTCTAGTGTCCGTCATCAAATCCAAACTCAACACGCGCAGCGAGGAGTTCAAGGCCAACGCCGCGGCGATGAGCGCGCTGGTCGCCGACCTGCGCGAAAAGACCGTCGCCGTTTCGGGCGGCGGCTCGCCGGAAACCGCGGCCAAGCACAAGGCGCGCGGCAAGCTGCTGCCGCGCGAGCGCATCAATGCGCTGCTCGATCCGGGCGCGCCCTTCCTCGAATTCTCGGCGCTGGCGGCCTACGGCATGTACAGCGGCGACGTGGCCTCGGCGGGTGTCGTCACCGGCATCGGCCGGGTGCAGGGCGTCGAGTGCATGATCGTCGCCAACGACGCGACGGTGAAGGGCGGCTCCTACTTTCCGCTGACCGTGAAGAAGCATTTGCGCGCGCAGGAAATCGCGCAGCAGAACCGCCTGCCCTGCATTTACCTGGTCGATTCGGGCGGCGCCAACCTGCCGACCCAGGACGACGTCTTCCCCGACCGCGACCACTTCGGCCGCATTTTCTACAACCAGGCCAACATGTCGGCGCAGGGCATTCCGCAGATCGGCATCGTCATGGGTTCCTGCACCGCGGGCGGCGCCTACATGCCGGCGATGTCGGATGAATCGGTGATCGTCAAGAACCAGGGCACGATCTTTCTCGGCGGTCCGCCGCTGGTCAAGGCGGCCACCGGCGAAGTGGTCAGTGCCGAGGATCTCGGCGGCGGCGACGTGCATACGCGCATTTCGGGCGTCTGCGACCACCTCGCCGAGAACGACCACCATGCACTGTCCATCGCGCGCCGCATCGTCGGCAACCTCAACTGGCAGAAACCCATGTCGCTCGACATCGCGACGCCGGAAGAGCCGCTCTACGATCCGGCCGAACTCTGGGGCGTGATTCCCTTCGACACCAGGAAGCCATACGACGTGCGCGAAGTCATCGCGCGCGTCGTCGACGGCTCGCGCTTCGACGAGTTCAAGTCGCGCTACGGCACCACACTGGTCACCGGCTTCGCGCGGCTGCACGGCTATCCGCTAGGCATCGTCGCCAACAACGGCATCCTGTTCGGCGAGTCGGCGCAGAAGGGCGCGCACTTCATCGAACTCTGCGCCCAACGTGGCATCCCGCTGCTGTTCCTGCAGAACATCACCGGTTTCATGGTCGGCCGCAAGTACGAGAACAGTGGCATCGCCAAGGACGGCGCAAAAATGGTCACCGCGGTGGCGACGGCGCAGGTGCCCAAATTCACCATGATCATCGGCGGCAGCTTCGGTGCCGGCAACTACGGCATGTGCGGCCGCGCCTACAGCCCGCGCATGCTGTGGATGTGGCCCAACTCGCGGATCAGTGTGATGGGCGGCGAGCAGGCCGCGTCGGTGTTGTCCACCATCAAGCGCGACGGCATCGAGTCCGCCGGCAAGCAATGGAGCAAGGAGGACGAGGAAAGTTTCCGCGCCCCGATCCGCACCCAGTACGAAACCCAGGGCCATCCCTACTACGCCACGGCGCGCATCTGGGACGACGGCATCCTCGATCCGGCACAGACGCGGCGCACCCTGGGTCTGGGCATTTCCGCATCGCTCAACGCACCGATCCTGCCGACCAAGTTCGGCGTCTTCCGCATGTAAGGTGGAACCATGTACAACAACATCATTACCGAAATCGACCTCGGCGTCGGCATCATCACCCTCAATCGCCCCGAGCGGCACAATGCCTTCGACGACGCGCTGATCGCCGAATTGTCCGACGCCATCGACCGCATGGCGGCCGACCCGGCGGTACGCGTGCTGGTGATGTCGAGCACCGGCAAGAGTTTTTGCGCCGGCGCCGACCTCAACTGGATGAAGCGCGCCGCCGGCTATTCGAGCGAGGAAAACCTGCGCGATTCGCGTGCCCTGGCCGAAATGCTGCGCCGCCTGGCGCAATGCCCGAAGCCGACCATCGCCCGCATCCAGGGCCCGGCCTATGGTGGCGGCGTCGGCCTGCTGGCCTGCTGCGACATCGCCATCGCCACCTTCGACGCCCAGTTCTCGCTGACCGAAGTCAAGCTCGGGCTGATCCCCGCCGTGATCAGCCCGCATGTCATCGCCGCCATCGGCGAACGCTACGCGCGGCGCTACATGCTGACAGCGGAGCGCTTCTCCGCGGCCGAGGCCTATCGCATCGGCCTGCTGCACGAGATGGTGACCGACGAGGAGTCACTCGACGAGGCGCTGGGCGAGATCATCGACGCCTTGCTGAAGAACGGGCCGAGCGCGATCGCCGAGTGCAAGCAGCTGATTTCCGCGGTGGCCTGGAAGCCGCTATCCGACGAGGTGGTCGAAGACACCGCGCAGCGCATCACGCGCCTGCGCGCCAGCGAGGAAGGCCGCGAAGGCATGAGCGCCTTCCTCGAGAAGCGCAAACCCGGCTGGATTGCCCAGGGCTGACACCATGTTCACGAAAATACTGATTGCCAACCGCGGGGAGATCGCTTGCAGAGTGATCAAGACTGCCCGCCGCATGGGCATCCGCACCGTCGCCGTGTATTCCGAGGCCGATGCCGGGGCGCGCCACGTGCGCCTGGCCGACGAGGCGGTGTGCATCGGCGCGCCGCCGCCGCGCGAGTCCTATCTGGTGGCGGACAAGATCATCGCCGCCGCGCTGGCCACCGGCGCCCAGGCCATCCATCCCGGCTACGGCTTCCTTTCCGAGAACGAGGAATTTGCCGAGGCCTGTGCGAAAAGCGGCGTGGTGTTCATCGGCCCGCCGGTCACGGCGATCCGTGCCATGGGCTCCAAATCCGAAGCCAAGAAGCTGATGGAGAAGGCCGGCGTGCCGCTGACGCCCGGCTATCACGGCGACAAGCAGGAACCCGACTTCCTCAAGCAGCAGGCCGACAAGATCGGCTACCCGGTGCTGATCAAGGCGGCGGCCGGCGGCGGCGGCAAGGGCATGCGCGCGGTCGACAAGAGCGAGGACTTCCTCGATGCGTTGGCCTCCTGCAAGCGCGAGGCGCAGTCTTCCTTCGGCGACCAGCACGTGCTGATCGAAAAGTATCTGCAGCGCCCGCGCCATATCGAGATCCAGGTCTTCGGCGACAGCCACGGCAACTGCGTGTACCTGTTCGAGCGCGACTGTTCGGTGCAGCGCCGCCATCAGAAGGTGGTCGAAGAAGCCCCGGCACCCGGCATGACCGCCGAACGGCGCGCCGCAATGGGCAAGGCTGCCGTCGACGCGGCCAAAGCAGTCGGCTATGTCGGCGCCGGTACCGTCGAGTTCATCGTCAATCAAGACGGCACGTTCTATTTCATGGAAATGAACACGCGGCTGCAGGTCGAACATCCGGTGACCGAGATGATCACCGGCCTCGACCTGGTCGAGTGGCAACTGAAAGTCAGTGCTGGCGAGACGCTTCCGCTGCGCCAGGAGCAACTGGCGATCCGCGGCCATGCGCTGGAAGCGCGCATCTACGCCGAGGATCCCGACAAGGGCTTCCTGCCCTCGATCGGCAAGTTGATCCACCTCGCGCCGCCGGCCGAGACCCTGCATGTGCGGGTCGATACCGGCGTCGAACAGGACGACGAAATCTCGCCGCACTACGACCCGATGATCGCCAAGCTGATCGTCTGGGACGAAACCCGCGAACGGGCGCTGGCGCGCATGCTGCAGGCCCTGGCCGACTATCGCGTGGTCGGCGTCGCCAACAACATCGGCTTCCTCTCGCGCCTGGTGGCCTGTCCGGCATTCGCCCAGGCCGACCTCGATACCGGGCTGATCGAGCGCGAGCGTGCCTTCCTGTTTCCCGAAGGCACCGAGCCGCCGGCCGAGGCCTGGCTGGTCGCGGCGCTGGCCGAGCTGGTGCGCGACCAGCAATACGCGGCGGCGGAGGCAATTGCCAGCCGCGATCCGCATTCACCCTGGCATGCGCGCGACGGCTGGCGGGTGAACGGCATGACGCGGCGCGAGATTCGGTTGCACCTGGGCGAAACCGAGAAGGCCGTGAATGCCGGCTACGTGGGTGAAAGCTTCACGCTGGAATTCGAAGGCCAGAGCACCACGGCCGCCGCACGCTTCATCTCCGGCAGCGAACTGCGCGTCGATCTCGGTGGCCGCCGCATCAACGTCACCGTGGTATCGGCCAACGAGAAGCGCCATGTCTTCATCGACGGCGTTTCCTTTGTCTTTTCCGCCATCGATCCGCTGTTCCATGCCGGCAGCGGTGGCGGCGCCGAGGGCGGGCTGACGGCGCCGATGCCCGGCAAGGTCATCGCCCTCGTCGCAGCGGCCGGTACCCGCGTGGAGAAGGGCGCGCCGCTATTGATCCTCGAAGCCATGAAAATGGAACACACGATTGCCGCACCCGCATCCGGGACCGTCAAGGCCTTCCATTTCAATGTCGGCGAGCAGGTCAGCGACGGCGCGGAGCTAGTAGAATTCGAGGCTGATAAAAAATAGTCGTCAAAAACAGAATGACCCTCCCCAGCAAAGTACGCATCGTCGAAGTCGGTCCGCGTGACGGCCTGCAGAACGAAAAGACGCCGGTCGCGACCAAGACCAAGGTCGAACTGATCCGCCGTCTTGGCGGCGCCGGGCTCAAGAGCATCGAGGCCACCGCCTTCGTCTCGCCCAAATGGGTGCCGCAGATGGCAGACAATGCCGAGGTCTTCGCCGCCATCGAAAAGCTGCCCGACGTCAGCTACCCGGTGCTGACGCCGAACCTGAAGGGTTTCGAGGCCGCGCTGGCGGCCGGGGCGAAGGAAGTCGCGGTATTCGGCGCCGCCTCCGAATCCTTCTCGCAAAAGAACATCAACTGCTCGATCGCCGAGTCGCTGGATCGTTTCCGCCCCATCGTCGAGGCGGCGAAGGCGGCGGATGTGAAGGTGCGCGGCTATGTCTCCTGCGTGCTGGGCTGCCCCTACGAAGGCGAAATCATGCCGCTGGCCGTGGCCGACGTGGCGCAGGCGCTGATCGACATGGGCTGCTACGAAGTCAGCCTCGGTGACACCATCGGCGCCGGCACGCCGGAGCGCACCAAGGACATGATCGAGGCCGTTGCCCGCCGCATCCCGCTGAAGAAAATCGCCGGCCATTATCACGACACCTTCGGCATGGCCACGGCCAACATCTACGCTTCGCTGCAGATGGGCATCGGCATCTTCGACAGTTCGGTCGCCGGCCTCGGCGGCTGTCCCTACGCCGTCGGTGCCTCGGGCAACGTCGCCACCGAGGACGTGGTCTGGCTGCTGCAGGGCCTGGGCATCGACACCGGCATCGACCTCGATGCGCTGGTCGACACCGGCGTCTGGATCTCGAAACAGATCAAGCGCCAGCCGGCCTCGCGCGTTTCCAGTGCCATCCTGGCCCGGCGCGCCAAGCAGGCGTCGGCCGTCGCCTGAGCGGCAGCGAGGCAAGCGAAGGCTTCGCGGCGTGGTCGAATCGCCCTGCATCAACATCTGCAAAATGGAAGCCGACCTCTGCGTCGGCTGCTTCCGTACCCTCGACGAGATCGCGCGCTGGGCCAATATCGGCGACGACGACAAGCGCCTGATCCTGGCCGACGTGGCGCAACGTCGCGGCAAGCCCGTCACCGCTGTCGGCCAAGCCCGGACCGATGAAGCTGCCTGAGAGCATCCAGGTCATCGAACGCGGCTGGCTGTCGTCGAACAACATCCTGTTCTTCGAAGGCGAATCGGCGACGCTGGTCGACGCCGGCTATGTCGGCCATGCGCCGCAGACGGTCGAGCTCGTAAAGTCGGCATTGGCAGCACGGCGTCCAACGGTCGGACTCGGCCGCCTGATCAACACCCACTCGCATTCCGACCACATCGGCGGCAACGCCGCGCTGCAGGCGGCTTTCGGCTGCAGGATCGTGATTCCGGCCGGCATCGAACGCATGGTCGCCGAGTGGGACACCGACGCCTTGCTGCTCGACGCCGCGAAGCAGCGCGGCCACCGCTTTGCCCACGATGCCGTGATCGAACCCGACAGCGAATTCGAGATGGGCGGCATGGTCTGGCAGGCGCTGCCTGCGCCCGGCCACGACATGGAAGCCCTGATTTACTACTGCGCCGAACGGCGCATCCTGATCTCGGGCGACGCGCTGTGGCAGGACGGCTTCGGCATCATCTTCGGCGAACTGATGGGCAGGAAGGACGCGCTGCCGGCCACGCGCAACACGCTGGAAATGATCGGCCGGCTCGGCGTCGACGTTGTGATCCCCGGCCACGGCGCGCCCTTCGACGATTTCGATGCGGCCCTGGTGCGCGCCTTCAAGCGACTGGAATCCTTCGAGGCCGACTCGACGCGCGTCGGCCGCAATGCCGTGCGCGCCTGCTTCACCTTCAACCTGCTCGATCTGCAACGCCTGCGCGAGGACGAGCTCCCGGCCTACCTGAAGAGCGTGCCCTTCTTCGACAGCGTCAACCAGCGCATGCTGGGTTTGTCCGACGAGGATTTCGCTTCGTGGCTGCTTGGCGAATTGCTGAGGTCGCGATCCATCGAGGTCAGGGACGGCTGGATACTGCCGACCATGGCCCCCTGAGTACTGCCGACAGTTTCAGACGTGAGGGAAAGCGGGATTGTGCGCGACCTCCCAGAGGAAGCCGTCGAGATCCGTGAAATATCCCGAGTAACCGCCCCAGTCCGTCGCGTGTCCCGGCTTCGTGACGCTTGCCCCAAAGGCGGCAACGCGCGCCAGCAAGGCATCCACCTCGGCGGGTGAGCGCACGTTGTGCGCCAGCGCAAAGCCGCGAAAGCCGGAGCCTTCGGCGGCAAGCCCGGAATCTTCAGCCAGGCTCTCCCGCGACCAGAGCGCCAGCCAGGTTTTGCCCATCTCGAAGAAAGTCACCGACGGCGGCGTCTCGATGCGCGGCAGGCCCAGGCATTCCGCGTAGAAGCGCGTCGCCCGCTCAAGATCCGATACGCCGAGAGTGATCAGGCTGATGCGCGGTTCCATGGGGCCTCCTGAAATTCGTCGCTACGTCGGCGATTTTCGACCATTGCCTTACTTGCCCTTGGGCGGCTCGATGAAGACGACCATGCCGAAGGCTCCGACCGAGACAACCCGATCATTGACTGTGGTGTACGAAGCCACACCCAGTGGATGGTAGGTGGAAGCAAAGGCAGTGAGGGCACCCAGGCCAAGCACGGCGGCGATAGGGCTCCGCTCTGCCACGGCCTTCCTGATCTCCTCCCGGTGCTTCTCCGGGGAGGGATTCAGCGCGAACGCCAAGCCAACGACAATCAGTGCAACGACAGCGGATACGACGATGTTCTTGGGCACGGGAATATCTCCAGAGGAGCCTGACGACTCAAGAAGCAACAATACCCGATAAGGGACCGGCTTCGGACCGGATTACGCGGCATTGCCCGTTGGCAGAAGTCGGCGCTGATGAAGCCCCTGCGCAGCGAGGCGGTCGAGCAGAAGGCGCCCTCCTCGCCGCTGCGGATGGCGGGACGGCGACTGAGCCGTATCGCCAGCGCCGACTCTGATTTTTCGTCATTCCCGCGGTCTCGACACACCCGAGATTCCGCTTCGCGGCGGGCGACGCGGGAATCCAGAAGTTACGTAAGGCTTGCCGGGACTCGCCCCGGCGGGCGACCTACTTTCTTGCTCGTGCAAGAAAGTAGGCAAAGAAGCACGCCCCGCCTCCCCGGCCCTGCGGGCTGCCCTCGCTGCGAAAGCTTCGCCGGGCCGGTCGCTAAACTAGCCGGCCAAAATGCGGCCGTCGTCGGACAACGCGACCGGAATTCCCCGGCGAAGCTTCCTCGCTCGGCGGTTCAGAGGGGGATAAAAGCCATCGCGTGTTTGGCAGTGACGTGAACCGTCTTCTTCTCTTGGATTTTCTACTACCCACCGACACCTAACAACTGAACCAATTGTTTCGAGTACGGCACTAGAAAAGCAATTACCAGCGCAACTAAGGTGATGCATTTGATATTTGTTGGTGATAGCCGCAGCAGTACACCAGACTGGATCTCGATGTTCGCACTTCGAAGTGGTTGGGTCGCACTTTCCACTAAACAATATCTAGCGGCATTCGGGGGTAGTTCTTCGAGCACAAGATGGATGTACTGAGACGACTTGTTCAGGATCGTAAATCCTTCTCTTTCCGCCACCGTCTCTGCGAGATGCATCAATCCTAGGTTTTTGTGTGAAATCCGAACGTGTATATCCTTGAAGCTTTCGTGATATGGATTATTGATCTGAATGACATTCACGTTCTTGCTTGAATGGCCTAGAGTCCAACGAGCTTGGGCGCGAGACTTTTGGCTTTCGCAAGTTGAATCAATCTTCTCAATCACATTCTTCCAAATATCTTCGGTTTCCGGCGCATGACTCCAACCTTGTTGCCGTGCAGGCTCTTCATTTTGGAAGCGGGCCAAGTCATAGTCGTAATGTGTCTTCAGGAACATCCAGAGATTGTCCAAAATTCCCCGCTGGAGAGTTAGTCGCGGAAGCGGTGCGGTGATAGATTTGTCGAGGCCGAGCAGATTGTAGTTGTCGGCAAATCGCGCAGTCTCGTTGGCCCATCTTTCCTCGGAATCATCAAAAGGACCGGAGGAAAAAGGACGAGATTCCGCCTCGGTCCATTGAGTGAATTCTCTCAATACGTCGGCATCGCCCATGTTTTGACGAAATCCTGCGTAAAACCGCGCTTGGGTGGTTGCACTTGGAGCAACCAGTTCGTCGATGATTGTCGATAAGCAGGGAACCGTCTCGTACACAGGGTGTTTTAAGGCACGGTCCAAGGCAAAGATGGTCAGTGGCGTCGCGAGGCGCATCATCGGTTTGCGCGCCAACCACAGAGTGGTGACGACGACACCGACTCCTGTGATTTGAAGGAAAAGCGTCAGGATGTCCTTGATCGTTTCCATCGCATGCCTCGGGTGAGATTGGTATATCCTGCAATGCTACACGACGCAGGCATATTTCAATGATCAAGCCTGACCGAAGCAGCCCCGAACAATAGTGTCAGTCTGAGATAGTTTTCGCCACGAATCGACGAGCAGGATGGCTTGTCTTCCCCTCTGACCCGCCGAGCGAGGAAGGTTTGCCGGGGGAAGTCCGGTCGCGTTGTCTGAGCGAAGCGAGTTTAGCGACCGGCCCGGCGGGCCTTCCGCAGCGAGGGCAGCCCGCAGGGCCGGGG
>Ga0209514_10006179_pt1 | contig 14809 bp, 13 predicted proteins | sample Subgrocontami58m_FD_187452 | JGI IMG/M metagenome (GOLD analysis project Ga0209514, IMG submission 187452) | Subsurface groundwater microbial communities from S. Glens Falls, New York, USA - GMW37 contaminated, 5.8 m (SPAdes) (version 3) | ecosystem: Environmental > Aquatic > Deep subsurface >...
GCCCGTGAGGGCGCCGTGGAGAGGCGCCCGTGAGGGCGCCGTGGAGAGGCGCCCGTGAGGGCGCCGTGGAGAGGCGCCCGTGAGGGCGCCGTGGAGAGGTGCCCGTGAGGGCGCCGTGGAGAGGCGCCCGTGAGGGCGCCGCGGGGATGCTCATCCGCGTCGAATCTCTCGGCAAGACCTACCAGCTCGAGCGCGTGCCCGTTCCGGCGCTCGCGGGGGTCTCGTTCGCCATCGACGCGGGAGAGTTCGTCTCGATCATGGGCCCCTCGGGGAGCGGCAAGAGCACGCTCATGAACCTGATCGGCCTCCTCGATACTCCGACCGAGGGGAAGTACTGGCTCGAGGGGACCGAGGTGAGCGGCCTGTCGGACGACCGCCTTGCGGAGATCCGGAACCGGAGGATCGGCTTCGTCTTCCAGAACTTCCAGCTCCTCCCGCGCGCCACGGCGGTCGAGAACGTGCAGCTCCCCCTCGAGTACATGGGCGCGAGCGGCGCCCGACACAAGGCGCTCGCGGCGCTTGCGCGGGTCCGGCTCGCGGAGCGCGCGCGCCACCGCCCGAACGAGCTCTCCGGCGGCGAGCGTCAGCGCGTCGCGATCGCCCGCGCGCTCGTCACGGAGCCCGCGCTTGTCCTCGCCGACGAGCCGACGGGGAACCTCGATTCGCGGACGGGGGAGGAGATCCTCTCGCTCTTCGGCGAGTTGCACTGCCAGGGGGTGACGATCGTCGTCGTTACGCACGACCCTCAGGTCGCGCGCCACGGCGAGCGGATCCTTCACATCCGCGACGGTCATCTCGTCGATGACGAGCGGGTCGCGGCCGTCATGGAGAGGCTCGCGTAAGCGAGCCGGGGAAAGGCGCCCGTAAGGGCGCCGTGGAGAGGCGCCCGTGAGGGCGCCGTCGAGGAGGCGCGCGTGCGTCGAAAAGCGGTCTACGGCGGCAGCTTCGACCCCCTCACGAACGGCCACATGTTCATGATCCGCGAGGGGGCTCGCCTCTTCGATGACTTCGTCGTGGCGATCGGCGTCAACCCCGGCAAGCACTACACCTTCCCGCTCGACGAGCGCCTCGCAAACCTCCGCGCCTGCGTACGCGGAATGCGGAAGGTCCGCGTCGACTCCTTCGAGAATCGCTACCTTGTCGAGTACGCCGCATCGATTGGCGCCTCCTACATGCTCCGTGGCCTGCGCGTGGAATCCGACTTCGGCTACGAGCAGACGATGCGGAACGTGAACGCCGACATGGACGCCTCGATCGTCACGGTCTTCCTGATGCCTCCCCGCGAGCTCGCCGACATCTCCTCCTCCTTCGTGAAGGGGTTGGTCGGTCCGAAGGGCTGGCCGCGCATCGTCCGCCGCTTCGTCCCCGCCCCCGTCCTCCGCTCCATGCAGCGGCACTACCGAGGGTAGAGCCGGCGCGTCCCACCCCTCTGCGGGGGCGATCCCGACCGCCCAATGGGCGTCTGCGCGGTTCATTGTGGAACGCTTCCCGTGTGCATGCGGGCTCCGCGACGCCGATCCGTGTCATCGCGCCGTCCCCGTCGAAGTCGACGAGGGCCGGGCTCGATCAGGCCCGGGAGTGCAGCCGTCAACTCCTCATGACCTCCCCGCGGGCGCCATCGATCTCGAAGATGGTCTGGTAGAACATCGCGCAACCGCGTGAGCCATCCAACACCCGTCTAGGCAATGAGTTACACTTCCGTAAGTGATTTCGCCGCGGCGCCCCCGGATGCCAACTCACAGAAATGACTTGATTCCCTTGGCGGCGTGGATGGAGAATCGCGGTGTTCGAGGTTTCCAGACGATATCGTTCTGGGGAGGATATCCATGCCGCGCAGGCTCTGGCTCGCCCTTGTTGCCACCGCCCTAGTGTTCGCCTCCGCGCAAGTCTCGGTACTCGCGCAGTCAGCTCAGACAACGACCAACGACGCCACCGCGACCATCGGCGGCATTAGCAGCATCTCCCAGGCCACTGTGAACGAGTTGGCCGCGGCTATCTTGCAAGGCTGTGCAGCGGTTGGGATCGACAAGACGCCCGCGCAGGCGCTTCTGGACGCCGCGCAACTCATCGCAAGGGGTGATGCGGCGGATACGCTTTCTCTTGTCACCACGGTGGTCACGCAGGGCCCTCCGCGCAGGGTCTTGAATCTTGTGCGGATCGTGACATTCATCGGCGAAAACGCAGCAAGCACGACAAGGGACCACGAGAGTGCACACAAGATCATCAACGAGACGCTCGCCAGTGGCGGGATGATCACCGACTTTCTGTTGGCCATGCTCAGGGACACCGGTTTGGGCGACGGTGACCTCAAGTCCCTGATGAGCCAAAAGCTGTCGGATCTTGACATCGAGATCAACGTGGAGTGGGACGCACTGCATGCGAGATTCCGTCGGCTCCCCCACCTCGAATTGAAGTACCAGAAGAAGATCGCCGAGGCGCTGGCTGCCCTGAAGCGGGACATTTTTCTCGCATTGCTCGAGCGTCTCATGGACGACGCCGTAGAAGCGCGCAACGGAGAGAAGCTCTCTGTGACAGAGACGTTCCTCCTCCTGCGTGCGGTGGACCAGGACATCACGTCCTTCGGCTCTCGGATCGGCAGCATCGAAGATCTGGACAATTGGGTCAGGTTCGCCCAGAGGGACTTCCCAGGCTTGATTGAAATACTGCTACGTGGCAGGGGGCTGCCTCACTAGGAGCCTGTCGGAGTAATACGAGAATTCACGTTCGACCCACTATTACCGGCATGCGTCGGACGAACCACCCACAACCTGTGGTGGGTCGTTTGAATACTCCGACAGGCTCCTAGGCTGCACCTTCCTGGGACGGCAGTTTGGACGATTCAATCGCTCTGCATCTCCTTCACGTCTTCTCAGCCCGAGCATGACGGTGCGCGGTCAAGAGGGCACTCGAATCCGTCGCGCGATCACGCTGTCCGTGGCAGTGGGGGTCAGTCTCCTGGTCACGAGTTGGTTCTGGATCAGGAGGTCGGACCGTCCAGACCGGCGCCGCAGCCAGGAGCGGCAGATCGATCTGGGCTCGGCGCCGCGACCCCCCTCCCCCCCGGTAGCCCCAAAGACACCCGCCGTTCACCAAGTGACCATCACCGGGGGCGTGACGCGGGGACAGTCGGGTTCTCCACTTGAGGGGGAACCTGCCCATGAGCCGACCGACGCGATTGATTGGGACAAGGTCCAGCAAGACGTTCTGAAAATGGAGCAGGCTTTCGATCCGTCCGGAATCGCCTCGTGGAAGGAGGGCTACCGTGCGGCACAAGGACTGCCCTTCAACTCCACGCTGGTAGTCACCGTCGTCGGCCCCGATGGACCATTGAAGAACAAGACTCTCCGCGTCGAGTTTGTGTTCGCCTTCCTGCCGCTGGAACTCCGGCGATCCGGGGCTCAGTTCTCGGGCATCAAGGACGACCCAGACGGGACTAGCTGGATCCAGAGATACTACGAGACGGATGAGACAGGAGTCGCACACATCGATGACCTCCCCTATGTGCAGTGCAAGATTATCGTCGCGGGGAAGACCACCGTCGCCCACCCGGGTAGCGACCTTCAAGTCTCGGTCGACCCCCCTGAGACTCCCTGGAAGGGGAAGTAGTCCGGCGGCCCGTGAGGCGCGTGGTCGATGGTGGCTCGGAGGAGCAGGAGCGGCTGATCTCGCGCGTCCTCTGGATCCCGATCCTCTACCGAGGGTAGCACCGGCGGACTTCACCCCCGCGGTGGAGACGATCTCGACTGCCCAATGGGCGAATGGGCGTCTGCGCGGTCCATTGTGGAGCGCTTGCCGTGTTGATGCGGGCTCCGCGACGCCGATCCGTGTCCATCGCGGCGGGAATGGACGCCCGACAGCGCCGATCCGTGTCCATCGCGCCGTCGATGCGCGCCCTGCAGCGCCGATCCGCGGGCACTCCTACCCTCCCAGCCACTGCGCGACGAGGTTCCCGACGACCTTTCGCCGGTACTCCGCCGTCGAGCGGATGTCGTCGATGGGGGAGACCTCCGCCGAGGCCGACGCGCGCGCGGCTGCGATGAGTGCGGCGTCCAGCTTGCGTCCGCGCAGGAGCGCCTCCGTCTTCGGGAGGCGCACCACCGTCGGCGCGACGCTGCCGACCGCGATCCTCGCCTCCTCCACCTTCTTCCCCGTGCCGAGACGCAGCCCCGCCGCGATCACCACCTTCGAGATCGCCTGCGCCTGTCGCGTGCCGACCTTGCGGAACCAGAACTTCATTCTCGAGAAGGGTATCTCGAACCGGGCGATCAGCTCGTCCGCGGCCATCACGCTCTTGCGGTATCCCGTGTAGAAGGAGGTGAACGGCACGCGCCGCTCGCCGCGCGGGCCGGCGAGGACGACCTGCGCCTCCGCGACCGCGAGGACGGGCAGCGAATCGCCCGCCGGAGAGCCGTTTGCCACGTTTCCCGCGAGCGTGCCGCGGTTCTGGATCTGGATTCCCCCCACGACCCCCGCCGCCTGCGCGAGCACGGGGAGGAGGCGGCCGACGATGGGGGAGCGGCGAATCTCGGTGAACGTCGTGAGCCCGCCGAGGACGAGGGCGTCCTTCGTCTTCCGGATCCCGCGCAGCTCGTCGAGGCCCCAGAGGTCGAGGAAGCGGCGGCGCTTGAATGTCCCCGCGTTCAGGACGACGAAGAGGTCCGTCCCGCCGGCGATCGGGGTGAGTGGGTCGGAGCCTGCGGCGCCGAGCATGCCGACGGCCTCCTTCAGCGTCCGCGGCTGGAGGACCGTGCACTTCGATATCGGGCTCCGCATTCGGCCTCCTCGCTCGTCGCGCAGCCTTGCGGCTGCTAGTCCGGGGCGCCCTTGCGGGCGCTACTCCATGCGCCCCGCGCGCATCACGTGCACGATCCCCTCGGGGTAGCGGCACGGGTCGTCGAACGTCGCCACGTCCCGCACGCGTGCGGGGTCGAAGAGCACCAGGTTCGCGCGCGCGCCCACCTCGACCTCGCCGACCTCCGTCAGCCGGTACGCCCGCGCCGTGAGCGACGACATCTTCCGGATCGCCGCCTCGAGCGTCAGCGTCTTCCTCTCCCGCACGTACCGCGCGAGGACCCGCGGGAACGTCCCGTACGCCCGCGGATGAGGCCTCCCTCCCAGCAGCCCATCCGTGCCGACCCCGACAAACGGCAGCCGCAGGAACGCCTCGACGACCTCCTCGCACTGGCTGAAGCAGATCATCGACACGGAGAGCTTCTCGTCGCGCAGCAGGTCGAGCGCGAAGTCGAGCGGGTCCCCTCCGCTCGCGGCCTGCGCGAGGCCCTTCCCAATCAGCTCCGGCCGCCTCCCGCTCGGGACGTCCGAAATCACGATCCCCTCCGCGCCCGACCCCGCCCACGTGTTTTCCCACTCGGCCGGGTGGGGGTCAAGGATCGCCTCGCGGATGTGCCCGCGCGACGCCGGGTCGGTGAGCCGCTGGAGCGCCGCGTGCGCGCCCCCGGCGTGCGCCCACGGCGGCAGGATCGCCGCCAGCATCGTGGCCCCCGCGATGTACGGATACTGGTCCGCCGTCAGCTCCACCTCCGACGTCGCCCGCTCGAGGGCCGAGAGGACCTCCTCGAGCCGCCCCCAGTTCCGCCTGCCCGCGATCTTCAGGTGCGAGACGTGGACGCGGCACTCCGCCTCGCGCCCCACGCGGACCAGCTCTTCGATCGACTGGACGATGAAGTCGGCCTCGTTCCGCACGTGCGCGACGACGACGCCGTCGCACCGCGCGACGACGCGCGCAAGGCGGATCAGCTCCTCCGTCTTCGCGTAGCAGCACGGCGGGTACACGAGCCCCGTGGAGAGGCCCACGGCCCCCTGCTCGAGCCCCTCGACGAGGAGCCGCTCCATCGCCTCCATCTCGGCGGGCGACGGCTCCCTCGCCTCCATCCCCATCGCGCACTCGCGGATCGCCCCGTGCGGCACGAGGTAGGCGACGTCGACGGCGGGGCGCGCGGCCTCGACGGCTCGCAGGTACTCTCCGACGCCGCCCCACGTCCAGACGATCGGCGGGTCGCCGAGGAATCCCGCGAGCATCGCGCGCCGCGCGGAGACCCCCTCGGGGCCGACGGGCGCAACGGACAGGCCGTCCTGGCCGAGGACCTCGCAGGTGATTCCCTGGCGCACCTTCATTGGGAGGGAGGGTTCGGTGAGGATCCGCAGGTCGGAGTGGCTGTGCGCGTCGATGAACCCTGGCGCGAGGACGAGGCCTTGGGCCTTGAGGATGCGCGCCCCGTCGGTCCGCGCCGCGCCGACCTGCACGATGCGATCCCCGTCGATGCGGACGTCGGCGGTTCGCGCGGGCGCGCCCGTGCCGTCGACGACGCTCGCCCCGCGGAAGACGATCGGCTCGCCGGCGCGCGGGAATAGGGAGGTGTCACTCATGCGGCGGGGATTCTCGGCTCCGGGGGCGGCGATTTCAACCCTCCTTCGCTCCTCGCTGCGCTTTCGCGTGCGAGGAGCTACGGAGGGCAGGCCCCCTCGTCCACGACCCGGGCGACGACGCGGGAGACGACCTCGGGCGTCGCCATCGCGCCCGCGAGGTCGCGCGTGCGAAGCCGCACGCCGGCGACCCGGTGGAGGTGGTCGTCGACCGCGGGGAGCGCGATCCACGGCGCAAGCAGCTCGTGGAGCCGGGCGACCCCGTCGTTGAGGATGCGGGCGAGGTCGATCGGCCTCCGCTGTGTCGCCTCCAGCATCGCCGCGGCGATGTCGTCGGTCGCGCGCCTCGCCGATTCGCGCGCCTCCTCGGGCCAGTCGGCGCGGGCGTCGCGGAACGGATCGGAGACCTCTCCGAAGGCGACCTGGATCGCCTCGCGGGCCGCCTCCGTCGAGGCGATGACGAAGTCGGGGAGATTCCTCGCGCCAACGCCGCGCATGCGGTCCTGCACGGCCGCGATTGCCCGCGTGACGTCCTCGGGAGCGGCCCGCTCCTCCGCGTCCGCGCGGAGCAGGACCGGCGCGACGTTCATCGCGAGCAGGTCGGGGGCGTCTTCGGCCGCGGCGTTCGCAGCGAATCCCAGGACCAGCTCCGGGCCGAGCCGCGCGCGGAGCATCTCGGCGAGGCGCAGGCCGAGGAGGTACCCGGCGCGCCCGCTCGCGTGCCCGGGGGCGATCCGCACCGAGAGCTCGTGCGCTTGCCGCACGGCGTACGCCTGCAGCCTGCGGATCATCGCGACCGCCTCGTCCGCGGGGAGGGCGCCCTGGAAGGCCTCGGGCGGCGGCTCCGAGCGCAGCGCGGGGGGGAGCCCCTCCTGAAGCGCCAGGAACGCCTCGCGCCCGAAGAACGTCGGGGCGATCTCGAAGACGACGTCGAGGTTGACCTCCTTGAGGAGGATCTCGCCGAAGAGCTCCGTCTCGTCCGCCACGCCCGAGGGGAGCGGGGGGACGACCAGGCGGCCGATCCCGAGACGTCGCGCCTGGCGCCCCATTCCCTTGAGTCTTTCAACATGCTCCTGGAAGCGGGCCGGCGAGGGCTCGCGTCCCGAGGGAGCGGCGCCCCCTGCGGCCACGCGGAACTGGACGACGGTCGGTCGGTCCCCTTCGCTGCCTGGACCGAACGCGTCGCGCACGAAGAAGACGGCCGCGACGGCCGCGGAGAACTCCTCGATCGCGCGGAGCTCCTGGCGGCCGGCCTGGTCGGTGTCGAGCTCGAGCGTCCGCGCCCCGGCGAGCCACAGGCGAAGCCAGCGCTCGACGTCGAGCGCGGGGCCGCCTCCGGTCACGCCGATCGGGGTCTCGGCCGCGCGGCCGTGGAGGAGCAGGCCGAGGTCGAGCGCCGGGTCGCCCGGACGGAGCGACGCGGCGGGGACGCCGAGGACGGATCGGCTCGTGTGGACCTCGCGCATGAGCGCGTCGACCCAGGGATCGAAACGGGAGGTCTCCTCCATGCGGCCGTGGGGAATAGGGGTTGCAAGGCGCGGCCGGCTGCGGTAGAAACCGCCGGCCGCCGGACAGAGTAGCACGGAGCCGCCACACCCATGAAGACAACCTTCACCTCCGACGCGACGCGCGATGCGCTCGCGCGCCTCTCCCAGGCCAACCAGCGGTTCATGAAGGCGTACCCCGGCGAGGGGAGCGGCCGCCAGGCGGTGCACACCGTCTACGGCGGCGCGCAGCTCTTCACCGCCGAGACGGCGCGGAAGATGGGGGAGGTCGCGCTGCGCTCGCTGGCAGAGTACGCGCCGGACGGGGCGTCGCTCGCGGAGGCGGTCGGGCTGCCGTCGGCCCCGGGCCTTGCGGAGAAGGTGTACGCGCGAGTCGTCGAGAAGCTCCGCCGCGAGCCGGTCGAGGACTTCCGGATCGACTTCGAGGACGGCTACGGGAACCGCCCCGACCCCGAAGAGGACGCCGCGGCCGAGAGCGCCGCGCGCGAGGTCGCGAAGGGGAGGGCAGCGAAGTCGCTTTCCCCGTTCATCGGAATCCGGATCAAGCCGTTCACGGAGGAGCTGAGGGACCGCTCCGTCCGGACGCTCGACATCTTCCTCTCGACGCTCCTGGAGGCGACCGGCGGGACGATGCCCGACGGCTTTTTCGTCACCCTCCCGAAGGTGACGATTCCGGAGCAGGTGACGGCGCTCGCGGACCTCCTCGACCTGTTCGAGGACCGGAACCGCCTCCCGCGCGGGACCGTGCGGTTCGAGATCATGGTGGAGACGACGCAGTCGCTCATCTCGAGCGGCGGGGTGGTCATCCTCCCGTTGCTGGTGCTTGCGGGGCGCGGTCGCTGCGTCGCCGCGCACTTCGGGACGTACGACTACACGGCGTGCTGCGCGATCACGGCGGCGCACCAGCACATGGCGCACCCGGCGTGCGACTTCGCGAAGGACATGATGCAGGTATCGCTCGCGGGGACGGGGGTGCTGCTATCGGACGGGGCGACGAACATCATGCCGGTGGGGCCCCACCGCGCGGCGAAGGGCGGGCCGCCGCTGACGCCCGCGCAGGTCGCGGAGAACCGCCGGGTCGTGCACGCGGCCTGGAGGCTCCACTACGGCCACGTGCGGCACTCGCTGGAGACGGCGTATTATCAGGGATGGGACTTGCACCCGGCGCAGCTCCCGACGCGGTATGCGGCGGTGTACGCCTTCTTCCTGGAGGCGCTGCCTGCGGCGAGCGAGCGGCTGAAGAACTTCATCTCGAAGGCGGCGCAGGCGACGCTGGTTGGCGACGTCTTCGACGACGCGGCGACGGGGCAGGGGCTCCTGAACTTCTTCCTCCGCGGGATCAACTGCGGGGCGATCCAGGAGGAGGAGGCCCTCGCGACGGGGATCACCATCGACGAGCTGCGCGGTCGTTCGTTTGTGAAGATCCTGAAGAACCGGAGGGGATGACGCTTCCCAGCGCCGACACTCCTTCCTTCGACGTGGCCGAGTGCAAGCGGGCGCTACGCTCGCGAGCGCCCTCCGTCCCCTCGCGCCGTCGCCGGTGACGGGCGGATCCGGACCGGCGGGCTACTTGTTCGATCCGTTGTTGCCCGCCTTGGCGGGCCTCCGAGGCCGCCCGGCAGACCGGACACGGACCAGCTTCCCGCTTGCGTCCCGTCGGTACGGCACGAGTCCGACAGCCCTGGCTGCCTCGTCCATCATCTCCTGCACGGTCTGTTTCTGCTTCACGATGACCTCTCGCGATACGACGTCCATCGTCCGTTGTAGAGGCAGCCGACGACTCGCTGCCGCAATTCGACTCGCATCGACTCCAAGCCCCGCCAGAGGGACATGAGCTTCGCCTTCAAGCGGGGCGTCGAAGGATCCACCCACGCCTCGATGACGACGACTCGGTCCCAGTGTTTCCTCCCGCGTTCATCCCGCCACACGCCGATGCCGCGGTCGTACGAAGTCGCGCCACCGAACAGATCGCCGCATCGGTCGAGGAGGTGCACGGCCCAGCGGTCCTGCAAGTCCACCGGAACGGAGGTGGATTCCCTGTCTCCCTCGGGGACGAATAGTTGCAGACGGTTGGACAGGTCCCCTCCGATCGCAGCCGGGGTCATTGTACGCCTCGATTCGTCGGGCAAGAAGGCTCAGTTCCCCGGCGGCCGAATCGCCCCCGGAGCCAAGTCCTGTCTGCCCAACGAGGTGAACCCCGACCGGCGAGCGAACGTTTCAACATATTCAGTTGAAGATGTGGCAGTGGCTTGCCTGGGCGGCAGCGCCACCTCGGTGGGGCATGGTTCCGGAACTGGGCATCGCGACCGGGTCGGCCGCCGTGCGTCCCTCGGAACGGCCGCAAGTCCGGAGGCTGCATCTGCCAGCTACCCGTACCACCCGACCCGAAGGGGGTTCGCCTCGTCGCAGCCCGCCACACGGAGGGGATGGAGCGAGACCGCAGGCTTCGAGACGGGGAATCGGCAGGGGGAAGACAACAGGAGTTGATCGGGGAGTCCCTTCGGCTTCTCAATGCGCACGCTACGTGGGCAAGGAGTGAACACGGGTTCGACCCGCCCTTCATCGTGGCCCTGGCCATGATCTTCGTCATACCTCTGTTCCTTCTCGAAGCCTTCCCGAAGTGGGCTGGCACGATCGACGCGATTTGTGTCTCCGCGGCGCTCAACTTCATCCTGATCCTCTGGTTGATCCTCACCGAGGATCGGCGCCACGCCCGGCGGGCCATCGTGCCGCTCCTGGTGATAGCCTTGGGCCCGCTGCGTTCCGGCGAGGAGGAGTTGCGGCACGCCATCGCCCAGGCGCGCGCGGACGGTTTGTACATCGCCCGCTTGGTGGATGCGGATTCGCTGTGTCGACTGATCGACCGCACGGACCAGTGGGCGACGGGAGCGAAACCGTGACGAGTTGGCTGTACGGGGCGGAGTCGGCGGGGCGACTGAGGCGACCCTGCGATTTCGTCCCCGCCGCGAACGCTGTCACGGACGCGGATTCCATTCGGGTCGATTTGCGCAGCTCGCGCCAGGACGTGTGCTCATCCGAGCGCCTTTGGGCCGGCGACTGCAACCACTTCCAACTATCGACAATTGAATGGGGTGCTTTGAGGTCGCATATTGCGACCTCAAAGCTGGGGCGCGGGCGAAGCCGGGTGGCTCGGGGGGTTAGCTGCCGCGGTAGGTCGAGTAGCCGAACGGGCTGATCAGCAGTGGCACGTGGTAGTGCGCGGCCGGGTCCTTCACGACGAAGGGGATCGTCACCTCGGGGTAGAACCCCTCCACGCCGCACGCCTTGAACCAGGCCGCCGTGTCGAAGGTGATCCGGTACGTCCCCGCGACGACCGTCTCGCGCGCCTTCAGCCTGCCGTCGGCGTCCGTGAAGCCGCGGCCAAGCTCCTTCCACGCGGCCCCCTCCTGGACCTCCAGGCGGACCGGCACCCCCTGCGCCGGGCGGCCGCGACTCGTGTCGAGGACGTGCGTCGTAATCCCGCTCATGGCGTGAGGAACTTCTCCAATCGGATCCGCGTGATCTTCGCTTGCTCCGCTGCCGCGTTCCGCAGCTCCGACTCGCGGTCGTTCGACAGCCGCGCCTGGAGCGCCGCAAGCATCTCCTCCGCCGACTTCCCCGTCGCGCACAGGAGGAAGAGGAAGCCGAACTTCGCCTCGTAGGCGCGGTTTCCCTTCTGGAGCGCGGCGAGGGTCTTCGTCGAGGCCCCCTTCGCTCCCGCCTGCTCCTTCCCCGCGACCTTCTTCCCGAGCGCGGCGCGGTCGCCCAGCCTCGCGTGCGCGCCGAACGCCTCCAGCCAGTCCGCGACGTGCAGCTCCCACCACGTCTTCTCCGCCGCCTCCTGGACCTGCGCGACGTCGCGGAACGGGCGGAGGTCCGCCATGCGGCCCGCCCAGCGCCTCGCCCCGCAGGTCCGCAGCAGCGCCGCGATCGTCTTCTCCCGATCCAGGCGGTTCAGCCGATCGACCGCCTTCCACGTCGCAGGCGGCATCGGCTCGCCGTAGCAGCGGAGGCGCGAGAGCCCTCCGTCGGGATAGATGCGGACCCGCACGTGCGTTGCCGGCGGCGTCGCGACCAGCTCCTTCTCGAACGAGCGCTCCGCGTGCGGAGTCAACTTCGTCTGCGGCAACACCTCCTGCCACGTGACGCGCGGCGAGAGCAGCGCGTCGACCGAGGCCCCCTCCGCGTCGCACACCTCGATCGAGCAGCGGTCGGGGCAGTTCCCCTTGAAGTGGTTCGTGTCGACGAGGAAGCAGCGGATCGTCCCACGCACGCCGAGCCGCAGGATCGCCCAGTCGTGCCCGGGTCGGCGCTTCCGCTGCGTCTCCCACCCCTCGCCCATGTTCGGCGCGCGACCGGGCAGGATCAGGTTGTGGTGCGAGCCGAAGAACATGTCGTCCGAGACGACCGCCTGCCCGCCGTTCTCTGCCGCCGCGAGGTCGATGAGGCCGGTGACCTTCGCCCAGTCCGGCCACGCCTCGCCGTGCACGCGCAGGCGCGAGACGCCGCCGTCCGGGTAGATCGTGAGGCGCACGTGCGTCCACCGGCGGTGGTCGGAGATCGCGAACTGGTTCCGCGTGTCGCCGAGGAGAGGCGACTTCGGCAGGACTTCGACCCACTGCGTCGAGGCGCTCCCAAGCGTGTCCATTGCCGCATCGGCCTCCGCCTCGCACGCGTCGATCGAGCAGTACTCCGGGTAGTTCCCCTTGAAGTGCGCCGTGTCGACCTCGGCGCCGCGGATCACGCCCGGGATGCCGAGGCGGATCACGCACCAGTCCTGCCCCGGCGTGCGGCGCCTCCGCGTCTCCCACCCGTCCATCCACTTTCCGCGGTCGGTGTACTTGTCCGGGACCCAGACGCCGCGCCCCGCCTCGAGGAGGTTCTCCTTCGGCGCGAAGAACTCGTCGTTCGCGAGGAGCGCGACGCCGCCGACGCGCTTCGCCGCGAGGTCCAGCAATTCGGTGAAGTGGGGCATCAGAGCCTCTGCCCGATGGGGCCTGCGGGGAAGCCGTTCCCGTCCCAGACGCACCGCCCGCGGACGAAGGTCGCCTTCACCTGCCCGCGCAGCGTCCGCCCCGCGTACGGGGACACGGCGTGTCGGTGGAAGAGCTTCTCGGGGACGACCCTCCACTCCGCGTCGGAGTCGAAGACGACGAGGTCGGCGTCGCAGCCAGGCGCGATGACGCCTTTGCGTCCCTCGAGGCCGGCGAGCGCGGCGGGGCGGGCACACATCCAGGTGCAGAGGAGCGGCAGCGATACGCCCCGTCCGCGACCCTGCGTCCACACGAGCGGGAGCGAGAGCTGCACCGAGGAGATCCCGCCCCACGCGGAAAGGAAATCGCCCTGCTTCATCGTGGCCGGAGAAGGGGAGTGATCGGAGACGACCATGTCGATGACGCCATCCTGGAGGCCGCTCCAGAGCAGCTCGCGATTCTCCGACTCGCGCACCGGCGGGCAGCACTTGAACTGCGCAGCGCCGTCGGGGACCTCTTCTGCGAACAGCGTCAGGTAGTGGGGGCAGGTCTCCACCGTGATCGGAAGCCCCTCTTTCTTCGCGTCGCAGATCGACTTGAGCGAGTCTGCCGAGCTTAGATGCACGACGTGCACGCGACAGGCGGTCTGGCGGCAGAGGCGGATCATCATCGCGACCGCGTCATTCTCGCTCGCGCGCGGGCGCGACCAGAGGAAGGTCGAATAACGGTTTCCGTCGCCCGAACGGGGCGCGTGATCGATCGGGCCGGGCATCTCCGCGTGGACGAGGAGCGTGGCGCCCAGGTGCGCGAGCGTCCTCATCGCGGACTGGACATCCTCCCCAGTGACGTGCGCGAACTCCGGCACGCCGCTCGGCACAAGGAAGCACTTGAACCCCACGACGCCCGCCTCTCGCATCGGCAGCAGCTCGCGGAGGTTGTCGGGGACGACGCCTCCCCAGAAGGCGTAGTCGACCGTGCACTTCCCGGCGGCGGCCTCGGCTTTCGCCTTCAGGCCCGCGAGCGTCGTGGTAGGGGGGATGGAGTTGAGCGGCATGTCGACGATCGTCGTCACGCCCCCCGCCGCGGCGGCCTTCGTCGCCGTCTCGAACCCCTCCCACTCCGTGCGCCCCGGCTCGTTCACGTGGACGTGCGTGTCCACGATGCCGGGCATGATGACGAGGTCGCCTACGTCCTCGACGGAGGCTCCCGCCGGCGCGTCGTCGTGTTCGCGCACCGAGGCGATCTTCCCCGCCTCGACGACGACGACGGCGGGGCGGGCCGTCGTTCCGACAACGACCCGTCGGCTCCGCAGCACGAGGTCCGGCTGGCCCATGTCCCTGGTCTCCGTGAGCAGCGAAGGGCGAGGGGAGAGGGGCGAAGGGAGATGGGGAGTACCGTGGGAAGGGAACTCGCCCCTCGCTCCTCACTCCTCGCCCTTTGCTCTTCGTCCTTAGCTCTTCGCCCCTCTCCCCTCGCTCCTCTCCCCTCGCTTCCCCCGGGTCGCGGCGAGGACCGCCTCGAAAATCTTCGTGTACCCCGTGCAGCGGCACAGGTTCCCCTCCAGCGCCTCGCGGACGTCCGCCTCGCTCGGCCCCTTCTTCCGCGAGAGCAGCTCGAACGCGGAGAGGATCATCCCCGGCGTGCAGATCCCGCACTGTGCTCCCCCGAGCCGCACGAACGCGTCCTGCAGCGGGTGGAGGCGCATCCCGCGCGCGAGTCCCTCGATCGTGAGCACCTTGCTCCCGCGCACCTGGCAGACGGGCATGAGGCAGGAGTTCACCGACTTCCCGTCGACGAGCACCGTGCAGGCCCCGCACTCCCCCTCGCCGCATCCCTCCTTCGTCCCCGTGAGGGCGCACTCCTCGCGCAGCACGTCGAGGAGCCGCTTCATCGGCGGCGCGTCGATGCGGTACTTCTTCCCGTTCACGTCGAGCGTGTACTTCATCG
>Ga0209514_10006182_pt1 | contig 14804 bp, 15 predicted proteins | sample Subgrocontami58m_FD_187452 | JGI IMG/M metagenome (GOLD analysis project Ga0209514, IMG submission 187452) | Subsurface groundwater microbial communities from S. Glens Falls, New York, USA - GMW37 contaminated, 5.8 m (SPAdes) (version 3) | ecosystem: Environmental > Aquatic > Deep subsurface >...
TGGGACCTATATCGCAACCGAAAAATCCGTAAAAGCGCATGAGACCCGCCCCGACGGGCGCGCCTTGTCCGAAGGCGGCGCCTATCAATCCAATTACCGCTATGGTTCCCAGCAAAGCGTAACGCGCAACTGGCACATGCCTATGCATCAAACCGATACACTGTTTCATAAAACCAAAGTCTTTATGGCGTTTATCTTTGGCGGCGAGGCCGACAATCATGCTGTTAACACCGTCCCCAAAGAAACGCTGGTACGCGTTACAAAAGCTGAAGATGGTGGTTTGGGCGGCAAGGGTGTTTGGGCGCAGGCCACAACCGGTTTTACACCCTCCAACGAAAGCGACACAATGAAAAAGTATATAGAAGGCTCTTTTGTTAAAGACAGCAAAGAGGACTTTTGGTCTTAGGGCCCCGATGGCAGAGATAGCAAAAAAAGAATTTGAACCCGATGATCCGCTGGAAATGGTGGGTGTCGAGCTTCCTTGTCAAAGCGAAAAAGAATTGCGTGATATGGCGCTGTGCTTTGCCGAAGAGTTTATTCGGGAAGGGTGGAACAAGGATAAAATTTTTGGCATGTTTCGACATCCGTTTTATCAAGGCCCGCATTTGGCGTGGAAGCAAAAAGGCGATGAATTTATTTTATCGGCCATTGATGAAGCGATGAAGATGTGGCGGCCCGAAGAAAGATCATAAGGGAGGTATCATTTATGAGTCAAGTTTATAATTGGCAATTAAACCGCAAGATGGAATATCCTCACGAGGAACACCATCCCGACAGGCAGTTTGCTTTTGTTTTTAATCTCAATCGCTGTATCGGATGCCAAACTTGCACCATGGCCTGTAAATCCACATGGACCTTTTCCAAAGGTCAAGAGTATATGTGGTGGAACAATGTTGAGACCAAGCCATACGGCGGCTATCCTCACAATTGGGATGCTAAATTGCTGAATATGCTGGAAACCACCAATCCCGGCGAGCAAAAATGGAATGGCAGTACCTTCGAAGGAAAAACAATTTTTGAGGCGGCCCAGAAAAATATGGGAGAAACTTCCCAAAGGGCTTTAGGGTATTTGCCCAGTGACGATGAATGGCGCGCTCCTAATATTTATGAAGACAGCCCGGTTGGAGAAAAAGGCGTCGAAGGATCATTTCACAAAGAAGGCGTCAAGCTTCCCGAACACAAAACGTGGTTTTTTTATTTGGCGCGGATTTGTAATCATTGTAGTTATCCGGCCTGTCTCGCTGCTTGTCCGCGTAATGCGATTTACAAACGCTCGGAAGACGGGATTGTTTTGGTTGATCAATCGCGCTGCCGCGGGTATCGAAAATGTGTTGAGGCCTGTCCTTATAAAAAGGCGATGTATCGCCCAACGACTCGTGTCACGGAGAAATGTATTGGTTGCTTTCCTCGCATTGAGGGAAAAGACCCGGAGTCTGGTGGCCAGCCGATGGAGACGCGCTGCATGGCCTCTTGTATCGGTCAAATCCGCTTGCAGGGCTTGGTGAAAATGAATCAAGACGGAAATTGGACGGAAGATAGGTACAATCCTATTTACTATCTTGTCCATGTCGCTAAAGTTGCGCTTCCTTTATATCCGCAGTTTGGAACAGAGCCAAACGGTTATTACATTCCGCCGCGCTGGGTGCCGCGCGCGTTTTTAAAGCAAATGTTTGGGTCCGGCGTTGACCACGCGATTGAGGCCTATATGGTTCCGGACAGAGAGCTTTTGGCCGTGTTACAACTTTTTAGAAAGACGAATCGTATTATCTTCCGCTATGAACTCAAAGAAGGCGAAAAAGTTTTTGAAACAACGATTCACGGAAAACCATTTACGCTTTATAACGACACGATTATTGGCTATGATCAAACAGGCGCGGAAATCGTCAGAACTCAAATCGAAGAACCCTTTTATGTGAGGCCCAATGTCCATCAAAATTCCATCTGAAGAAATGCAGATAGAAATAGAAAAGTTGCTGGCGCGAGGCGCGTGTTATCGTTTTCTGTCCTTTCTTTTAAGGCACCCCAAGACGGTTGAAGGGCATTGCCCATGGGGGGATCTTGAAGAAACAGTTTCAGAGGCGTTAGAAGTTTTAAATTTTTCGGGTAAAGATAGTCTTAAAAATAACCTACACGAAATTACCTGTGAATTGAAAGAAAAAAATCTTACCCAATACACTCGCCTTTATGAAAGTCATTTTGGTTACACCGTCAACAGCAGTGTTCCTATTTATGAGTTGGAATATGGAGAGGCCCACAGCCATCGTGAGCCGCAGGAGTTGGCGGATATTACCGCGTTTTATCAGGCCTTTGGGCTGAAACTTCACCAAAAGAACCATGAGCGCGGTGACCACGCGGCTGTGGAATGCGAATTTATGAATTTCCTGATTCTCAAAGAAGCGTATGCCTTGGAAAACGACATGGCGGAGCAGGCGGAAATCTCGCGCGAGGCCGCGAAACATTTTTTGTCCGGGCATTTGGGTTTTTGGATACCTTCCTTTGCCATGCGCCTTGCCCGGCGTTCGGGGCAGGGGATGATGAAACACATAGCTGATTTTATTTTATTTTTTGTCGTCGAAGATTGCAAGGCGCATGGCGTGGCGCCTGGGCCAAACGACCTTCCGGTTCGCGTTGTTCAGGAAAAGGTGGAAGCGGGGTGTGTGAGTTGCACATCGACGCAGGCGAAGTGCGCGTAAAAAATATGAATATCCAGATTGAACAAAGCTTTATTGAAGAAGCTGTTTTCCTGACTCTCAAAAATGATGAGCACAATCATCATCGCGATTTGGGGGAATCCTTCTATCGGGAATTGGAAAAGATCCATAATGAAGAAACCGTTTTAGAGAATCGAGAAGAAAAAATACGCGCCCTTTACAAAAGATTCTTTGACGCAGTAGATTTATCCTCTTTTTTTGAAAATGTTATCGCGGAGTTTTCTATTTTTCAAAACACTTCTCTTTCTTTTGTTATTCGACGGGCGTGGCAAAAAAAAGAGGAGACAAGTGATTTGTATAAAAACGGAAACGTCAAAACGGCTGTGATTGCCCTGCAGGCGATTCGGGTTCTTGATAAAGAATTTCTCGCGGCGTTTTTACGCTGTGAACTTTTACGCCTGTCGGATATGCTGGATGAAGGGTTTTCTTATTCGCCGGATGTTGTGTTAGGCGGTGACAATGAGATGGAAGACAACCTTGTCCGGGAGCGCTTTCGTTTTTTATGGGACGCCTACATTGACGCGCGGCTTAAAAAGCGCGCGGTCAAAACTATTTTTACAAAGGAAAAAATGCAGAAGGATTTTAGCAAGCTCTTTTTTCGCTGGGATGAGGAAATGAAAAAGTCCATTTGGGATAATTTAGAAAGCGGCCGCACTTTGACGCAGGAAGGGCTTCTTCAGTTTGCCAAAGACGAACGAATACTAAAAAATTTGGGGGAGGGTGGAACAAGGTGTCCTTTGTGCCATTTTCCAACACACATCAAGTCCGATGTCAATTTAAGCGCCAGCGCGGCAATTATTGAAGAAATAAAAAATGATTTCCCTCTTTGGAACCCCCAAGAGGGGCTTTGCCGTCAATGTTTTGAAATGTATTCTTCTAAAGAAAAGGTGAGGATATGAAAGAAGCAGAAATAAGCCGAAGAGATTTTTTAAAAAATTTCCCGCAGCATGTCATCAAGGGCGCGCAATCCGATAGCCCCCGCGTCGCTGTCCTTAACGTTGACCGTTGTCTGGCCTGGGGCGGGGCGGATTGCCAATGGTGCTATTTGGTTTGCCCACTTCGCGACAAGGCATTGTTTATCCAGGATTTAAAACCCGTGATTTATCCCGCGTTTTGCAACGGCTGCGGCCGCTGCATGGACGCCTGCAAAACCGTTAACGATCTTCCTGCGATAACCTACTTATCCTAAGAAGGAATTGTTATGTCATTAAGTCACGTCGCTTTGAAAAAATTTCTTCAGGCATTTGAAAGAGAAGGCCTTGTCGTTGTCAGGAAATTAGACCGCCTGCGTGAGGTCATTAATAACTTGCGTTTTGAGGGAAAAGTCTTTGCTGGGAAAAATATTAAAGAGATAGAAATCATCGTGGGTTTTCTAAAGGCGAGGTACGCGCAGCATGTCAAAATAGACGACCATGTTGTTTTTCCTTTCGTTGAAAGGCATATCCCGCGGCTGGAGCCTGTTTTGAACTTTCTACGGGCCGAACGTAAAGAATTTAAAGCGACCCTCGAGGCCTTTGAGGCCTTATACGCGCGGCTTAAAAACCGAAGGGATGACGCCGAGTATTACAAAATGGTGGAAAAATTAACGGACAAAATTATTTATCTCGTTGGCTTTATCCGCAATCATATCCAGATGGAAAAAGAGGGTGTTTACAAAATCATCGAGCAGGAGCTGCGCGTCCGCGAAAAACAAACGCTTTCCGGACGGATAGAAGCCCTCAAAAATCGCCTGTCTAAAAGAAAGGCATTGTCCGGTAAATAATTTTGTCGGTCAGGTGGATATTGTTATACAATACCGTGCACGGGAAATTTTAACCGGATAAAAGGAGTTCGGAGGATATGAAAAATTTTCTTAAGAGAAGCGGATCAGTTGTGTTGGCAGCGATTTTATTTTGTGTTTCTCCCGCCGCTGTTTTTGCCGACGAAGAGAGTGAGGTTATTCTTAAAGTCCTTATCAAAAAAGGAATTATTTCGGCCCAAGAAGTAGAGGAAATGAAAGCAGAAATAAGGAAAGAAAAATCTTCGACGGAGGCGATGGTCAAGGAAGAAGCCCCGAAACCCTTAGAAGAGCGCGTCACAGCTTTGGAAGAAAAATCCGGCCGGGTTGATTTGGAGAGGATTGCTTCGAAATTAAAGCTCAAAGGCCGTTGGGCGGCAGGCTATTATGATTCTGGTAAAGCGGGTTCTTTTCCGTCAGGTTCATTTGAGGTGCCAGAGGCGAAATTGCAGTTTACTTTTGATCCGGATGACATCAATAGAGTAGTCTTACGCATGAATCTTAATAATGGCACGTTTAACAGCATCGATTTCTCCTACATTGACACGGATTTGGAAAAACTTTTTGGGCTTCCCGTCGCTTTAAACTCGCGGCTGGGAAGATTCAAGCTGAATTTTGGAGAGGAAACCTTGGCGGATAATCCGGTGGAGGCTTCGCTTCCTTCCAATTCCGTCGGGAAAGTTTCCGGCAACGATGAAGGGCTGCAGCTTTCGGGGAAGTTAGGAAAGAAAAAACCTTTAGGCTATAGCGTTTCAATCACCAATGGTACGACAGGGACGGGCTCCGATACTTCAACCGAGAAATCTTTTACCGGAAAACTTTCGTATAATGTTTTTGAGCCAATCTATGTCAGCGCCAGTTATTATGATTCCGGCTCGATGAAATCTTCCGCTTCCGAATTAAGCTTAGGGGGTTTGACCGCGCGTCCGGGAAGCGCCCTTCGCTGGTCGAGAGAGGCTTGGGAGGTGGATGCGCGTTACGATTATCAAAAAGGAAAGACGCTGAATCCGCCGGCATTTTCGGATTCTAAAGGAATTTTCCGGTTGGCGTATGGGAATTTTGATGACAGCGTATCCGAGGCAGACGAAAGAACGGGCGCTTATGGTTATGTTGACGGGCTTTATAATTTGTCCAATAAATTTTATGTGGCTAGCCGCGCGAGTTTTATTGCGTTCAACGACGATATCACGGCGTCTTTAAGCGGGATTTCGGCCAATGAATTTCAGCGGTTTTCTCTGGGCGGCGGTTACCGCCTGACGGGAAACACAATCTTTAAAGTTGGCTATGATTGGAACAAGGAGCTGGGCGCAAATACGCAGGAAGCCGACAATAATTTGATGTCGATGATTTTGGTTTCGCAATTCTAATAATAATGAGCGGTTTAAGCGAAAGGACGGCGCCATGTTTGGATTAGGATTCCCGGAGTTGATTGTTATTTTCTTAGTGATTTTGCTTTTGTTTGGAGCCAAAAATATTCCGGAAATTGCCAAAGGGTTGGGCAAAAGTATCGGTGCTTTTAAAAAGGGTATTGAGGACTCCAAGGATGAGATAAAGTCCGCTGTTAACGATGTAAAAAAAGACACAAAAGATTCTTAAAGATATTGATTCCCTTACCCCAGCGGCCTAAAACGCAACGTTATGGCTTTGGGGCGGAATTCCGGCAAAGGCTCGGAATCAACGGCAACGCTGGAAACGGCATTGCTTCCCAATCACGGAAAGGAATTAAAAGATGCCGGTTGGTAATTCTACTGCAGCAACGTCAAATCATTTTTCCTCAAGCGATAAAAAAATAATTTCTGATAGAAAGCCTCGTTTGATTGACCGCCACGGACGCATCCTCCATAAACTCCGCGTTCAGTTGACGGATGCCTGTAATTTCCGGTGTTTTTATTGCATGCCGGTGAATGTTAAATTCTTCCCAGCGGCACAGCTGCTGGACGCTAAAGAGTTGGTTGATATTTGTGCGAATCTTGTGGATTCGGGGATTGATGAGATGCGGATTTCCGGCGGAGAGCCAACGCTGCGGGAGGATTTTGAAGATATCGTTAGCGGTTTGTCCGCGTTGCCGCTTTTGAAGCTTGGCGTGACGACCAATGGTTTCTTGCTTGAGAAAAAACTTACGTTTTTGAAAAATACGCGTTGCCAGCATATCAACGTGAGCTTAGATAGCCTCAACGAAAAGAAATTTAATGAAATCACAAAGACGCCTCATTTTGAAACTGTCCGCACAGCCATTATCAAGGCGAAAGAGACGGGATTTTTTGTCAAGGTCAACGTTGTCTTGATGCGCGGGCTTAATGACGACGAAGTATTTGATTTTCTTGATTTTTCAGCTACACATCAAATTGAGGTAAGATTTTTAGAGTTAATGAAAATCGGCCCACGCCACCAAAAACATTCCCGCATGTTTGTTTCGGCTAAGGAAATCATTGGGCGCATAGAAAAAAGGGAACAATTAATTCTCCAATCGGTTAACCGAGATTCGACTTCCTTTAATTTTATAACGTCATCGAGCGCGAGGATTGGATTTATCGCCTCCGAGTCATTGCCATTTTGCGGCTTTTGTTCGCGCCTGCGTTTGACGGCGACGGGGATATTGCGCGCCTGCCTTATGTCGGAGGCGGGTGTTAATTTACGCGGCGTGTCAAAGTCAGAATATCAGAAATTACTTTGCGCGGTTATGGAGATGAAACCTTTTGAACGCATTGATTCAATTCGGCAGCCGATGTATCAAATCGGAGGATAGATGGAGGGATTTAGCGGAAAACCTTTTGTTGTTGCGGTGAATATTTCCAAAGGCGGAATTCCAAAAACTTCCATTGATGTTGGCGTGGTCAGGGCGGAAGGGATTGTCGGCGATGGCCACAACCATGAAAAACACCGCACACCCTTGCAGGCTGTTTGCCTGCAGGATGTTGAGAAGCTGGAGGAAATTTCTGCTGAAGGATTTAAGGTTTCGGCTGGGGCGACGGGAGAAAATTTGACGGTTAAAAACCTCAATGTTAATAATCTATCCATTGGCATGATTTTAAATTTTTCTGGCGGGGTTATTTTGGAACTGACAAAAGTGCGCAAGCCCTGCTATGTGCTGGATGCGATTGACCCAAAATTGAAAGATGTTATCGTTGGGCGATGCGGATTATACGCGAAAGTGTTGAGGGAAGGGGATGTCAGGGCGGGCGAAACAATAACAATTGTTTCGCCCGCCCTTAACCCTTCCCTTTACGGGCTTGTGCTCTCCGGCGGGCAAAGCCGGCGCATGGGGAAGGATAAATCGATTCTGCATTACCATGGAAAAAGCCAGGTTGAGCATTGCGTCGAACTTTTGTCGCATTTTTGCCAAAAAGTTTTTGTTTCCAACCGCAAGGAACAATCCCGTCTTTTAGAGCATAAAAAATTCCCCCAAATCCATGACAGCTATCACGATATCGGGCCGTTGGGAGGAATTTTATCAGCGATAGAAAAATTTCCAAGCGCGGCTTGGTTTGTCTTAGCCTGTGATTTGCCGTATGTTCGCCGAGAAACCATCGAAGAGCTGATTAAACATAGAAACCCCAAAAAAATGATGACAGGCTATGCTATCGTGGACGGCGATTTTCCGGAGCCGCTTTGCGCAATTTATGAGCCAAAAATAGGAGAGCCTCTTCAGCAATCGCTGGCGCGTGGAAACTTGTGTATGGTTGAAGTTTTGGAAAATTGCGATTGTTGTATCTTGAAGCAAAATCACCGGCTCGCGCTGGCCAATGTCAATACCAAGAAAGAATCTTCTTGGGCCGCCGCATTTTTAAAAAATAAGCCCTCCCAACTTCTTGTCAAAAGATGCAATAATTTTGATAGAATAAAAACCTGATATTTCAAATCAACCATAAAAAAGAGGAAGTTATGCCCTACAGTCAGAATAATACGTTACGCTTTATTTGCGAAGAGCCCTACCGGCTCTTTTTTCCTTTAGGGATTCTCTTGGGGGTATTCGGTGTCAGCCATTGGTTTTTTTACACAACCCGCCTCATTGAATCGTACTCCGGTTTTTATCATTCCTCCGTGCAGATGATGGCGTATATGACTTCATTTGTGACGGGATTTCTTTTGACTGCCATGCCGAGATTTTCGGGCGCGCGCCACACTGGCACAAGGGAACTTCTTAGTTTCTTGACGGCGATTGTTGGAATCTTTATTTTTCTTTCCTTTGGTTTCTGGATTGGGGCCGAAAGCGTTTTTATCATCTGGCTTTTTCTGTTGGCACGGTTTGCCTTTGTGCGCTTTGCCGGGAAGAAAAAAGAGAATGCAGGCGAGAAAAAAATTGAACCACCCAAAGAATTTCTCTGGATCCCCATCGCTATCTTTCATGGGATCTGCGGCGCTTCCCTTCTTATCTTAAGCCAGCTAAAAATTATTCCAACGTGGTTCGCGCAAGTCGCAAAACCCATGATGGAACAAGGATTTATTTTTTCCATCGTCGTTGGTGTGGGAGGGTTTCTTATTCCGCGTATTGCCGGAACATTCAAGCCCTCGGAGTCTGAAAAAACCTGCGAAACACAAAAACCCGCTGCCGTTATTCAACAGGGATCTCCTCAATGGCATTTGCTTTTAGGTTTGATTTTCTTCATTAGTTTTTGGCTGGAGGGTTTTGGATTAATAAAACTCGCTTACGCCTTGCGGGCGCTTGTCATAACAACTCAATTTATTGGAAACGGAATTTTACCCGCGCCGCCAAAGGTTCCATATCTTTTTGTGCGGCTTTTATGGATTTCAGTTTGGATGATTGTCATTGGTTTCTGGATGGTTGTTTTTTTCCCCGATTTTCGCGTGGCCATGCTCCATATTGTTTTTATCGGGGGATTAAGCCTTATGGTTTTTGCGGTTGCCACCATGGTTATTTTAAGCCATGCGGGAAAAGGCGATGAACTGCGTCGGCCGCTTTGGATTTTTTGGGTCGTTGGTTTTGGTGTTTTGACGGCCGTTTTAAAAAGGGTGGCGGTTGTTTTCTTTCCCGACGACTACTTTCATCTGGTTGCGACGGCGGCTTTCCTCTGGGTCATCGCCGGGTTGTCATGGCTGTGTTTTATTATGTTACGTGTTTTTAAAACCCCCGGCTCCGGAGATTTTGAGCGCATTCATGAAGAAGCGAAAAAACAAGTCAAACAGTTCTCTTCTTAGTATAATCGTTTACCGATGACAAAAACCATGGGCCCCAAAAAGATATCCCATCCCGGATCTCAAATTGAGCTTTTGCAGGAGCTTTTTGACAGTATTCCCGACGCCGTTTATTTTAAGGATGCGCGAGGAAAGCTTGTCATGGTCAACAAGGCCCATGCCAGCGGGCTTGGATTAACACCGAAGGATGTTATCGGAAAGACGGACTTCGACTTTTTCCCCAAAAAAGAAGCCCGGCGCATGACGCAAGATGACAGGCAAGTGATGGCGGGAGGAGTTTCTTTGCTTGATGTTTTTGAACGCACCACGCGCCCGGATGGATCCCAGCATTGCGTCTCCACGACGAAGATTCCCCGAAGAAACGCGAAAGGAAAAGTTGTCGGCATCATGGGGGTCACCCGTGATATCACCGAACGTACCCGGCTTGAGGAAGACCGCTATCGGATGCTTTTTGAAACATCGCAGAACTGTATTTTTATTACTGAAAAAAGCGGGCGGTGGATTGATATCAACGATGCCGGTGTGAAATTATTCGGCTACGCAAACAAAGAAGAACTTCTTAAAACCAATGTCTCCGAAATTTATGCCAATTCTCGCGACAGAAAGATTTACACCGGCGTTATCGAGAAAGAAAACTTGGTCAAAGATTACGAACTTGATTTACTCAAAAAAAACGGCAGCGTCATTCATGCCCTTGTGACGGCTGTGGCCAGAAAGGACAAGGACGGAAAAGTCATTGGTTATCAGGGGACCATCCTCGATGTGACCGATAAAAAGAAGGCCGAGGCGGAAAAAGAAAAAGCCCTGCACGAATTGCGCGGCCGCATCAAAGAATTAGACTGTCTTTACCGCATTGAAGAAATTCGTCAAAGGGAGTATCCTTCCGTCGCTCAAACTTTGATGGAGATAGCCTCGCTTATTCCTTCCAGCTGGCAATCCCCAAAGGATACGTGTTGCCGCATTGTGTATCAAAAAGCCCTGTATCAGACGGAGAACTTCCTTCGCACAAGGTGGTTTCAAAAAGCCGATATCATAGCCAACGGCGATAAGGTGGGCGCCATCGAAGTCTGCCGTTTAAAGAAAAAACCGCAAGGCTTTAATAGGGCTTTTTCCGAAGAGGAGGGCAAGCTTTTGGACGCCATCGCCCAGAGGCTGGGGCTTTTTATTGAGCGCAGGCTCATGGATACGGCGTTGGATGGCCTTGTCAAAGAGCTGGCGGATATTAAGTTTTCCCTTGATACCTCCTCCATCGTCGCGATGACCGATCAGAAGGGAAAAATAACTTATGTTAACGATAAATTCTGCGAGATTTCGAAGTATGCGCGCCATGAGCTGATCGGCCAAGACCATCGAATCGTTAATTCGGGATACCATTCCAAGGAGTTTATGCGCAATCTTTGGCGCACGATTGCCGGCGGGCAGGTTTGGAAAGGGGAAATCCGCAATCGTGCCAAAGACGGTTCAATTTATTGGGTGGACACAACCATCGTTCCTTTCCTTGATAAAAAACGAAAACCCTATCAATATGTCGCTATCCGCACGGAAATCACCCAGCGCAAGCAAATGGAAGAGGCCGTCAAGGCGTTGCCGCAGAAGATTATCCAGGTCCAGGAGTCGGAGCGCGCGCGGATTTCCCGCGAGATTCACGACGATTTGGGGCAATCCCTGGCGATTTTAAAAATGATTATCCAATCGGCGATGAGCGCTGATCAAGGCGGCCGGGACAGTTTTGATAAGTCGCGCCGGAAAATCATTAAACATCTTGATATGATTATTGAAAAGTCGCGTCATTTGGCTTCCGACCTTAGGCCCGCGGCTTTGGAAATCCTCGGGTTAGCCACAGCCCTGGAAGGATTGATCAATGATTTTCGACAGACGAAAGATTTACATATTTATTTTTACCATTCTTCGCTGGACCGCCTGGTTTTCCAAAAAGAAGTCATTAATCTTTACCGGATTGTCCAAGAGGCGCTCAATAATATTGTGACTCACGCCGGCGCGACCCAGGCCCATATTGTGATGCGCCGGAGGAAAAACCGTTTGTGGGTTGCCATCAAAGACGACGGCCGCGGTTTTGACCTGGACAAATTCAAAGAAGGCTCGAAGGCAAAGAAAGGCATCGGCCTTTTGACGATGGAGGAGCGGGTAAAGCTTTTAGGGGGAGAAATTAAAATTCAATCACAGCCGGCAAAAGGGACCATGATTATATTTGAGGTGCCGGTGGAAATTAAAGAGGAAGCGGTATCATGACGGCGCATCGCGTTGTTTTAGCGGACGATCATCCGATTTTTCGTTTTGGGCTTAAACGCCTGATTGATGAGCAGGCTGATTTTAAGGTTGTGGCTCAGGCCAATGACGGCGAGGATTTGCTTTTAAAACTCAAGTCAGCCAAGTGCGATATTGTGGTCCTTGACCTTTCCATGCCGAAAATGAGCGGTATGGCCGCTTTGAAGGAAATCCGGGTGCGCTTTCCCAAAGTAAAGGTTTTGGTTTTGACGATGCAAAAAGATTTAGTGCATTTTAAAACGGCCATGCGAAGCGGGGCTTTGGGTTACCTTTTGAAAGACGACGCTTACGATCAGCTGGCACTGGCTATGAAACTTGTGGCCAAGGGAAAAAAATTTGTTTCCTCCTCCGTCTCAAGCCTTGTGACGGAGAGTTATCTGCGGGTGGAAGACGAAAGCCATGCTTCTTTGCCGGAAGTCCTAACCGGGCGCGAGCGGGAAATATTAAAATTAGTTGCCTCGGGCCTGGCCAATAAAACTGTTGCCACAAAGCTTAAGATCAGCATCCGGACTGTGGAAACTCACCGCGCCAATCTCGCCGGCAAGCTCGGCATTAAAAATACCGCCGGGCTTGTCAAATACGCCCTGTCAAAGAATATTGTCTGATTTTCCCTCTCGTCGGAAGTTCCTGATCTGCCCTACGTAGTTCTACCTAAAACCCTGCGTGTTTCCTCGAATTTACGCCGCTTCCTTTCACACGTATAATTTATCCAGATAGAAATATTTAAAATATTGACTTTTTCTTTACCAAAAGACAGGAAGGGAACCTATGGCAAAAAAAATTCTTTTAGTTGAAGATTATGATGATTTTCGAAAGACGGTCCGGGAATACCTGAAATCCCAGGACGAGAGCCTGGAAATTTATGAGGCCGTTTCAGGCGAGCTGGGCATTGTGACGGCCCTTCGCGAGAAACCCGACGTTATTCTTATGGATTTAAGGCTCCCCAACATCAACGGAATTGAAACCGCCGGCCGCATCAAGAAGCATTTGCCCCATTCAAAAATCATTGCCTTGACGATGTTTGAATCAGAAACGTTTCGCGAAGCTTTTAAATCAAACGACATCAGCGATTATATCGGCAAAAGCGAGCTTTATGAGAAGCTGATGCCTCTTTTACAAAAGTATTTCAAGGAAAAAAACTAAAGGGGGTCGCGATGGGTATTCACGAGCTTAATGCTTTATTGATGATAGCCGCAGGCGCCGGCTTCGTGCACGTTATTTTTGGCCCCGATCATTACCTGCCGTTTATTGTGATGGCGAAAGCCGGAGGCTGGTCTCGTCGGAAAACTTTTTTTATTACATTTTTAAGCGGTATAGCGCATATTTTCAGCTCCGCCCTTGTCGCAGTTGTTGGAATAATGTTGGGGATGACAGCGCAAAAGCTGGGACTTCTCGAATCTTTCCGCGGAGATTTATCGGCGTGGCTTTTGATTGCCTTCGGATTGGCGTATGGCGTCTGGGGACTGCGCAAGGCATATCAAGAGAAAAATTCCACAAAGGCCGCTGCTTCTTCCGGCGCGCCCAATCTCACGCCATGGGTTTTATTCACTGTTTTTGTTCTGGGGCCCTGCGAACCGATGATTCCCATCGCCATGTCCGCTTTTTTAAAAGGCGGTTTCGCCATGGCCGTATGGGCGTCGATTATTTTTGGCAGCGTTACAATTGTAACAATGCTGGGAATTGTTTTTGTCGGATCTTTTGGTTTTAGTTTTCTGCCCTGGGGGCGGTTTGAACGTTTTGCGCATGCCTTGGCGGGTTTTACGATTTGCCTTTGCGGTTTAGCGGTAAAATTTTTGGGGTTATAACCATGTTTGGGCTTAAAGAAATTTCTCAATCCGTCTCCAAGAAAAAAACAAAAGAGGAATCCATGAAAAGACTTAAAGTGACAATTGACGGCAATGAGGCGGCGGCGTATGTCGCTTATAAGGTCAATGAGGTTATCGCGATTTATCCGATTACGCCCTCATCTCCGATGGGCGAATGGGCTGATGAATGGGCCGCGGCGGGCCAAAAAAATATTTGGGGAACGATTCCCTTGATTCAGGAAATGCAAAGCGAGGCCGGCGCCGCCGGCACGGTGCATGGAGCGCTTCAGACCGGGGCGCTGACGACGACCTTTACGGCTTCTCAAGGGCTTTTGTTGATGATTCCCAATATGTATAAAATCGCCGGCGAATTGACGCCGACGGTATTTCATGTCGCGGCGCGATCGCTTGCGGCGCAGGCGCTTTCTATTTTTGGCGATCATGCGGATGTGATGGCTGTTCGCCAGACGGGATTTGCCCTTTTATCATCAGCCTCAGTGCAGGAGGTTATGGATTTTGCGCTCATCGCGCACGCGGTAACTTTGGAAACACGTTTGCCTTTTATCCATTTCTTTGATGGATTTCGCACGTCCCACGAAGTCTCAAAAATTGAGCAGCTAACGGAAGATGATATCCGGGCTATGATTGATGACCAGCTGGTGGCGGCGCATCGCGGGCGCGGCCTTTCTTGTGACCGCCCGGTGATTCGCGGGACGGCCCAAAACCCGGATGTGTATTTTCAGGCCCGCGAGACTGTCAATTCCTTTTATGACGCTTGTCCGGATGCTGTCCAAAAAACAATGGATAAATTTGCAAAGCTCACGGGCCGCGCGTATCAGCTGTTTGAATACTACGGCGCGAAAGACGCCGAGCGCGTTATTGTTATGATGGGGTCCGGCGCTGAAACTGTTCAAGAGACCATCGACTATCTTTTGAAAAAAGGTGAGAAGGTTGGATTGTTGAAGGTGAGGCTGTATCGCCCGTTTTCCATCGAACATTTTGTCCGCGCGCTTCCCAGGACAACAAAGACGATTGCGGTTTTGGACCGGACCAAAGAGCCGGGCTGCGCGG
>Ga0209514_10006184_pt1 | contig 14803 bp, 8 predicted proteins | sample Subgrocontami58m_FD_187452 | JGI IMG/M metagenome (GOLD analysis project Ga0209514, IMG submission 187452) | Subsurface groundwater microbial communities from S. Glens Falls, New York, USA - GMW37 contaminated, 5.8 m (SPAdes) (version 3) | ecosystem: Environmental > Aquatic > Deep subsurface >...
AAAGCCGCACCTTCAGGATAAAAAGCAGAAAGCCCCTCGGCAATGACATCTGCGTTGACAAACTCAGTTACTCCCAGAGTGCCTTTAAGCAAAGAAGGAGCCGTAGTTGATTTACCGGAACCATTAGCTCCTGCAATCACAATTATATGCGGTTGCTGCTCAGCCATAAGATATTAAAAAAGTTGTGAAAGGTTGTGTTGAGTAAAGCGAAACCTAACAATTTAAATCATTCATGCCCTACTTTTACATCAAATGTACAAATACCATGGACTTGCCTGCGCGCAGCGCGCAAGCAGGTATGATCGGGATATAAGACAAATGCACGAATTCTCAATTTGTGTTTCTTGGCAACATGCGTAATCCGAGCAAGTCAGAATCTGTAGCAGGCATTGGCCGACCACAAGGGACTTCGTCGTGAGGGCTCAGTCGAACGATCGGCGCTACATTTGCTTCATGGCATAATATGCTCTTTCTATTACAGGTTATTACGGCAAGTCTACAATACTCCATGATAGTGTGGTTTTTTTCGTTTGTCCCGTGTGATCAGGGAAAAATAGAGCTCATCCAGGGCCATGTTTGATTTTTAAGCATTTTTTCTCCCAAGAAAGTTTCACTTCGTTTCTTTTCATTTTCCTTTATGCTTTTTTCAATTTCACCCTGATTTAGTGATAAGAATTTTAAACGTTTTTGCTTCATGTTATCGTTATGAGAATCATTCAGAAAATCATTTCCCCATATCCAATAGTGACGATCTGCACATTTGAGAAAAAGCTTGAAACATGCCCATGCAACCTCATCATCTTCATCGTTCAAGAATTTCCTAAACCAATGTTTAGCCCATGAATTTTTTTTATAGCAATCTAATGCTTTTTCAGCAACAGTTCTTATCCAAGATTGTGGCATACCACAATACTTAAGTAACGTGGATTCACTATCCTTATCTTCAAAAAAACCAATTAATACAATTGCCCGTGCTTGTTCAAAATACCAGGGAGAACTTAATCCTTGCTCAATTGTATGTTTCAACCAAGGAATATTTCCGGTTAGCTGTATTATTAATGCAAGTTCAAAAAGTTCCAAATCACTAGAACAACGCCCTAGTCGTTTGTCCAACATGTTTTGAATTTCATTGTTATTGTGACACCTAAGAAGATAAAAATCCAAGCACCTAATTCCAGTTTCAGAATCGACAAATTTTACAGCACTCGAAAAAGATTCGAAATAATTTAATAATTCTAAAGCTTCACAATGCTCATTCTCAAACAAAACTGTTAGAAGTGCTTCATAAAAACTTTGGCAAAGGATCGTAATCCTGTGCGAGTCTTCCGTATTATCATAAATTGGCTGTAACCATGTTTTAACTAAATCTGGACGTATTTTAACAACCTCCTTCAGAGCAAATTTATAAAACTTATTTGAAAACCAAACATTACCTGCCGCTAACTGTTGTTCAATTGTTTCTCGAAGTATGGAAGTAAGTTGCTTCAATTTAGCTGAGAGATCCTGATTAAAAATGGTATGAACAATTTTGGGACTAGAGGGAGAATTTACTCCTCCCCAGAACGAATCTCTACTAATAAATTCAATGGTTTGTGAGAATTCACTAGAAGATACCCCAATAGAATTTATACTGATATTTTGATCACAATCATATTTTATCTCTGATTTAGGAAAACTTTCAGGGATTAAAGGACTTTTCAAATTAATAGTATCCCATATTTTATGAATATCATTAGCAAATTGTGCAACTTCGGATTCTATTAATCTTCTTCTTTCAACTGCGTATCCTAAAAATATTGGATGAACCCGAGAGTGAATTTCGCAATATGGCAAAGACGCTCCAAATTCACTCAAAATTAGGCTTCCCCAGTAATCTTCACCAAAACAATCCTTTGAAGTATAAGCCCATTTGCTATTTACAACATCTTGTATTAAATCTTTATTATTTGATTTGTAGAGCAATTCAAGAACAAGGCCTCGAATTTTAGAATCTGAATAGCCCAAAAAATCAATAATATATTTGAAGGACTTGGGTGATATAACATCAGGGTTTGCAGAAAGAAACCAAAGAATCCGTCGTAGCCTTATTTTATCATTCATAGAGAGACAGCTTTTTAAAATATCTTCAGTTTCTGATGAATCCAATGATTTAAAAAGATATTCATAGTCTAATAAATCTGGAGCACTATCTGGCCTAGAAAGAAGAATATCCAATTGTTCTTTAGCTGATAAACTCTCTAAAATTGCAAAAAAAAGAAATTCTTCTGCAATACTTTCCGGTTCATTCAAATCTCCCTTTTTAACAAATAATTTATGCCACGCTGACTTAATAGCACCCAGCTCCTTCGTTTTTAAAATAATAAGGTTTGATCTAATTATGAAAGAAATCTGTCTTAATGCTATACCCTCGCGATTTGATGCATCACGAATAACGCTTTTTATAATGTTAGCAAGAGTGTTCTGGGCAAAGGCTGCTAATGTTGGTTCGATTTCATTTAATTTATGATCCTCTGCGGTTATTCCCATTGTCTTCCACAAAGTATTCGGCAAGAACTCATCCGCAAGACCTTTGAGACGTTCGTTTAAATTTGAAGGTGCATCTAAACATGGTTCAAGTGATAGTTTTTTCATATTCAGGGCAATATGGTAAGGAGTAAGATCAATTCTTTTGAGACAATTTAGATAATCTTTCCGATCCCACAAGGAAAAAGTCTGAGAACACGGGTCTTTTAAATACAATTCATGAAAAGGATTGGGTGGAAACAGGTTTTCAGGCAGGGTTTGTCGGAGGCAATAGGCCTCTCTGCTTCCATAGCAAGAAAGCAAGCGATAAGCGGCCTGCTGGGCTATTATAATATTCTTTGATATTAAAACTTCAATCTCAGTTTTGAATTGCTCCCATATATCTTCCTTTATTGTTTTTAGTACCCAGGATACAAGCTCATATTCATTTGGATGTCCCATAATAGTACGGCTCAAAGACCAAGTTGTGAAGGCTTTGATAAAGGGCAACCGTTTGCAGTGAGAAATTATTGCAAGGGCAACACGGGCAAGCCGGAGCAGACCGTTATCTTCAATTACTGTAAAATCATATCCAAGAAATTTTATCGGACCAGCTTGCAACTTAACTCCAAGACACCCCTCTATTTTTAATCTTACTTTCTCTTTTTTTTCCTCACGTACACTTATTTCTTGATGCGAAAAACCATGTATGTGAATAAAGCCCATCCATCGAGTTAAGACATGAGGTAATATAGCTTGTAAATGATCGTTATTAAGCCATCTTAGGAATCCTTGCATAAAAAGGGTTTGTACCGTTGAATTATCATTTGCATCAGACCACACAAATTCGGCAAGGCGCATATACGTTTCTGGGCATTGGGGAAGGTATGCTGTTATATTCTTTTGTGCTACATCATCCAAATTTCTTCCCATAAACCATGACTGAAAAAGGACGAATCTTCCTTTCTCTGGGAAATTTTTATCTATAACAGAATGCAATACAGCAGCACCACAGATTTTAACCTTTATGTCCATGTCTCTGTGAGGTTCAAGCAATTGGGCAATTCGTTCCTCCGCCGAGACGTTTAATTGTACGGCTTTAAAAACCTCTTCCTTAAGTAACATACCAAACCCATAAATTAATCTGCGTGGTTCGACTTTATATTTACCCTGGCAAATAATATCTGGTATTAAAATTCCGCCACTTATAAGTTCTTGAACGACCTGCCTATGATCTGTTGGTAGTAAATCTTCAACATCCCTTTCAGAAAAGGACATCGAACCAGATTGCATTTTTTCTGCTAAATCTCTGATAAGGGCATGAAATTCATTATGTCCAAGTGTTTCCTCTGATTTCCTTGATATATAATCTTTCCAATCTTCATAAAGGAGTCTTTCAACAGTGATATCTTCACTCTCATACATAACTTGAGAATATTTTATAACAAGGTCGAGATAGCGTGGTTTACGTATCAAAGGTAAAAGTTCTTGCTGAATATCAGAGAGTTTCAAATGATGTCGCGATAGAGCATTGGTCAATTCTATATCATCAAAAGGAGGGATAACCCATCGTTGCGCTTTTAGATGAGATAAGTGTGAATACTTATTTTCCCAAGTAATTGTTCTGCATGTAAGGATAACAGCGATTCGTTCTTTCCATGGAGGAACATCTAATTCTTCAAACAGGTTTCGCCAGTTAAAATCATACCGTTCATTGATACCATCCAGAATCAAGATAATGAGAGGTTTGTCACTTCCGGGTCTCTGCATCCATTTATCAAGCCTCTTTCCCCAATATTTTGCATCAAATTCTTTTAGTTGTTGAGAAATAGCATTAGCAAGAAACTCCTTGGGATCAGTTGTTAATGAAATTCTACTGGATGTCAGGAAGATAACAGATGGAAATTCTTCATTGTGTCTAATGCACTTTGAAAGCCAACTTGCAATTGCCCATGTTTTTCCGTCACCCTCATCACCAAGAAGACATAAAATTGTATATTCTTTCTTCCATGTATCGAGCCAGGTATTTATTTCCTTGCATGCAGACTCTCGACTAACCAACCATGCCTTATCATCAAGAACATTAATTACTTGACCAAAGGCTGAGCGAGATTCACTTTTAGACCCGAATCGATCTAAGAGCCAGTTATTTTGACTGTGACGCCAATTGTCATACCCAACAATTGAAGGAGAAAAGTCGTTACGTAATTTTGAGATGACATCCTGATACTTAGCCTGCTTTTTAATAGAAGTTAATATGTCTTTTAACTTAGTTGTATCTGTCCCTGGGCTTTTTTCCTGAATAAAATCAATAAATGTCTCCGGCGAGTTGGCGCAAATAGCAGCCAGTGAACTAGGTTGGTCGCTATTTGTTTCAACGGTATCAATAATAATTGCTTCAAAACCTTTTTCACGTGCAGCGTCAATAATGCTCTTTTCCAGCCGATCGTCAATATTACGACTTGCAACTAATATCCATAGATCTAACTCAGCAATATCCCAAGATACCTGCTGTATCTCCCCTAAAAGTTCTCTCTCATTTAACTGTGTTTTGCTCCAATATTTTTTGCACTCAACGGCTATTATATTTGTATTTCTACCTTCGGTACTCATATCCCGTCCGCCTTGGAAACCTGCTTTAGATAAGGAAAAATGCCTGCCAGTGAGCGATTTCAAAAGTATCGCGATTAACCCTTCAAAACCATCCGGTCCCGTAGGATTTAATGTTCGAAGAATATCGTAAAGGTCTTTATAGATATTACTCACATTTCAACCTTTTATTCCATAATTCCAACTGCTTATTAAAAACAGAACCAGTACACTCGAAAAACTAATTATTTTAACAGCGGCAAATAACTTTCTTTTATAGCGATTCGACATTGTTTTCCCTATCAGTAATTGGTGGGGAGACATCGGGTTCAACCTTCATGATCAAATGAGAAACACATCATTATTTGAGTCTACCTTCATATCAGAATGAAAAAATTCAGGTATAAACATTTTGCATTTTTCAAGGTATGTTATGAGAACAGATATTTCAATAGAAAATTCCTTTGAGAAAAACCCCCATTTGCGAATGATTGTCTCTCTTGTCCCGACATTCTACGATATATCATTACCGATAAATTCAAAAATAAGATATGTCTCATCGCCCATGTCCTTACCAGCGGTGATTCTGTGATACGTTCCGATATGGTGTGAAAAACACGGCATGCATGCACTATCATTGGGCTGAAAATACTGTATTTACCGTGCAAAATCAAGGGAAATTTATTTGACAGGATCAACGGGATAAACAAGATATTTTTATCCTGTTAATCATGTCCATCCCTGTAAGAAAGTCGCCAAATGCCTAATTAGTGTCTCTCAAAAATTAAATTTGTTTCAAAGCATTTGCCAATGTTTCTTCTTATTTTTCCTTTGACAGACAACTCTGTCTGGTATATATTGTGTCATGCTTCGTGAAGTAGAAAGCCAACCACGGGACAGGATAATTGACACTGCCTTGCGGCTGTTTTATGAGCAAGGGTATCTTGCGACCGGTATTAATCAGATTATTGCAGAATCACAGGTTGCAAAGGCGACATTTTATAGCCATTTTTCGTCAAAGGAAAATCTTTGTCTCGCGTATTTGCAGGCTCGTCACGTTGTTTGGATGAAGTGGTTGGAAAATAGTGTTGAAAGGCACAAATCCATTGAAGATCGCATTATTGGGGTATTTGGTTTTTTAAAGGAGTGGATGGTGAAATGCAATTTCAGGGGGTGTGCTTTTTTAAATATTGCTTCTGAAATACCTTCACTTAACAGTAAGATTCGGGCTGAGGTGGTTAAGCATAAAGACGACCTGAAATTATATCTGAAACAAATGGTTTCACAACTGAAAGATTCTGATAAACGCTACAAAAATATTGATATTAATAAAGATGTTGATATGGTGTATGTCCTGGTAGAAGGCGCTATTGTCGCAAGTCAAAATTACGGGCAGGTATGGCCAATTCAGGCGGCTGAGGATGTGGTTCGTAAGCTGCTGAATATCTAAAACAATTTTATTATTACCAGACAGACTGGTCTGTCGTAAATATTTTTTAAATTATTTTAAGAAAGGAGATTTCGTATGGGATACCAATTTCTTGTCGATACTTATGAAACGGAACAGATGAAAACACTCAGTACTTGGAGTACGTTTAAAGATGAAGACATGAAAAGGCGTCCGCATCCGCAAGACAGAAGGGGAAGGAATGCCCATGAGCATATGGTTCACCAATGCATTGGAGAAAATATGTGGTTTTGTAATATGCTCGGGATTGACGTAAGTGCTCCACCTTTGCCGGAAAAGGAAACACGCCTTGAATTTATTAAGCGTTACGCAGAGGATTCCGGGAAACGTCTCGCCTCTTTAAAAGAAAAAAATGATGCTTGGTGGGAAGAAGAGGTAAATTTTTTTAATGTAAAGCGTTCGCGTGCCTGGATAGTTACAAGGAGAATCGCCCACACAGCACACCATCGCGGTCAAATGACGATGTTACTGAGAATGATGGGAAGAGAAATTTACAGCACGTATGGTCCTTCTGCGGATACCGGTGGTTTGATGCAAAACAAAGCAGCGACTATCTATCCATATACAAGTATTGAAGCCCTGATTGACGGAGAAACAGCCGGTGGTAACAATAAGGCGACATTACCAGGCCCCGGCGATAAGCCGTGCACGGAGCGCCCGAATCCAGCATAAGGAGGAAATGAGGAACACATCCCTGTATAAGTCTACCTTTTTGCTTGTTCAATCGTCTTCGATTGAACCTAAACATTTTGTAATTTTCATAATCTGGTACTAACTCAAAATCTACAGCCCCGTTCAAAATTTATGGTTCAATCGTTCGACTGAGCGCTCACGACGAAGTCTGCAAGGTGAACCAGCAAAACAAAGGGAGGGTGCGTAGTTTTTTTTCACCCCCACCTAGCCTCCCCCATCGTTCGACTGAGCTCACGACGAAGTCAAGGGGGAGGAACAATAGGTTGAAATTCCTGAACATCAAGTTATTACAAACTTGCCAAATATATTTCCCTCTATCTTGTATTTTAAGACATTACGGGTAGAATTATCAGAGCTTTTTTAGAAATTATGTCTGGAGGATATTCATGGCATTGTTAAGCCTGCAGGATGTAAATATCGGCTTTGGAAGGCCTTTATTGATTGAGCATGCAAATTTGCAGATAGAACGGGGTGAAAGGGTATGCCTTCTTGGCCGCAATGGCACCGGCAAGTCTACCTTGCTAAAACTGATCAATGGAGACCTGCTGCCCGATTCAGGCGAGATTGTCCGGCAAAAAGGGATGCATACCGCCTATCTTTCCCAGGAAATTCCCAAAGAATTACATGGTACCGTATTCGATATATTATTCGATGGGTTTGGGGTGTTAGATCGTTGTCAATCCACACGAAATATAGATCATGGGTGGAAAAAGCACCATCGGGTCGAAAAGGTAATTTCGCAGATGCGATTAGATGCCGATGCTGAGTTCACGACACTTTCCTCTGGTCTCAAACGCCGGGTGTTACTTGCCAGGGGATTAGTATGTGATCCCGACATTCTGTTACTTGACGAGCCTACCAACCATTTAGATGTTGATTCGATCGGTTGGCTAGAGGAGTTTCTCCTGCGTTATGGTGGAACGATACTCTTTGTCACCCACGACCGTACGTTCCTGAAGAAGCTGGCTACCCGTATTATTGAACTTGACCGGGGCAGTCTTTCGAGCTGGGCGTGTGATTATGAGACCTTTCTTGTGCGCAAGCAGGCAGTCCTTGATGCAGAAGAGAGCCAGCAGGCTGTCTTTGATAAGAAATTGGCGCAGGAAGAGATATGGGTCCGGCAGGGAATCAAGGCCCGGCGTACCAGGAATGAAGGGCGGGTACGGGCGCTGGAAGATATGCGTAATGCCCGACGGGAACGTCGCCAGGTCATGGGCACGGTGCGCATGCAGACCCAGGAAGCGGAACGCTCCGGCGCACTTGTGATAAAGGTTGAGGACGTCACCTATGGCTATGATACCAAACCGGTTATCAACGGTTTTTCTGCGGCAATTATGCGGGGCGATAAGATAGGGATTATTGGTCCCAATGGGTCGGGCAAGACCACACTTCTTCGGCTTCTGTTAGGCGAATTGAGTCCCCAGCAGGGCAACGTACGCCAGGGTACCCGTCTCAATATTACCTATTTCGACCAGCTTCGCTCTCAATTGAAAGAGGATAAATCAGTTTATGATAACGTAGGGGATGGGAACGACGTTGTTACCATTAACGGCAAACCACGGCAGGTTATCAGTTATTTGCAGGATTTTCTGTTTTTCCCCAATCGTATACGAGTCCCTGTTAATGCCCTTTCGGGTGGAGAACGCAACCGTCTCCTTCTGGCTCGGCTATTTGCCAGACCGTCTAACGTCCTCGTGATGGATGAACCCACGAACGATCTGGACATAGAAACCTTAGAGCTGTTAGAAGAATTGCTTTTAGACTATAAGGGCACACTACTCCTCGTCAGCCATGACCGAACCTTCCTCAATAATGTAGTAACCAGTACCTTTGTGTTTGAAGAGGAAGGGAGGGTCAATGAGTATATTGGTGGGTATGACGATTGGCAGCGCCAGAGCGAAGTAATAAAGAAAGATGTTGCGGAGAAAATTTCGGCGAAGACAGAATCGGTGCGCAAACAGTGCGAACGGCCCCGCAAGCTTACCTTTAAGGAACTGCGCGAACGTGAAGCCTTGCCGCAGCGTATTGAAGCCCTGGAGACAGAACAACAGCAACTGTATCAAACCATGGGTGACCCCACGTTTTTTCAAAAGGGGAAAGAGGATATCGCGAATGTCAAGGCCAGAGTATCATCCCTGGAACGTGAATTGGCTGAGGCTTATCAACGATGGGAGGCATTGGAAAACTCACAGGATACCGTCCCTTCGTCCAATAGTTAATTGGATAATTTCTTGTTGTCTTTTTGCCAAAAAAATGTATTCTGTTAAGTCTTATATACCACATTTTATATATGACATTATGCATTGATAATTTCTCAAAAACACAATGACAACACCAAAAGTATTAATCCTCAGAACGGCTGGAACAAACTGCGATTACGAGACCCGATATGCCTTTGAAAAGGCAGGGGCAAAGGTGGACGCTGTACATATTAACATCCTCCTTGCCAATAAGAAGTTATTAGAAGATTATCAAATCTTAACCCTGCCCGGCGGGTTTACCTATGGAGATGACGTCTCTGCCGGCAAAATACTGGCAAATCAGATCAAATACAATCTGGAAGAGGATATCACAAACTTCGTTCACGAAAAAAAACTCATTCTCGGCATCTGTAACGGATTTCAAGCACTGACAAAGGCCGGGCTATTGCCGGCTATTGACAAGCAACACCAGGAGGCTACATTAACCTTTAACGACTCGAATAAATTCGAAGATCGATGGGTTTACCTGAAAATATGTTCAAATAAATCTGTCTTTATTAAGGAAGAAAACGTACCGACAATATATCTGCCCATCGCACACGGGGAAGGGAAATTTGTCACCAAGGATGAAACAACCCTGAATAAAATTATGTCGAATCAGCAGGTCGTCTTCAAATACATAAACGAATGCGGAGAAGAAGCTGGCTATCCATGGAATCCAGGTGGCTCCATTCAAAATATAGCGGGAATCTGCGACCCTACGGGTCAGATTTTGGGCATAATGCCGCACCCGGAAAGACATGTGGAACCTACTCAGCACCCGCGATGGACACGCAACGGATTAAAGGAATTTGGAGACGGTTTCTTGATTTTCAGGAATGCAGTCGATTACGTTAAATCTAATTTTTAATATCACCGCAAAAACGCAAAGGACGCAAAGAAAGACTTAAAATAAATCAATACCATTTTGGAGACAAGACACAATGCATAAAAATGTTACCTCAACTAAAGAAAATGCACTTGCGATTGATTTGACCAAATGTCACACCATACTTTCAAAATATAATCAGGCAACTCCTGCAGACCTCATTCCTATCTTACAGCAAATACAGAATGCTTATGGATATTTACCCCAGAGCGCCCTGGAAGAAATAACCGCCAGGACGCGTATTCCCCTGAGCAAGATTTATGGGGTGATTACCTTTTATTCCCAATTTTCCCTGGAACCCAGAGGTAAACACACGATTAAGGTATGCACAGGTACGGCATGCCACATCAAAGGCGCCCCTGACATCAAGAAAAAAATTACGGAAGTCCTCCATATCCACGAAGGAGAAACAACACAGGATTACAAATTCACATACGATCCGGTAGCATGCGTAGGGACGTGCTTCCTTGCCCCAGTTATGATGATTGACGATAGATATTACGGAAAACTAACCGTCGAAAAAACAGAGACTATTCTTAAGAGCTATTAAAAAGGAGAATCAACGTGGAAAAGTTAAAAAACCCTGACGATCTTCAAAAGTTCAGGAAATCTCTCGAATCCAAACATCGCCCCGACGTGGTACGTATATTTATCTGCACTACAGGATGCAGGGCATTGGGGGCTGACGAAGTATGCAAGGCCTTCAAATCAGAGATTGAAAAGCAATCCCTCAAAGACAAGGTAGAAATTGTTGACACCGGGTGTCAGGGTCTGTGCGCCAGGGCGCCTGTACTGACCATAGAACCAATGGGTATTTTCTACGGCAGGGTGACAGAAACCGATGTCCCTGAAATTATTTCACGAACCATATTAAAGGGTGAGATCATCGAACGCCTCTGTTATACAGAAGCTGGAAAAAGAACTCCTTACATCCGGGATATCCCCTTTTATGGCAAGCAGAAGAAGATTGTCCTGAGAAATTGCGGTACTGTAGACCCCAAAAGTATAAATGAATATATACTCAGAGATGGTTACGCAGCTATCTCGAAAGTGCTCTCTAGCATGACACCGGACGACGTCGTCAATGAGATAAAAAACTCAGGCCTGCGGGGCAGAGGCGGCGCCGGGTTTCCGACAGGAAATAAATGGGAATTCGTAAAAAAGGCAGTTGGAGATATTAAGTACATAGTCTGTAATGGGGATGAAGGCGATCCGGGCGCTTTTATGGATCGGGCAGTGCTCGAAGGCGATCCTCACTCTATAATCGAGGGAATGCTTGTTGGGGCTTATGCTATCGGATCAAGAAAGGGAATCGTATATGTGCGTGCAGAATACCCTATTGCCGTTGAACATCTCAATATTGCCATACAACAGGCAAAATCGCTGGGCATCCTTGGGGAAAACATCCTCGGAACCAGTTTTAGTTTCGATCTGGAAATCAAGATGGGCGCCGGCGCTTTTGTGTGCGGCGAAGAAACCGCCCTTATTGCCTCCATTGAAGGCAAGCGTGGCATGCCGCGTCCCCGTCCTCCATTTCCCGCGACCAGCGGTCTTTGGGGAAAACCCACGAATATCAACAACGTGGAAACCTTTGCAAATGTGCCTATTATCATCATCAATGGGTCTGAATTCTATAAAGCTATTGGTACTGCAACCAGTAAAGGCACGAAGATATTCGCCCTGGCAGGCAACGTGAAGAATACAGGGCTTGTTGAGGTGCCCATGGGCACTACGCTTCGTGAAATCGTCTTCGATATCGGCGGAGGAATTCCCGGCCGAAAAAAATTCAAGGCAGCCCAGATGGGTGGTCCTTCAGGCGGATGCGTGCCTGCACAGCATCTTGATCTCCCTATCGATTACGAAACGGTAAAAGAGGTGGGCGCCATTATGGGCTCCGGAGGTCTGATCGTTATGGACGACTCAACCTCCATGGTCGATATAGCACGGTATTTTATGGAATTTTGCCAGGACGAATCATGCGGAAAGTGTGTGCCTTGCAGGATTGGAACCAAGAGAATGCTCGATATACTAACGCGAATTACCAAGGGGCAGGGGAAAAAAGAGGACCTTGATCTATTGAAGGAACTTGCCGAGGTTACCAAAACTGCGTCTTTATGCGGTCTCGGGCAAACGGCGGCAAACCCCGTGCTCTCTACAATCCGTTACTATCTCAATGAATACGAAGAATTAATCAATAAAAAAGACACTCAATCTTTACCACAAGAGAGTCAAACAACTCAAACCTGAGAGTGAATTATGAAAGTACTCCTCATCGGTGCGGGAAAAGGTGGATCTGCACTCCTGACAATCTTACATGAAGATAAAGAAATAGAGATTGTTGGAGTCGTCGATAACAACCCCCAGGCTGAGGGTTTGAAAATTGCAAGGCAGTACAACATCCCAACCTATACCCATTATGAAAAATTAGTAAAAAAGGATGACCTTGACGTTATTATCGATGTTACGAGAAATCCCCAGGTACACACCGATATCGGAAAAAACAAACCTGCAAACACCGAGATACTTGGAGGTTTAAGCGCCAAACTCATATGGAATTTGGTAGAGGAGAGAAAAAAGAAGGAAGAGGAAATTCAAAAAAGCCTTTCCGAACAGAAGGCGCTTTATCGTATTGGAAATATGCTTTCCTCCGCAATTGACATAAATGACGTGTTTCAAACCATCGTCAGAAGTGGTTTGGAAATAACAAACACCCCTGCGGGGAGTCTCGCTTTGTATGACGAAGAAAAAAACGAACTGGAACTTACAGCCGTGCACGGCTTCAGCCCGGAATTTTCTTTAAAAGCAACGCGATGGAAGGTAAGACCTGGCGGCCTTACCAGTAAAATCCTGTCGCACAAGCAACCAGTCGTGGTACCTGATATCAGCATAGAGTCCTCTATAGACACCCGTGTCATTTCTGCTGAAGGGATTCGATCCTTGGTAGCCACGCCTCTGACTACCGAAAACAAGATTGTAGGTATCCTTTTTGTGGACGACTATAAGCCACGCACCTTTACAAAAAGAGACATTTCCATTCTCGAACTCCTGGCTACCCAGGCAACTATTGCTATTAAAAAGGCAAAAATACGTGAACAACTGCAACAGAATAATCAGAAACTCAAGCAAACCATGGATTACTTGCAGAATGTGCTGGATAACTCTGCCGATATGATTATCACTACAGACATAGAGAATAATGTAGTGGAATTTAACAAAGGCGCACAGGAGATACTTGGATATACACAAAGTGAATCCGTTGGTAAACCGTTGTGTGGATTCTTTGCCAATCCTGAACATTGCAACCAATTATTAGAAAAAATCGAACAGGAAGGAAAGATATCCAACCAGGAAACCCAGTTCGTCACAAAGGAAAATAAGATCATCGATATCAGTATTACCCTTTCTCAACTTAAAGATACGTCGGGGAACATGATTGGAACCGTTGGTATTAGTAGGGACATCACCGAGTTTAAGAGAACCCAGGCACAACTCATCCAGGCTGGAAAACTCGCTGGTATAGGTCAATTGGCAGCCGGTATAGCACATGAAATCAATAACCCTTTAAGCGGTGTCTTGGGATACGCCAAAAGGCTTATGAAAAAGGCAGAGGACGAAGAACTCCGAAAGACACCTGGCTTTGAGTCTTTCCCAAGAGAAATGAAATTGATTGTCGATTCGGCGCTGCGCTGTAAGAAAATAATCGACGGTCTCCTGAAATTTTCTCGTACCTCGGAAACTGTAAGTGTGGCCGTCAATATCAATGAAGTTATCGACGAATCTCTCATACTATTTGGCAATCAGTTATCGTCACAGAACATCGAGTTGAATAAGATTTTAAACCCAAATATCCCCACTATTCGTGCCAATCACACGCAGATACAGCAAGTTTTTACCGATATCATCATCAATGCCATTCAGGCTATGCCTAACGGGGGTAAATTAACGATTGCTACAAGACCGGTAGATTCTTCAGCCGTTGAAATAGAATTTACCGATACCGGAGAAGGCATCTCGAAAGAAAACTTGCCGAAGATATTCGAACCGTTCTTTACTACCCGCGAACCAGGCAAAGGAACAGGGCTGGGGTTATATATGATTTATAGGATATTACAGGAACACCATGGACATATAGACGTAAAAAGTGAAGTAGGGAAAGGAACAACCTTTGTTATCACACTACCTGTTGCCGATGTTAAAACTTAATGTGCCATTCTTCAACCAAAATTGGAAATTGCTGGTTGCATGTTGCTAGTGCTTAGTTGCAATAATAAGCGATATATGTTATCATCTTGGGTAAAAGGAGGACAATATGCCCAAGAAAGCGCCGGTTTTAACGTGTACTGAAGAAGACAGAGCGACATTAGACAGATGGATAAGAAGCAGGACGATTGAGGCGCGGCTTGTTGAGCGTGCAAAAATTAT
>Ga0209514_10006189_pt1 | contig 14789 bp, 11 predicted proteins | sample Subgrocontami58m_FD_187452 | JGI IMG/M metagenome (GOLD analysis project Ga0209514, IMG submission 187452) | Subsurface groundwater microbial communities from S. Glens Falls, New York, USA - GMW37 contaminated, 5.8 m (SPAdes) (version 3) | ecosystem: Environmental > Aquatic > Deep subsurface >...
TTCTCCGTCTCCGCCCGCCTCCGGTCGGACTCCAGCTCGTCCCGCCGCCGGGCCGAATGGCGGCCGAGACCATCGTCGCATCCTCGCTCGCGCGCGAGCGCCTGGAGGCGGTCCGCCAGTACTTCGTGATCCATGGCCCGTTCGAGCTCCGCGAGTTCGTCGCGGATCGCCCCGTCCCGGCCCGGGTCCGTTGCGCCGCTCGTCCCGGCGGTCGCCTGCAACCGGCGATAGGCCTCCGCCTGCTCGAGATCTGCCTCCAACGCCGAGGCCCAGGCCGACACGGCTGCCGCACGGACCGTGCGATCCGGAGCCGGCGAGGTCGGGAGTCGCGCCGGAGCCCTCCAGGCGGACCACGCGCGCTCGAATCGCCGGAGCGCGATCCCCGCGATTCGCGGGTCGGGAGACGCCAACTCTTCGGCCGACGCGAGGCAAGCCATGCGCGCGGCCGGCCGCAGGAGCAACGCGCGCATCGCCCGATCCTCGCGCCGGTCGGCGATCTCTTCCGCCCGCTCGACCTGCAGCGCCTCCTGGGTGAGCCGGAACGCCTTCTCCGCCAACGCCGCAGCCTCGCGTTCGAGGTGCGCCGCGCGCGCGGCGAGATCCCGCACGGCGACCGGCTCCCCCCCGGCGGTCCCGCCTCGCGCGATGTCCGTCCGCACGACCGCATCGTCACGCGCGAGGTCGCCCGTGCGCCGCCGCCAGACCGCGGCGCGCGACGCGTGATCCTCCCCCTCCTGCGCGCTGCGGCGGGAACGCTCGGCGCAGGCGAGCGCGCGCTCCAGCGACTCGTCCCCCGCGAGGGGCGGACCCGCGGCCGTCGCGACCGGATCCCCACAACGCTGCCGGCACACGCGCGCGGCGAACGCCGCCAGCGCACCGTCCTTCTCCACCGCGGTCAAGACGGAAATTGCCGCGAGCCCTGCGAGCCGCGCCGAACGCCCGTCCGCGGCCGCGAGAGCCGCTTCGGCGTGGGCTTCCGAACGCTCGAGCCAGGCCCGCAACGAGGCGAGCTGCCGCTCCCCTTCGCACATCGCCTCGGCGCGGTCGACCGAGGCTTCCGCCTGACCCAGCGCGCGGTCCGGATCGGTCTCCCCCGACCCGATCTCGGCCCACGCCGAAGCGAGCGCCGCGGCGGCCAGGTCCCGAGCGGCAGAGGCCGCCGCTTCCCGCACCTCGCCCGCACACGCCAACGCGATCGCGCGCCAGGTCGCGCGGTCCCAGCCACCCCGATGGTCGCCCGCGACGGCTTCCCGGGCCAGCTCCCGCTCGCGGTCGCGCTCCTCGGGCGCAAGCCGCCCGTCTGCTCCCGCGGTCGCGACCCGGCCTTCGAGACCGAGAATTGCCCGGGCCGGGCCCGTCCCCTCGGGCATCGTAGGCAGATCGACGATCCAGCGTGGCCACCAGAGGCCGGCCGGGGAGCCGCGCAGCCCGTGCGCGCGCACCCGCCGAACCGCGGCCGTCCCGGGAACCTCGGCGTCGAAGCCGGCGGCCACCACCAGGCGCGGGGACCCGCCCACCTCCACTTCCGCGGGGAGCCACCGTTGCCACGAGCCGACGAGCACGCCGCGGATGCGGCCGTCGCCGGCAATCACCCAGACCGCAGGACCGGGCTGGTCGATCTGCACGAGCTCCGCAGCCAGCCGCTGCCCGCGCTCGCGCAGCGTGGGCGAAGACCTCGCCGGGCCGGACGGGGGAAGCGGCGCGATCCGGCTCGCCGCGGCGGCCGCCGACACCCATTGCCCCGTGCCGGCCATCGCCAGCCCGGCGGCCACGTTTCCCAAGCCAGGGTCGTCCTCCTCGAGCAGCGCCCAGGCCTCCCGGACGAAGCGCAGCCCCTGCGCGACCAGCGCCGCGCGCGCGCTCGGGTCGTCCGGAGCAGGCGCGGCACGCGCCGAAGCCCTCAGCGCGGCCACCGCCCCCGCCCACGCCGCCCGGCCCGCCGCCTTCTTCGCCCGCAGGCGCGCATCCTCCAACCCCGCCCTCAGCTCCGCCATCGCGTCCATCGCCACCTGGATCCGCTTCTCCAAGCCCTCCAGTTCGGCGCGGCTATGGACTGCGCCCGGCGCAGGCTCCGGACCCTTCCCACCGATCGCGCGCTCCAGCTCGGCCAACCGCGTCTGGAGCTGCTGCACCATGTCCCGCGGGGCTCCCGCGGCCTGCAACTGCCGGATCGTCTCCTGGAGGCGGGCGATCTGGCGCTCATTCTCCGTCCCGGGACCCGCGTCCGACCCGATCAGCCCGCGCACCAGCAGCAGGCCTTTGCGGATCGATTCCTGGGCTGCGTCGAGGCTCTCCCCATGTCGCCGGAGCCGCGCTCCGAGCCAATAGAGCCGCGCCTCCTGCCCCCAGACCCCTCCGGCGATCTCCCGCACGGCGTCGAGATTGCCGCGTCCCGCAGCGCGCGCGGCCTCGTCCGCGGACCGGGCGATCCCCTCCACGTAGGTCTCGGTCCCGGCGAGGTCCGGCCCGAGCTCGCCCAGGACTCCGGCGGCAAAGCGCAGCGCCTCCCGGGCATCGGCGAGCGACCCCGGCTCCGGCGCAGAGACCGCCCAGCCCACGTCCCGCGCCTGCTCTGCGAACGCGAATCGGGGCACGGTCACGCGTCGCAGCACGGTTCCCGGACGATCCAGCGCGGGCAGGCACGGCGGGAACAGCACGGCGGGAAGGTCTTCCGCGCGCGCCACGCCGAGCATGGAGAGCATCCTGGCGCGCGCGTCGCCTCCGATCGCGGCGTCGTTCGCGGGCTCGAGCGATGCGGTGATCTCGCCCGGTATGACTTCGAGCTTGATCCGGAATTCGAGCGACGGGTCGGCGGAAAGGGCGAGAAGCCGGACGCGGAACGTCTCCAGCCCCTCGCTCGGAGGCTGATGGTGGCGCGCGGCGGCGACGGCGTACCGAGTCGCTTCACCCTCTGCCGGCGGGTCCGCCCAGGTCGGCGCGACCAGCGCGAGGGTTCCGGCCACGAGAGCGGAATACGCGAGATGAGACAACCGCACGTGTGAGTCCTCGGGACGGGAAGCCCGGATCATGTTGCCGGCTCGACCGCCGGGCGACCTTCAACTCTCCGCCCCGAGGTGTCGGGAAATCGCTGCGGTAAAGGAGTCGATCGCAACCAGGCCAGCGGGGATTTCGTTCCATACCCGCTGCGCGTCCACGGTCGCATATCCGTGGGCGATCCGGTTGCGCAAGGCCGCCATGCCCGCGAGCTCGGCCGCCAACGAAGGCTCGATCACTCCGTGGCTTGCCAACAGCGTGAACGCCTCGCCGTAGGATGCCGGGACTCCCCACCCTGAATCGGACGCAACGTGCAAGGCAATGTCGAGCGCATCCTGGACGGCCACCAACAGGCTCATCGCCAGGGCGTCCTGTCGGTCGACGTCGGCCAGGAATGCCGCAACGTCCCCGGACCGACGTCGGCGCAGGCGGCCGGCGTGCTCTCGGAGCGACGTCAACTTCCTCAATACGATCGCCGGATCGATCATCGATTCACCTTGGCCGCTCGGCTGCCATACGCCGCAGAAACGTCTTGCCCGCCCGCTGAAACGCCGGCGCGAAGTCGATCCACTCCGAGGCTGCCTGCGCGCAGAACCGCGCCGCTCCGGCAGGTTCCGACGTGTACAACGGCCGCCCACGGCGTGCGACCTCCCACCGAACGAGTGTCGATGCCCGATCCAATCGGACCAGGTCCACCTCCCTGCCGCACGCGCCGGCAAGCGCGACCTGCAGAGCAAGCTCATCGTGGAGCGTCAGGTCATCCTCGTCCGGCAGGATCGCGATGTCGATGTCGCTGTCTGCGCGCAGGCATCCTCCTGCCGCCGTGCCGAACAACATGGCAAGCCGCAGACGGGGGCCCGCCAGCAATACCGCGCGGAGACGATCGAGGTCTGCGTCGCTCAGGCTCGCATTCGGCATGGGCTCTCCATCCCGCGCGCAAGTTCCAGAGTTCGTGGGCGCGCGAATCGAACGTACGCCGACCCACGGGCTCCTGTCAATGACGAACCCGGTCGCCCGGTCGCGCCGAACCCGATCGGGACCGGCGCGCGACCGCAGCGTCCCATGCCGCTTCTCCCCCCGCCAACGGTCCACCCAGGTCGGCGCGACCAGCGACGCGACGATCCACACCCCATCGAAGCGGGACAGGTAGAATACGAACGTACGGAAAACGCCGTAGAATGACGCGCCGTTGCCGTGGGCCTGATCGCGGCCGGCGGTCCGGCGCCTCCCGGATCAAGTCGAAATGGGTTTCACCGGGTCCTGCGCGCGCACACCCGAAACCCGGTGACGAAGTTCACGTTCCTCGGGCCGATGAGTTGCCGATACGCGGAACGGCACAGCGCCTCGGCACCAGCCAGCGACCCGCCCTTCTCGATCCTGTGCTCGGCCCGGCTTCCGCTCACGGTGGCCGAGCACTCGCTCATGCCCCCGGCGAGGTCGCGGACTCCGTACGGGCTCTCGTCGAGCGGGAACAGGCCCCGAGGCTCGGGCAACCGCTGCCGCTCCTGCTCCCCCTCGCGCGACCCCCGCATGTTGCAGAAGGTCGGGTCGAAGCCGTTGCCCCAGGGGAAAAAGCGCCCATCGCAACCGCGCGCGGCTTTCTCCCACTCGTCCTCCGAGGGAAGCTCGAAGCGCCATTCGCCCCCACCGCACGTCTTGGTAAGCCACGCGCAATAGTCCACCGAGTCCTCCCAGGAGATCGCGCCGATCGGCCATTCCATCGCAGAAGATGCTGGACGCTGGGATGGCGAAACCGTATGACGGCGGCAAGAGATAGGCCCGCGCAGGCCGCCGGCCTGCCGAGCGCCTGAAAGCCCTGCCGAGGACCAGAACATGAAGCGCTCGAAGGCTTCGGAAACCGGCGCCAACCTCGGCTTCGAGGCCAAACTCTGGCAAGCCGCCGACGCGCTGCGCAACAACATGGACGCGGCCGAGTACAAGCACGTCGTCCTGGGGCTGATCTTCCTCAAGTACATCTCCGACGCCTTCGAGGCGAAGCACGGCGAGCTCGTCGGGCAGAAGAAGCAGGGGGCCGACCCAGAAGACCGCGACGAGTACAGTGCGGCCGGCATTTTCTGGGTGCCGAAGGAAGCGCGCTGGGCGCACTTGAATGCCAGCGCGCCGCAGCCGACGATCGGCAAGCTCATGGACGACGCCATGAGCGCGATCGAGCGCGACAATCCGTCGCTGAAGGGCGTCCTCCCCAAGGACTACGCCCGGCCCGGCCTCGACAAGCAGCGGCTCGGCCAGCTCATCAACCTGGTGAGCGACATCGGCCTCGGCAGCCCGGCCGACCGCGCGAAGGACGTCCTCGGGCGCGTGTACGAGTACTTCCTGGCGCAGTTCGCCAGCGCCGAGGGGAAGAAGGGCGGCCAGTTCTACACCCCGTCGCGCGTCGTCCGCGTCCTCGTCGCGATGCTCGCGCCATATAAAGGTAGGGTCTACGACCCGTGCTGCGGCTCGGGCGGGATGTTCGTGAGCAGCGAGAGCTTCATCGAGGCGCACAGCGGCAGGATCGGCGACATCTCGATCTACGGGCAGGAGTCGAACTACACGACCTGGCGGCTGGCGAAGATGAACCTCGCGATCCGCGGCATCGACGCGCAGATCGCGCACGGCGACACGTTTCACAAGGACGCGCATCCCGACCTGAAGGCCGACTACGTCCTGGCGAATCCGCCCTTCAACGACAGCGACTGGCGCGGCGAGCTGCTGAAGGAGGACAAGCGCTGGGTCTACGGCGTGCCGCCCGCCGGGAACGCGAACTACGCCTGGGTGCAGCACTTCATCCACCACTTGGCGCCGACCGGGATCGCGGGATTCGTGCTGGCGAACGGGTCGATGTCCACGAACCAGTCCGGCGAGGGCGAGATCCGCAAGGCGATCGTCGAGGCGGACCTCGTGGACTGCATGGTGGCGCTGCCGGGGCAGTTGTTCTACTCGACGCAGATCCCGGTGTGCTTGTGGTTCCTCGCGCGGAGCAAGAAGAACGGGCGCTTTCGGGACAGGCGGGGGGAGACTCTGTTTCTGGACGCGCGCAAGATGGGGCCGCTGGTGGACCGAACGCACCGCGAGCTGACGGACGAAGAGGTGGAGCGGGTCGCGGGGACGTACCACGCGTGGCGCGGAGACAAGGGGGCCGGGAAGTACAAGAATGTGGCGGGATTCTGCAAGGCGGCGAAGGTTGCGGAGGTGCAGAAACACGGGCACGTGCTGACGCCGGGGAGGTATGTCGGGGCCGAGGCGGCGGAGGAGGATGCGGAGCCGTTCGTGGAGAAGATGAAGCGGCTGACGGGGACGCTGCGGGTGCAGATGAAGGAAGGGGCGAAACTGGATGCGGCGATTCGCGAGAATCTGAAGGGGTTGGGGCATGGAGGCTAGGTTGTCTGTCGGCGTGGATGCGCAAGTGCATCTGCCACCGGTGGAACAGGTTCCCAGGGAGTGGAACTGGGCGAGGCTGGAATCGGTCTGTCAAGGCATGTTCGACTGTCCGCACTCCACCCCGTCCCTCACGGAATCAGGGCCAGTCGTGGCGCGATCGCAGGACATTCGAAGCGGGGTGTTTCGAGTCGAGCAAGCCGCGCACGTCAGCGAGAAAACGTACAGAGAGCGAGTCAGTCGAGCTGAGCCCAAGGTCGGAGACCTCGTGTACAGCCGCGAGGGCACATATTTCGGGATTGCGGCCGAGGTTCCTTCTGCGACCCGGTTGTGCCTTGGGCAGCGAATGGTGTTACTCCGGCCCGCGCCGGATCTCGTCGACTTTCGCTACCTCAGATACTGGTTGAACTCCCCGATCATGGGTCGACACGTAGATGGATTTCGCGATGGCAGTGTCGCCGAGCGGCTGAACCTGCCAACAATTCGTGCACTGCCCGTGCTACTGCCTCGACTTCAGGAGCAACGCGCCATCGCCAAAATCCTCGGCACGCTGGACGACAAGATCGAGCTGAACCGGCGGATGAGCGAGACGCTGGAGGCGATGGCGCGGGCGCTCTTCCAGTCGTGGTTCGTGGACTTCGACCCCGTCCGCGCCAAGTCCGAGGGACGTGACCCGGGATTGCCCAAGCCCCTCGCCCGCCTCTTCCCGGATTCGTTCGAGGATTCGGAGCTGGGTGAGATTCCGAGGGCGTGGGGCTTGGTGTCGCTGGCTGAGTGTGTCGATGTCGCCCGCGGCTTGTCCTACAAGGGCGCGGGCTTGTCCGACACGGGGCTCCCGATGCACAACCTGAACTCCATCTATGAGGGCGGCGGGTACAAGCACGAGGGAATCAAGCACTATGATGGAGATTACAAGCCGCACCACCTCGCGCGTGCCGGGGACCTCATCGTCGCCAACACCGAGCAAGGGCACGACCGGCTGCTCATCGGCTACGCGGCCATCGTACCCGCGCAGTTTGTTGGCGAGTGCCTCTTCAGCCACCACATCTACCGCGTGCGACCCAGGATCCAGTCTGGGGTGACGTCTGGCTACCTATGCCGCCTCTTGAACTCGAGCGTGATGCATGACATCGTGAGCGGGTATGCGAACGGAACGACCGTCAACATGCTTCCGATCGACGGCCTCCAGAAACCGCTCGTTGTCGTTCCGCCCGCCGGGATTGTAGGCGCCTTCGACGAGTTTTCCGAGGCAACCCGCAGGCGCCAGGAACAACTCATCGACGAGAACTGTACCCTCGCCGCCCTTCGTGACACGCTCCTCCCCAAACTCCTCTCCGGCGAGGTCCGCGTGGGCCACCGAGTGACCGCATGACTGGCGACGACAGACTTCTCGCGTGGCTAGCGCATCGCGGCGCCATACGCCGCCTCGACGCAATGCCCCTGCCGGCGTTCCACTTCAATCTGGAAGGCAATCGCGGCACGCAGGCGTTCCTCGAACACTACGGCAAGCGGACGATCAAGGGAATCGTCGGGTTCGTTGACGTCGTCGGGTTTTCCACCTCAGTCAAGGGGCGGAGCCCTGAGGGCATCGCGGAATTCCTGGAGCCGTTTCTCTTGGGCGTCTGCGGGATCGTCACCAAGAACCGTGGACTCGTGGACAAGATGATCGGCGACGAGATCATGTTCATCGTCCCCGAACTCCTCGAGGACGGGGGCGGACCTGCGCCACTCTCGATGGGGCTCCTGCTGGCCGAGCTCCTGACCCTTCAACGGCGCCTCGGCGACGCTTATCGGATGCGCGCTGGCCTCGCGTATGGCTCCCTCTTCATCTCGCACCTCCAGGCCGGGTCCTACTCGGAGTGGAGCATTGTCGGCGAGCCGGTTCACCTTGCAAAGCGGCTTATGACGGACGAAGTGCAGGTCAACCCCGTTTCGATTGCATGCGCTGTGGGAGCTCTGATGGCTGAAATGGCGCCACCGAGGTTCGCCAATCTTCTCGGAGACGTTGCCGGCACGGTTTGGCAGATATCCGACCAGGGAACTCGCGAGGACTTCAAGGGCGTCTCGGCCGCCCACTACGCGTTCTTGTCTCCCCGTGAACTGAAGGGCGGGGTGTGCTAGAGTGCCCTACTGATTGGCAGCGCCCAGCCGAAATTAGATGAGGGTCGATCGTGCTCACCCACCTCCGCGTACGGAACTACAAGAGCCTGCGGTCTCTCGATCTCCCCTTGAACCGCTTTCAGGTGCTGGTGGGGCCAAACAACGCTGGGAAGAGCAACATGCTCGACGTCCTTCGGTTTCTGCGCGACCTCGTCGTGCAGGGCCACGCTGCCACGGCCTCACGCGGCTCGGCCGGGGAACTCCTTTGGAACGGAGACTTGAAGGGCACTATTCGAATCGAAGTGGAGGGGTGCGGAGATCCAGTGCTCGGGATTCCGGAAGCCGTCCTCTACCGGTGGCACATCGAGTTTGCGGGTCGGCCGGATGGCAATCTGGTTCGCGTCGACGAGGGCTTCGCTGTGCGGTGGCGCCCCGCCAGCAAGAGTGGCATGCAGTGGTACCCGCCCGAGTTCGAGAAGCTGGTTCTAACCGACGACTGGATCGGCCTTCTCGCGCTGCAAAGTCCCGGGGGTAAGGCCGTCATCAGAGACCTTCAGGGTCACGAAATCGCCTACTCAGACCAAGGACCATCGGGTCTGATCGCGGTCGGCGACGTGGATCGAAATCCGATCATCGCCCATTTCCGCAACGACCTCGTGCGATGGCAGACCCTGGACTTCGTGCCGCAGATGATGCGTCAGCCCGTCCCGGCTCGCAGGCAAATGGTCCCGGGCCAGGAGGGCGAGGAGATCTCGGCGTTCCTCCACACCCTGCACACGGAGTATCCGCGGGAATTCGAGGCCTTCGTGGCCGGACTTCGCTCGGCGATTCCAGAAATCGACGCCTTGCTGACCGCCCTGACGGAGTCTGGAAAGACGCACTTGAAGTTCTCCGAGCGCGGCTTGAAACTGAACATCAATCCCTGGATGATGTCGCAGGGAACGTTGCGCATCCTCGCGCACCTTGCCGTGCTCAACACCCCGACTCCCCCGTCATTGATGACGTTCGAGGAGCCGGAGAACTTCGTCCATCCCCGACTGGCCGAACTGGTCGCGAATTCGATGAAGCAGGCATCCAAGCGGTTCCAGATGATCCTGTCCACCCACTCGACCCACATCGTCGATGCGATGGCCCCCGAGGATCTCATCGTGGTCGAAAAGCGCGATGGCGCCACGGTCGCGACCAGACCAACGGACAATCCGGGCATGGTAGAGGCGCTTCGCGAATCGCTGCGCACGTTGGGACTTGGCGAGGTCTGGTTCTCCGGCAACCTGGGAGGTGTGCCATGAAGGTCGCCGGGTTCTTCGAAGGCCCCAGCGATAGGCTATCGATTCCGACTTTGATGCAGAAACTTCGTGACGATCTCAAGATCGAGAAACGCCAGGTCCCGGCGGGAGACATGCTCGCTCCGCGGAAAATGCGCGCCCATGTGGGTCCTCTGCTCGTGCTTCATCCCGATATCGAGAGGATTCTGATTTTTCGTGATTGCGAGTGCACGGAACCGGAATCGCTGTATAAGGACGCCCGACTCGTCTTGAAGCTTCTCAAAGACTCGTTCCCGAAGGTGAAGACTTCTTTCGTGATCGTCGTTCACGCGCTCGAGTCCTGGCTTATGGGTGATCCCGCTGCCGTGGAGGCGGTTCTCGGCGCGGATGCAGCGAAGGGCCTCCCGGCGAATCCCGAGAGCGAGTGTCGCCCCAAGGAATGCCTCGAGAGGCTGGCCCCGAACTTCGACTACATGCGCGATGACCCGCGCCTGGCGGAAAGAGCCGACGCAAGATCGATCCTGTCGAAATGCCCTTCATTCCGAGTGGTGCGCACAGGTCTTTCATGAAGTTGCCATGATCGCCAACGATTCCGAGTACCGCCAGGCCTTGGATGCGCTCACTCTCATGCGGGCGGAGATCGCAGCCTTGCATCGGGATGTGTATCCGCGCAATCCCAAGATGTTCGCAGCGATGGCTGCGGCGCCGCTGGACGAGATGGGACGGCTCGAGCGCGAGGTGAGGGAATTCGTCGGCGTGACCGCCGCCGAGGAAGGCCAGGCCGACGTCTGGTTGGGAGTGCGAGGAGAGAAGATCACGTGGCCTCATGCTGCGACCAGCATTCTCACCGAATTCCTGGACAGCCTGCGCAAGGGCCTACAGCAGATCGCGGAATTCAATGCACTCGGGCACCTCAGCTCGCGACCCACCGCCGAAATCAACCGGGCTTGCGATCTCGAGGTGATCGGCCTCCAAACCGGGAGCCTACGCGTGGGCGTGGTGCTGCCTTACGCGAGCGAAGAAGTTACGGAGGGGCTGCGGATTCCCCGAAAGCACCCGCACGCGACCCGCGCGCTCGATGAACTGTTTGAGACCGCAGACATGGTCACGCGGGATCGCCCAGCGGAACTAGAGTCGAAGTTCCCCGCGCCCGAACACCGGCGAGTGGTGCTGAACGCCCTCAAGGGGCTCTCCCCGCGCCTTCGGGGCGTGGCAGACGCCGTCGAGCTTCGCCGCGGCCTGGCCGAACAGAGTCGGGTCGTTACCTTGGGCCGAGAAACCGTCCGCAAACTCACGGAAGCGATCGGGCGCACGACCAGCGAGGAGACCGTCACAGTCGAGGGCACGTTGCGCGAGATCGACCTGGACCAACTGAGCTGCATTGTCCGGAGACCGGATTCCCCGGAAGAGACCCGCTGCCGCATGCCCGAGGAGGCCCTTGCGATCGCTCGAGACGCGTTGGACCGCTTGGTGCGCGTGACCGGGACGCGGACTCGGACGGGCTTGAGGGGCGGGCAGACGATGCTGTCGATCATCACCCTCGACATCCTCGAGCCGGAGGAATGAAGAATCGAGCAAGGAGAAAAACATGCTGCAATCGCTCAGGGTGGAGCGATTCAAGTCGCTGGTCAAGCTCGAGTTGCCCCTGGGCCGAATCAACGTGCTCATTGGCGCGAATGGGAGCGGGAAGAGCAATATCCTGGAAGCCCTCGGCGTCCTCGGCGCGGCCGCATTCGGACGCGTAGACGACGAGACCCTCATCCGGCGCGGCGTTCGCCCGGGCCTCCCGGACCTGTACAAGACTGCATTCCCCGGCAGTCACCGCGGACCCCACATCCTCGTGGAAGCGACTTCCGGAAGCGGCGCTAGTTTCCGGACCACGCTTTGGCACCCGAAGCGAAACCCCGGTCAGCCTTGGCATTTCAAGACTGAGTGTCTCCAGCGCAGCGCCGGGGACATCGTCGCCAGCCGTTCGCCGGCCAGCAATCCGAAGCTGAATCCCGAAGCAGGCATAGCCGCCCTCAAGACGGCGGAACTGCCCCGGGGGGACCGCGCACTGCTGCTCATGAATGAACTGCGCAACTACGGCATCCACTGCCCCAATACGCCCGCGCTGCGGGGACTGGGCGGGAAGGACGACCAACCCCGCAGCCCTGTGGGCCTGACCGGTGCCCGGCTGCCCGAGGCCCTGGACGAAGTGATGAAGGGCGCACCCCGCGATACGTCCGTCGCAGCCTGCCTGCAAGAGGCGCGCGACATGATCGACTGGGCTCGCGAGATCTCCGCCGAACCGTCGGCAGACGTGCCCCTCTCTCCCTCCGCAGCTCGATCGCGACTCGTGATCCAGTTCACCGACCGTTTCATGAGGGCGGATCGCAATCGCTTGTCAGGCCATGACGCGAGCGAGGGAGCGCTATACGTCCTCTACTCTGCCGTGCTCGCCCTCCATCCCGAAGCCCCCACCTGCCTGGCGGTCGACAATCTCGATCAGGCACTGAATCCACGCCTGGCGACCAAACTCATGGCCTCCCTTTGCAACTGGACGAAGCGGAGAAACGGCGGCCGGCAGTGGTTGGTCACCGTCCACAACCCGGCGATCCTGGACGGCCTGCCGCTCGACCAGGACGATGTGCGACTCTTCGCCGTGGATCGGAACAACCTAGGCCACACGGTTGCACGGAGGATCGACCTGGATTCGGCCAAGAAGCTTCGGCCCGGCCCGGATTGGACGCTGTCACGGATGTGGACCGGCGGCTACCTGGGGGGCGTGCCGAATGTCTGAGCAACTCAGGATTGCTCTGGTGGCCGAGGGTCCGACCGACATGATCGTGATCCGTGCGGCGCTCGAGGCGATTCTCCGGGATCGCCCATTCGTAATGACGCTGCTCCAGCCCGAAGTGTCCGCGGCCTTGGACGGGTTCGGGCCATTCGGCGGTGGTTGGACGGGGGTCTATCGTTGGTGCAAGCAGGCGGCCTCACGTGGAGGCGGTAGGCTGTCGAGTGACGCGCTCTCCTACCAGAACTTCGATTTTCTGGTCATCCACCTTGATGCGGACGTGGCAGGGGAGGAGTATGCGAGCGGCAACATCAGGTCCGAGGCCTGCGATGGCAATCTACCCTGCCTGCACGCGTGTCCTCCGGCGTCGGCCACGACCAACGCACTCCGGGAAGTGCTGCTGACCTGGTGCGGAGAGACACGGGTCCCCGGGGAGACCGTCGTCTGCATGCCTTCCATGAGCAGCGAGGCGTGGATCCTTGCCGCGTTGTTTCCCGATGACCGTGCCATGAAACGGGACATCGAGTGCTATCCAGACCCGGAATCGCGACTGGGCCAGCAGCCCAAGAAGTCCCGAGTCAAAAAGACCCAGTCCGATTATTCAAGCCGGGCGCACGACCTGACGGCTCGCTGGCCTGCAATCGCCAGGCAGGGGGCTCTTGACGAGGCATGGCGTTTCCAGCGCGAGTTCGTCGCCGCGCTGCCGTCCCCCTGAAGAACCTCTCGATTCGTGACTTCCTCTCCATCCAGGTCCGATGCCGGAGAGCGAACCCGTGACGAAGCCCCGCACGATTACCGAATCCGTCGTCGAGGAGGCCGCCCTCGCCTGGCTCTCCGGCCTCGGCTACGCGATTCTCTACGGTCCCGACATCGCCGCCGGTGAACCCACAGGCGAACGTTCCGACCCGAACTGCCGCGACGTGATCCTCGAAGCCCGTCTGCGCGGCGCCCTTGCCCGCCTCAATCCCGGCCTGCCTCCCTCCGCGCTCGAAGACGCCTTTCGCAAGATCACCCGCACCGACGCCCCCACGCTCATCGCGCGGAATCGCGCGCTCCACCGCATGATCGCCGACGGGGTTCCGGTCGAGTACACCCGTCCTGACGGCAGCATCGCCGGAGCGCAGGCCCGGGTGATCGATTTCGACCGCCCCGAGGAGAACGACTGGCTCGCGGTCAATCAGTTCACCGTCGCCGAAGGCCAGCACACGCGACGGCCCGACATCGTTCTCTTCGTGAATGGACTGCCGCTCGGGGTGATCGAGCTCAAGAACCCGGCGGACGAAGAGGCGACGATCTGGACCGCCTTCAAGCAGCTTCAGACCTATCAGGAACAACTCCACAACCTGTTCACCTTCAATGCTGCGCTGGTCGTCTCGGATGGCGTGCAGGCGCGCATCGGCACCCTCGGCGCCGGACGCGAGTGGTTCAAGCCCTGGCGGACCATCGCGGGCGCGGAGGATGCGCCGAAAGCCATGGCGGAGCTTCAGGTCGTCCTCGAGGGGGCTTTCGAGAAGCGCCGCTTCCTCGACCTCCTGCGCTGCTTCGTCGTGTTCGAAGACATGGGCGACGGCGGAATCGCCAAGAAGCTCGCAGGCTATCATCAATTCCACGCCGTGAACGTGGCCGTCGAGGAGACCCTTCGCGCCGCGCAGGCCGGTACCGGCAAGGCCGCGCGCCGGCGTTCCGGCGGCGCTCCCGGCGACCGGCGAGTCGGAGTCGTGTGGCACACCCAGGGGTCCGGCAAGAGCCTCACGATGGCCTTCTATGCCGGACGCGTGATCTTGCATCCGGCGATGGAAAACCCCACCATCGTCGTCCTCACCGACCGGAACGACCTGGACGACCAGCTCTTCGCGACCTTCTCGAGATGCCGCGATCTACTGCGGCAACCGCCGGTGCAGGCGGCCAGCCGCGCGGATCTGCGCGAGAAGCTGCGCGTGGCTTCCGGCGGCGTCGTCTTCACCACCATCCAGAAGTTCCTGCCCGAGGAACGCGGCGACCGGCACCCGGTCCTGTCCGACCGGCGCAACATCGTCGTCATCGCCGACGAGGCTCATCGGAGCCAGTACGACTTCATCGACGGGCTCGCGGCGCACCTGCGCGACGCGCTGCCGCACGCCTCCTTCATCGGCTTCACGGGCACGCCGATCGAGAAGGCCGACGCGAATACGCGCGCCGTGTTTGGCGACTACATCAGCGTGTACGACATCCAACAGGCGGTGATCGATCAGGCGACAGTCCCGATCTACTATGAGAGCCGGCTCGAAGTTGGAGTT